>UMHM01054020.1_pt1 | contig 13280 bp, 13 predicted proteins | sample 1965501 | NCBI WGS metagenome assembly UMHM01 (sample SAMEA4836095, study PRJEB28245) | human gut metagenome | biome: gut microbiome; material: fecal sample | place: Denmark | collected 2008
AGTTATTTCCTCTTTGTCGCATTTGGTCTTGCAATTCAGCGACACGTCCTGTTTCTGAACTTCTCAATTTTGCATTACATATATTATGCGAAGTTGTAAAATTCTCTTTCAGGGGACTTCCCTATGGGTGCGAGCCAGCTGTCGGCCCCATCGGATTGGCGTGGCTCGTGCGAGCCTGCGAACGCAGCTTACGGGATGAATCAGGATGAATCTGATCGCACGCGCCTTGACGTCTATACGGGGTCTGTTTCAGAGATCTGCCGCCAGTGTGTTTCAGCGGGCGGGACGCCTCCGCACTCGGGCGTGGTGCAGAGCCATGAGCCCGGCCAGCAAGGCGAAAAACCAGCAGCCGCAGACGAGGAAGACGATGGCGGCCGTTGTCGCGGTCACGAAGCTGACACACCGTGTGCTGCGCTCGCTGCGCGTGCAATGCAGCAGGATTTGGCCGCCGTCGAGGGGGTGAATGGGCAACAGGTTGATGAGGGCCCACCAGAGGGGGATTTGAAGACTTTGCTCGGCCGCGAAGGCGACACCTCGAGCGACCTCGGGCAGGAGCGAGGAATCCAGAGGATGACCAAGCACCGTCGCGGCTGCGGCGGAGAGCACCGGATCGATGCTGCCGCCGAACGAAAGGTTCGACACCAGCAGGATGAGCAGAGTGACACCGGCCGGCAACAGCGAGAAGAGCGGACGACCGGCAGCCGTCATGACAAGATCCTCCCGCGAGCTGAGGTTCGCCTCGTCGTTGCGGCAGAAGCCACCGAGCCACGCCAGCGTCACGCTCGGGCAACCACCGCCGAGAGCTCTGCCCGTCAGCGCGTGTCCGAACTCGTGGAGGAGCAGCGTGAGAAAGGCGATGATGACAAAGCTCAGCAGATGCAACAAGTCTTCAGCCGTGCGTACGCTCAGCAACCCACCGAGCAGGAGCAGCATTACCCAGAGCGAGAGATGCACGGACACCGGCACGCGGAAGAGGCTGAAGCGTATCGTCAGGCGCGTCATCGAGCCCTACTCTACTTGATTTCACGTCGAAAGGCAAGCGCGTTCAACGTCGCGGCGCGAGGGCAAGCGAGCAGGAGCAACGATGCGGCGCCCATGCTCCCAGGGGAAAAATGGCCGAGTGAGGCGCCGAACAAACCGTCGCCCGGACCTCCGAAAGAGCCTTGCTCGGACCATTGCTCGAGCCACGGTCTGCCCCCGCGCAAGCGCTGTCGGCAAAACGCTCCGCAAGGCGTTTTACCCTTGACAAGGGAGGGAGCATACCCTAGAATTCGAGCGTCATGAAGGTTGCCTTCTTTCTGGCCAAATACGTCTCCTTGCTGCTGCTCACCCTTCTGCTCGCAGCAGCCGTCCGCGGCGCTTGTCAGCAAGACTTTCTCCTGCTGCTGAGGCAGACCTTCGTGGAGAATCTGACCGCAACCGTCTGCACGCCTTGGTTCGCCCTCACGGCCGGCATCCTTCTGCTCATGGGGCTGCTGCGCGGAGTGACGGCCATCTGGAACATGACCTATACGCTGGGGCTGACGCTGCTCGTCTTTCTCATCTGCCTTGCCCTCCTCGGGCCGACCTACACGCTGCCCGGCCCCCTGTCCGAGCTGCCACAGCTGAGCTTCCTGAGCTCCACGGAGCAGGACTATCCCGCCCTGCTCTATCTCGTTCCGATCGCCGCCGTGCTCGGCGGGATCTTCAGCAACTCGCGCCTGCGCATCACCTTTTATAGCCTCGTGAGCTATGCACTCTGGTACGGGCTCAGCGAGCTGCTGCTCTATCTCTTGATGCTGTGGGGGCAAAGCGACGATCCGGTCTTTCCGGAGATGCTCGTCCTGCTCAGCGACAGCAGTTGGATCATTCCGGCGGTGCTCGGCGTTTTCTTCCTGATCTACACGGTCGTTCTGGCCTTTTATGAGACCTATTCCCCCCGCCCCGGCAAGGGGGAACACCGCTGCGATGACATTCCGCAGGAGCTGACGGAGCGCGAGATGCCCGAAGCTCTCACGGCGGCAGAGCTCAATCCCTCGGCCGTCAATCTCGTGCCGGATGTCGATCCCACCGCGCCGCTGCATCCGGGTGTTCCGCCAATGCACAGCATCGAGCATGCCCCCGTGTGCACGCCAGAAGAGCAGTCCATGCTGCCCACGGTGCCCCCGCCGGCTCCTCCGGTTCCCGTCGTCCATCCGCACGGTGCACAGGCGCTGCCGCCCACGGCGGCCTCGCTCAACGCTCCGGCGCGACCAGCGACCCCGGCCCCGACGGCCAAGGCCGCGCCCACGGCGCCCGCCGCCATGGCGTCCGCGCCCGCAACGTCATCCCGACGCTCACCCGTGCCGCCGCCTCCGCCTCTTCCTTCCGCCACCGTTTCCCCCATTCCCGCCACGGCGGCAACGCGCATCCCTCCCACGGCTGCTGCGTCTCAAATCGTGCCGGCTCCTGCCGTTGCGGCTCCGGCTGCTCCGGCCCCGGCTGAGGCGGCGCCCTCTGCGGGGGAAAACGCGTCTGCCCGGCACGACGGAGACAGTGCGATTGCCGCAGCTCTGGCAGCCCTGCCGGCGGAAGATTCATCGGACTCCGGAGCCGCGGATCAGACACCGACCGTTCCCCTGCCGCCGACCGAAACCTTTGCAGAGATTCGCGCTGCCCTCAGTGACATGAAGGAGGCGCGTGAAGAGGCGGAGCAGCACGATGCGGCCGTCAGCGAGAGCAAGTCGGCAGACGAAGCCGCAGGCGCCTCCTCGGTGGCGCCTGCTCCGGCGGTGAGCAACACCGCCACGGCGCACGCGGAAACGCAGCTGCCTCGCGGAAGTGCCTCTGGCATCGGCGCAGGGGACGCTTCTGCACCGCGCCCCGCTGCCGCAAGTGAGACGGAAACGAAGCCCGTGAGCTTGGCATCTGCGGCACAGACGGCTTCGGCTCTCTCAGCGCCTGCGGCAGATACCCCCACCCCCGCATCCTCCTTTGCAGCCGCCTCCGTTTCCGCTCCTGCGACCAACGAACGCCCCCAGCCTGCACCGATCCCCCCGACTGTACCGGTTTCGACCATAGCACCCGGTCACGTAGCCAGCGCCACTCAAAAGGCGCCTTACGTGCCGCTGCCGCCGGAGGGCGGCGAGAGGTCCTGAGGCCCCCGCATCACCCCAGCACGGATTCAGCCTTGCAGCTCCCCCCTGCCGCCCCTCCTCGCCCCGAGCTCCCGTCTGTTGCCGGACAAACCCATCTGAAACGACGCCCGACTTACCTCGGCGGCTCGTAGCCCCCTCGGACGCCTGTCCCCGGCCCATCGCCATGCGGAGAATCCGACACGAGGGGGGCAATAGCGGCCGGAAAACCAAACGACCTCCTCTTTCTCTTCAACCCGACCCGCATACAGGCATGAGAACTTGGCACCTGCGCAAAGGCCCTTGGCTCCTTCCGTCTGAGGGGGCCATCCTCGGCATCCTCAACACGACGCCCGACTCTTTTTCCGACGGAGGAGAGCACGCCGGACTCGAGGCGGCGGTGCGGCACGCCGAACGACTTGCCGCTGAGGGCGCGCACATCATCGACATCGGCGGCGAATCTACGCGCCCGGGGGCTGAGGAGATCAGCGCGGAAACCGAGATCGCTCGCACCATCCCCGTCATCGAGGCGCTTCGCCGCGCCCACCCCGATCTCCTCCTCTCCATCGACACGCGCCATGCCGGGACAGCCCGTCAGGCGCTGGATGCAGGGGCCGACATCATCAACGACATCACCGGCTTGGCGTCCCCGGCCATGCGACAGCTCTGCGCCGAGCGCCCCTGCGGCATCATCCTCATGCACATGCAGGGAGAGCCCCGCACGATGCAGCAGGCTCCGCAATACGGCGACGTGATTGCTGAGGTGCGCCGCTTTTTTGAGGAGCGCATCCGTCTGGCCGAATCGACGGGCATCGACCCGCGCCGCCTCTGTCTGGATCCGGGCATCGGCTTCGGCAAAACCGTCGAACACAACCTCACCCTCATTCGCCGCCTCGCTGAGCTGCGCGTGCGCGACCTTCCGATCCTCATGGCTCTCTCGAGAAAAAGCCTGATGAGCCGCATACTGGGGGATGAAGCCGCGGTGAAGACGAGCCCCGTGCCCACGGTGGCGATGAGCTTGCTGGCCGCGGATCGCGGAGCCGATCTGCACCGCGTGCACGACGTCGCCCCTCTGCACCAGGCGCTGCGGCTGCGCGCGGCCCTTCTGGAGCTAGAGCTAGCGTGATGGCGCACCGCCCCGCTTCGTTTGCTCCCGCGCAAGTCCAGAGTGCTCGCCTCTTGCAGCGCGAGGCCCGGCACAATGTCCTATCTTCTTGCTGGGAATTATACAGCGCATTGCGTCAGCAGCGTTGACGGGGCTTGAGCCTCGGTGTATAATGCTCGCCATGAAACGCCTCCTCTGCATCGTCCTCCTGCTCTGCGTCGCGCTGGTGCAGGCAGGCCCGATCAAAATCTCGAGTCTGCACCCGATTCTCAGCGACATGGCTCGCGAAATCGGCGGAGACAAAGTCAGCGTCCACGACCTCTTCCCGGCGAACGCTTCCCTCCACGACTTTCAGCCGACGGCCAACGAGCTCTCGCTTGCCCTCGGCTCCAAGCTACTGCTCGCCCTCGGCAAGGGGGTGGAGCCCTATCTACCCTCGCTGCGGCAGAACATCTCGGCCAAAACGCGCTTTGTGGAGCTCGGCGCCTCCATCCCCGACGTCAAGGTGCCCGGCACGGACTCCATCGACCCGCACTGGTGGAACTCCCCGGCCAACATGAAGCGTGCCTCCCGCACCCTGCTGGAGGAGCTCGTGGCCATCGACCCGACCAACGAAGCCTACTACACCAAGCGCCAGAAGGCCTATGCGGAGGAGATGGACTCACTGCTGCTCATGGGGCGCATTCTGCTCGGCAAGCTCAAGCCTGAGCAGCGCGTGCTCGTCACGGAGCACGCGGCCATGTGCCATTTCTGCGAGGCCTTCCGCCTCACGCCCATGTCGATTCAGGGCGTGGCTGCCGAGAGTCAGGGAGACCCCGCCACGCTGGCCCGCCTGATGGCCGAGCTGCGCCGCCTCAAGGTTCGCTGCCTCTTCACCGAGTACAACGGCTCACCCCGCAACATGCAGGTCATCGCCTCGCAGCTGGGAGCCGCCACCCTCTCGCTGGTCATGGACGGCATTGCCCCGGACATGCCCACCTACAAGCAGCAGATGACTTATAACATCGGCGCCGTCGCGGCCGGCCTCGGAGACAGCAAGAAGAAAGCGGCCAGCGCTCCGAAGGACGAAAACATCGGCGAGCTGCTCATGGAGCTTCAGAAGAAAGCCGAGGTGCAGGCTCGCCGCGAACTGGAGCAGGAGCGCAAGGCGGCAGCGGGCCGACAGTCCGGCCGCCCGGCGAATGCCCCCGCAGGCCGCTGAGTTTCGCCTCCCCGATTCGGCTGATTAACCCGCCCACGCATCGTCGGGACTCGCGCTGCTCCTCGAGTCTGTGTTGCTCGGTCTCGGGTCGGTCCGGTTTCATTCGGAGCACTCGGACATCACAGCGGAGAGCCTTCCGCCGCCGAACGCAAGGCCTCGGCTCGTGCAACGCCGAAGCTCGCCGCAGACAGTCCCGCCCTCGGCGGTTTCGATGGTGCCCTCCCGTGTTCCGCATCGAAGCTTTCATGGCCTGATTCATGGCTGATCTGTTCCGCCGGTGCCTCTCCTGAGCGATTCCGCCCGCCTGAGCCTCCAAGCACCCGCCTCCGGCTCTCATTACCTCTTCACACTTCATGTCCCCCCTTGCCTCCACCAGCTTGGCCCTGCTCATCGTAGCGGCGGCCGGCTTGCCGCTCTTCCGTCTGCTCAGCAGCTCTCCACCGCCCCTCGTCTCTCAGCAGGAGCAGACAAACGACGCCGCAGAGACGACGCTGCCGACCTATGTCACCGTCCGATTCACGGGTCGCCCCCTTTCGCTGGAGCTGCGGCGCGGAGGAGAAACGATCGGCCGTTTGGAAGCCGGGACAGGCGACAATGCAGCCGGAGCAGAGGGCGACACGGAGGACGATGCGTTCCCCTGGGAGTTCCGCACGGAGCTGCCAGCCCCGCTGACGAGCATCGAGCTCGAAGTGGAGGCCCTCTGGCCTGACGAGGGCCCTCAGGCGGTCACCATCACCCTTGAGCCCGCCGGCGCGCCTGCGGCGGACTGCACGCGCTGGACTCTTTCTCGGGGGCGCGTCATGCTCGATCACTTCACCTTCACCTGGCCATGAGCAACACGGCAACGGAAGATCACATTTGCTGGGGAGCCGGCTGCCACCACCACGGCGGGCACTGTCTCTGCGTCGAGCATCTCTCTGCCGGCTACGGCCGCGTCGACGCGCTGAGCGACATCAGCTTCAGCATCCCCTGCGGGCACACCCTCGCCCTCATCGGCCCCAACGGCGCCGGGAAGTCGACCCTGCTCAACGCCTTGGCCGGGCTGCTGAAGCCGCGCGGCGGCCGCATTCTCTGGAACGGCAGTCCGCTGGACGAAAACCGCCGTGAGATCGCCTACGTGCCGCAGCGCAGCGAAGTCAACTGGAACTTTCCGCTGACCGTGCGCAGCCTCGTGGAAATGGGGCGCTACCCCGGGCTCGGCCCGTGGCGGCGGATGAAGCGGCACGATATCGACATCGTTGAGCGTGCCCTCGACGTGCTGGGCCTCTCGGAGCTGAGCAACCGCCAGATCAGCGCACTGTCGGGAGGGCAGCAGCAGCGCGCGTTCCTTGCCAGGGCCTTGGCGCAGGAGGCCCACATCCTCCTGCTCGACGAGCCCTTCACCGGCCTCGATCTCCCGGGCTCCGAGTCTCTCGGCAGCATGCTCTGCACCCTGGCCAGCGAGGGGCGCCTCATCATCGCCTCGCACCACGATCTGAGCACGGCTCCCCTCATCTTCGACCACTGCCTGTTGCTGCGTCGTCGCCTGATCACCTTCGGCAGTACGGCTGAGAGCCTCACTCCGGAGCACCTGCGCGACACCTTCGGCTACCTCCCGCACACCTTCTCCTCATGAGCGATATCTGGACCTTCCTCAGCGAACCCATCGCCCAGCGCAGCCTCTGGGCCTGCGCCGTCACCGGCTTCACCAACGGCTTCGTGAGCGCCCTCGTCTTCATGCGGCGCTCCTCCCTGCAAATCGGCACCCTCAGCTGCGCCCTTCTGCCCGGCATCGCTCTGGCTATCCTGCTCTTCGGCCTCGTCGAGCTGAGCATCCTCATCGGCGCCGTCATCGCCGGGCTGCTCGTCGGGCTGGGGTCCCTCTTCGTCTCGCGCACCTCGCGGCTCGATCACGACACCGCGCTCTCCATCCTGCACACCACAGCCTTTGCCATCGGCTACATCATTCTCGTGCGCCTCGGCCTCCAGCAGAAAGTCGACGACTGGCTCTTCGGCAACATCATGAGCATGAGCAATATGGACCTGCTCATCGCCTACGTCACCGGCGCCCTCGCCGTGCTGAGCATCACCGCGCTCAAGCGCCCCCTGCTCATCTGCCTCTTCGACCCCCGCGCCGCAGCTACCATGGGCATCCCGACGCGGCTCTTCAGCTACGGCATCTTCGCGCTGCTCATTCTCGTGCTCGTCTCCTCCCTGCAAGCGGTCGGGGCCTTCCTCACCCTCGGACTGCTCGTCGCCCCCGCCGCCACGGTCTACCTGCTCACGGACCGCGCCGAGCTTCTCTTCTGGGGCGGCGGACTCATCGGAGGCGGCGGCTCCGTTCTCGCCTTCTTCCTCTCCTTCCCGCTGGGCTGGCACCTCGGTGCCACCATCATCCTCGTGCTCGGTCTGCTCTTCCTGCTCGCCTACCTCCTCTCTCCCAAATACGGCCTGCTGGCCAAAAAGCGATGAAAACAGACCGTGCCCGGGCGCCTTTTGCTTGCCATGCCCCGTCTGTTGTGCTAGACTGACCCCGTATGAAAGCCTCTTTCCTGCCCCCCTCCCTGAGCCGCCGCGGCTTCACCCTCATTGAGCTGCTGGTCGTCATTGCCATTCTGGCAACCCTCTCCACCATCTCCCTCGTCGTCGTCTTAGGCGCCAAAGACCGGGGTAATAACGCCGCAGCTCGCGAAGTCTGTGCCCAGATCGCCACCGCGGCGGAGGACTTCATGAACGACACGCAGGCTCCGCCGCTCGACTTCAGCACCTTCCCGCGCAATGCCGAGCGCCTGCACTTCAAGCTGGCCGAGGCTCAGGACGGCCGCATGCTGCGCATCCTGCTCAACGACGAGGGTGACGTTGACGACAAGTTCAACACCCGCAACACGCTTTACCTCAAAGTGAACGCGGTCGATGATCCCGCCAGCGGCGTCTATTATGACGACAACGATGACCCCGGCTACTACGATCCCTGGGGCTCTCCCTACTACGTCATCTACACGGACGAGACCGACATCTCCAAAAACACCGATCCCTTCGTCGAAAAGGGGCGCCCGATTCGCAACACCCACTTCCTCGTCTACAGCCTCGGCAAGGATCAGGAGGGCATCGCCCCGATTGAGCTCAGCAACGGCGAGAACAGCGATCAGCTGGATACCGGCAAAGGCAAGGGCAAAAAGGGAGCTCGCAACAAGGATGACAAGAAGGACGACAAGGGGAAGAAGGGTCGCAAGAGCGCCGAGGAGCGCCAGCGCGAAGCTGAGGAAGCCGCAGAGAGACTTCTGGAGATGCGCGATGCGATCGAAGACAACATCTACTCCTGGAAGGAAAGCTGATTTTCATGAACCACTCGTTTATTACAGATGACGTTCGCATCACGGACATTCGTCCGCTGATCTCGCCGGCCATTCTGATGCAGGACTTCCCTGCCAGCACGGCCGCCAGCAAGATGGTGTACGAGACCCGTGAAGAGATTCGCCGCATCCTCAAAAAAGAAGACGATCGCCTGGCCGTCATGGTGGGCCCCTGCTCCATCCATGACACCATCGCCGCCATCGACTACGCCGACCGCATCGCCGCGGCGCGCGAGCACTACGCTGAAGATCTGCTGATCATCATGCGCGTCTATTTTGAGAAGCCGCGCACGACCATCGGCTGGAAGGGGCTCATCAATGATCCGTTCATGGACGAGTCCTACAACATCAACAGCGGCCTCCGCATGGCGCGCGGACTCCTGCTGCGCTTGGCGGAAATGGGCGTACCGGCGGCCACGGAGTTCCTCGACACCATCACGCCGCAGTACATCTGCGACCTCATCGCCTGGGGGGCCATCGGCGCCCGGACGACGGAGAGCCAGGTGCACCGCGAGCTGGCGAGCGGTCTCTCGATGCCCATCGGCTTCAAGAACGGCACCTCGGGTTCCGTGCAGATTGCCGTTGACGGCATCATCTCCGCGACGCACCCGCATTGCTTCCTCTCCGTCACGAAGCAAGGGGTCTCGGCCATTGTCTCAACCGCGGGCAACGACTGCTGCCACCTCATTCTGCGCGGCTCTTCTCAGGGGCCGAACTTCAGCAATGAACACGTGCGCAAGGCTTGGGAAGTGCAGTCGAAGGCGGGCATAGACAACCGCCTGATGATTGACTGCTCCCACGGCAACAGCCACAAGCGCTGGGAGGAGCAGCACCTCGTCGCCGAGGACGTCGCTGCACAACTCGCCGCCGGAGAGGACGCCATCGGTGCCGTCATGATCGAGAGTAACATTCATGCGGGCAACCAGAAGTGCATCAAGCCGCTCAAGTATGGCGTCAGCATCACCGATGCCTGCGTCGACTGGGAAGGCACCGTCGCCATGCTCGATACCTTGGCGCAGGCGGTGCGCGCCCGCCGCAAGGCTCGCGGCTGACCCCCAACCGTCAGCAACCGATTCACCCCTCAGCCCCCGGCCGCCCTCCGTGCGGCCGGGGGCTCTCTTTTGCGTCGAGGAGAGGGGCGATCAACAGCCACGGCTCGCTCCCCGGCGGGAGGAGGCGGGGCGGCATTCGAGCCTCTTGCGACGGAAGCGGGCGACGGGAGCGGACGGCGGAGCGACATCGAATTCTCCGTCAGGCGTCGAGCCGAGCATCCGGGGTCTCCCTCACAGCAGCAGGGCGGATGTCGGCAGCATGAGGCGGCCTGGCGGCAGCATGGCGTTGATGAGTGTGATGAAGCGGAAGCGATGCAGATCCTCCGCGCGCAGGGGGCGCAGTTCCACGGCACCGGCTTGCAGCAGGGATTCGCGCCGCGTTCCGCGCAGCAGGTAGTGCGTGGGGCAAATCCAGTGCCCCGGTTCCCCCAGCAGCACGTTGCTGAAGGTCGTATCCGTCACCCACCCTCCGCGGAGAATCAGCACCTCGTCCGCGTCGTCGCAGCGCTGTCGCAGAGCCTCCAGTGCGCTGCGATCCTCCGACTTGAGGGAGTAGTCCACCTCAGCCTCCACCGCGCGCAGGCGCCTCAGCCGGCGGAGGCGGTAGGGAGAGGCCGTCATCGACGCCACGCCGTCGGCATCATACGAAAGATGCAGGCGAAACTCGCCGCGGCGAGGCAGTGCCTCGAGGGCCATGGCCACCGCCGACTCCAGCTGCGGCAGGGCTCGCCCGCAGCTCCTCTCGGCCCGCTCGCGGTGCAGCGTCACGCGCTCCGCAACCCCATCGAGCACGCGGATCGTCTCAAAGAGCATCGCGCGTCCCTCCTTTCTCCGCTTTCCCCTTTCGCAGAGCTGCCAGCTCCCCGGCGCCCAGCGGCAGATAGACCTTGCGGCACAGCTCCTCGTACTCTGCCACGGGGTCGCTCAGCGTCGTCACGCCCCCGCCGCTGCGGTACAGCAGGCGCCCGGGGCTCAGTCTCTCCACGAAGCGGATGCTCACGGCGGATTCCAGTCCCTCGCCGTCGAACACGCCGAAGATGCCCGTGTAGTAGCCGCGAGAGCAGGTCTCCGCCTTCTCGATGACTCGGCAGGTCCACAGCTTGGGCGCTCCCGTCACGCTGCCGGCCGGCAGCATTCTCGCCAGCAGCGTGCCGAGCTCATCCTGCCAGTCCCGGGGCAGGTGCGCCTGAATGAGCGAGCTCGTCGCCCAGAGGGCACCGCGCTGCGTCACGAGCCGCTCAGCGTAGCGGTAGCGCTCCACGCGAACCCCGGAGCCCACCAGCGCCAAATCATTGCGCAGTAAATCCACCACCGTCGCGTGCTCGCGCTGCTCCTTCTCGTCTGCCAGCAGAGCCTCGCGCCCCTCCTCCTCCGAGGTTCCCTTCATCGGGCAGGTCTCGATCAGCTCCCCGCGCATCCGCACGAAGAGCTCCGGCGAGAAACAGGCGAAGCGGCCGGGCAGCAGCAGGCGATAGGGAGCCCGAGCCCGGCAGAAAATCTGATCAGGGGACAGGTTGCTGCGCACCGGGGTCGCCATGCAGAGGTTGGTCAAATAGCTGTCTCCGCGCTTCAGGTGGTGCTGCACGATGTCGAAGGCGCGGCGGTAGGCGTCAAGCGACGGCCACTCCGGCTCCCAGAGGATCTCGGAGGGCCAGGGCTCGGGCTTCGGCAGACGCTGCACGCCGGGCAGGGAATAATACAGCTCTCCGCCTTCCTCATCGAGAGGCTCAGCAAGACAGGGCAAGGATGTGTCGTAGGGGATCGCGAACACGAAGGGGCGACGGGCTCGCCCCCAAGCGTTGAAGCGCTCCACGGCGGATTCGGGAATAGACATACTGCGTGAGTTCGGCTATGATGTCGGCATGGCCACACGCCTGCTCCTTCTGGACAATGAAGACTCCTTCACCCACCTCTTGGCCGACAGACTGCGCGCCGCAGGCTCTCTGCATACCACAATCCTGTCCGAAAGACAAGCGCGAAGCGCGCACTTGAGTGATGCCGATGCGCTCGTCATCTCCCCGGGCCCGGGGCTGCCGCATGAGCACCCGGCCTCGGAGCAGCTGCTGGCGGAGGCCGTCCGCCGCCGGATTCCCTGTCTGGGCATCTGCCTCGGCTTTCAAATGATGGCCCTGCATTTCGGCGGGCGACTGATGCAACTGCCCGCTCCGCGGCACGGGCAGGCCAAGCGCATCCGCATCGCCGGCAATCGACTCAGCGGCTCGCAGACGCTCACTATGCAGGTCGGCCTCTACCACTCTTGGGCCGTCAGTCCGAAACACTGGCCGGAGGAGCTTCACCTGCTCGCCTGCGACGATGAGGGAGTCCCCATGGCCCTCGAGCATCGAGAGCTCCCGCTCTGGGGTCTCCAGTTTCACCCCGAATCCATCCTGAGCCCCGAGGGGACTTCTCTGCTGCGAGGCTTTCTCGCCGCTGCGGATGGCTTCTGTGAACGAGGGGAAAGGCCCTGAGCGCAGGAAGAAGGGACGGGAGCACGGAGGGGGCTCCTGCCGGCCATGTGCGATGCGAGCAGCGCGGGCGCTTTCGACCCTTGCTGCGAGTCTTGCCGGCTACGAGCGTCCTTGACAGGAGGGCGCCAGCGTGCTAGAACAGCAGGTATGAACGATCTCCTCCTCAGCCACCGCGTCGCCAGCTATGAATGCGGACGCGATCTCCAGCTCCGGCCTTCGGCCTTCCTGCACCTCTGCCAGGAGGTGGCCGAGATGCACGCGGACCGCAACGGCCTCGGTTTTGACTGGGGCATGCAGCAGGGGCTCATCTGGGTGGAGGTGCAGGGCGATTTCGAGTTCCTCCGCCGCCCCCGCTGGAAGGAGAACGTGAGCCTGCGCACAAACACCGGGAAGGCCACCCCCCTCCAGGCTCGCCGCTTTGTGGAGATGGCGGGCGAGGATGGCGAGGTGCTCGCCCGCGCCGATCTGATGTGGGTGCTCATCGACGTTGAGCGGCGGCGCCCGACACCCTTCCGCAAGGCCGGGCTCGAGCTACCGGAGCCCCCGGCCCCGCTCTGCTCGCCAATCGATGGAGAAACCCTCGCCGCTGCGGCCGCGGCCGAGCCGACGCTCTGCAGCCTCTGCGCCACCGAACGCGACGTGGACTTCAACGGCCACATCAACAATGCCTCCTACCTCATCTGGGCAATGGACGCCCTGCCCTCCGATCTCCGCCCCGAGGGCGAGCCTCGGCGCCTGCGCATCAGCTTCCGCCACGAAACCATGGCGGGCACGGTGCTCGAGATCGTCCATCGCCGAGCGGGCCATGCGACGCACCACGATATCAGCGGCGAGGGCGTCCTGCGCGCTTCGCTCAATATCCTCTGGGGCTGAGTTGATCAGAGAAGCATCTTCAGCTTCAGGGTGAGACGCCTTCCGCACGGCTTGCGCTGTATTTCGGATCCAAAGCGCCGGCGGTTGTAGCGAAAAAATAACAACGCTCGTTTACACATCCGACGCACATCCGACGCACATCCGACGCACATCCGAC
>UMHM01025673.1_pt1 | contig 13253 bp, 10 predicted proteins | sample 1965501 | NCBI WGS metagenome assembly UMHM01 (sample SAMEA4836095, study PRJEB28245) | human gut metagenome | biome: gut microbiome; material: fecal sample | place: Denmark | collected 2008
CGATATACGCCGCGCCGACGTCCGTAAGCGCCGCGCAATCCCGCGCAAATTCATCCGGCGCGGTATGATACGCGCCCGTTTCCGGGTCGGGCAGACCGGCATTCGGTTTGAGAATCAGCGGCAGATTGGTGCATGTACGCATGGCTTGAAGAATCGGCGCGATCTCCTTCGGACCAAGGGAGCAATTCACACCCAGCGCATCCACGCCCAGCGCGTCCAGCGCCATCGCCGCCGCATCCGCACGGCAGCCGAGGAACGTCCGGCCGGAAGCCTCGAACGTCATCGAGGCAAACACCGGCAAATCGGAACACTCCTTGGCCGCCAGGACGCCCGCGCGGAGCTCGTTCAAATCGGAAAACGTTTCAAAAAAAACGCCCTCTGCGCCCGCCGCCGCGCCCGCGCGAATCATTTGCCCATACAGCGCGTAGGCCTCGTCAAATTTGAGCGTCCCCAGCGGCTCAAGCAGTTCGCCGATGGGGCCGACGTCGAGCAAAACCTTCGCATCCGTTCCCACACAGGCGCGCTTTGCCACGGCGACAGACGCGCGAACGACGTCTTCCACCTCAAAGCCCGTTCCGGCCAGCTTATGCGCGTTCGCGCAGAACGTGTTCGCCAGCAGCAGCCGCGTCCCCGCCTGCACATACTGCCGCTGTATGCCCTCCACAACGTCCGCCGCCGTGATGGAAAGCGTCTCCGGGCGGTCGCCGAGCTTCAGCCCCGCTTTCTGGAGCATCGTCCCCATCGCGCCGTCGAGCAGCGTAATCGCTTTCGTATATGCCATCGTCATTCCTCCGTTATGTCTTCGCGTCTTGCAAATGCGCAGGTTTGGCGCGCCGGACACCCCTCGCAGCCCTTCGGTCTTCGCAAAACCTGCGTTCGACTGATCCCCAGCACGGCCGTCACCGATTTTCGCGGCATTAAAATCCCGCTTTGGCTGACCGTCAGCCCGATGGAGCGTCCGGCGTTCAGCACCTCGCAGATTTGCCCGGATTGCGCAAGCGGCATGTCGCCGTAGCCAGGGCTGAACCGATCCGTCAAATACAGCGCCTGCGCTGCCAGCTTCTCCCTCAGCGTCTCCTCCATCCGGTCGCAGACCGCCTCAATCGCCGCGCTGAGCACCGCGTCCAGAATCAGCGCGTCCGCGGCGCTCTTTGTCTGCGCCCGCAGAAGCATGCGCTCGCTGTCCGCGCCCAGCGTTGCCGCCAGCAAAACCGTTTCATGGCAGGCAGACAGCATTTCGCGCACATCCTTCCCCTGCGGAAAAAAGCGCGTTCCCTCGAGCGTTCCGTCCGGCAGGCGGACAAAGCGCCGCATGACCGCCCGCGGCTTCACCTGTTCAAGCGCCTCGCCTCTGATTCGCCTGATCTGCTCCATCAGCGGCGACTCGACCGGCGTTCCGTGCCAGCCCAGAAAATGCAGGATTTCCCGCATGGGAATTTGCGACAGCGTCGCTTGCACGGCGTTCACGCCTCCTTCGCAGGTTTAGAGAAAAGATATCTGTTCCTCGACGCACAGCTGCTCGCCGATCGTCCGTTTTCCGCTCAAATCAATCCTTCGCGCGCCGTATTCAAACAGCGCGCGGTTTCCTTCGAAATCCGCGCCGTCTCCGTCCGGCACGTAGACCGACGAAAAATTGCCGCACAGCCCCGCCGTCGCTCCTCGCCAGCTCCCGCCAACGCCATTTCTGGCCGCAACGACAATCGCGTTTTTCCCCAACGCATAAATGGTATGGTTGCGCGCCAACGCCCTCGCGGCAGAAAACGGCGCATCCGGCAGCGTCTCGCTGAGCAGCAGCAGCCTGCCCGTTTGCAGCGCCGCCGTTTCCTTTTCCCGCGCGCAGGCCTGCTCCGCAGAAACCGCCGGAACGAGAATCAACGAACCGTCGGCGTCCAACAGCGCATCCTGCGCCGCGCGATCCACGCCGCGCGCACCGCCGCAGACCATCGTTATCCCTTCTTCGGCCAGCATGGCGCCAAGCCGCGCCGCCATGCCGCTTGTCGCGGACGCAATCTCCCTGCTGCCCGCCACCGCAACGGCTCGCCGCTCCAGCAGCGCCGCATTTCCCTTCATAAAGAGGAAGAGCGGTTCCCGACCGCCGAGCGCGCGCAGCGCCTTCGGCCATTCCCTGCTTTCCGGCAGAATCAGCCGATATCCCTGCTTTTCATAGGCTTCCAAACACAAAAGCGCGTCACTCGTCCGGGTGAGAAGCATTTCCGCGCGTTCAAATGTCGCCTGCGGCAGCATGTCCGTCCGGCGCAGAACGAGCCCGGAGAGCGCGCCGCATTCCATCATTCGCCGCACAGCCATGCGGGAAAACAGCGGCGGCATGGATTCGTCCCATGCGATGGGCGTAAGCAGGCACAATCTGGCGCACACCGTTTCCATCAGCCGATTTGTCATCCTCCTCACGCTCCTCGTCCCGCAGAATGAGCCTATTATACCGCATCTTCACGCCTGTGCGCAATATGTCATGTTGTCCGTTTGAAAACAGGCCGACGCTCGAAATCAGAAAAACAGACCAAAAGTCTGTTTGGACTTCCGGTCTGTTTCGGTTCAGCTTTTCATCTTGGGCTTAAACAGGACTGCGGCCAGGTAGCCGAAAAACACCGCCGCCGCAATGCCGCCCGCCGCAGCCGTCACGCCGCCGGTGAACGCGCCGAGAATCCCCGTTTCCTTCACGCCCTCGATTGCGCCGCGCGCCAGCGCATACCCAAAGCCCAGCAGCGGAACGGTCGCGCCCGCGCCCGCAAAATCAACAATCGGTTTATACAGCCCCAGCGCGCCGAGAATAACGCCCGCCGTCACATAGCCGACCAGAATCCGCGCGCTGGTCAACTGCGTCTTCATAATCAACACCTGACCGATGGCACAGAGCAGGCCACCCACGAGGAACGACTTCATCAGCATCCACAAAATCTCTATCACGCGCCCTTCTCCTTTCGATGCTCCATCGCGACGGCATGCGCGATGCCGGGCACGCTCTCGCCCTGCATGCTGCTTGTCGGGCTGAGCAGCGCACCCGTCGCCATAAACAAAACGCGCTTCAATCGGCCTGCCGCGAGCTCGGGCAGCAGATGCGCGCACAACATGCTCGCCGCACAGCCGCACCCGCTCCCGCCCGAATGAACATCCTGCCTTTCGGAAAAGATTTCGCATCCGCAGTCAAACAGCTTGCCCTCGTCCACGTCGATTTTCTTTTCGCGCAGCAGCTCAATGAGAAGCTCTCGACCCAAGCGCCCCAAATCGCCCGTCACCACCAAATCGTAATCCGCAAAGCCGCGCCCCAGATCCCTGAAATGCGCCGCAAGTGTATCGAAAGCCGCTGGCGTCATGGCTGCGCCCATGTTGTTCGCATCCGTAATGCCCAGATCCACCACGCGCCCGCATGTCGTATGCGTCAAGACCACCGGCGCGTGCTTCGAACCGGAAATCATCACCGCGCCAGCGCCGGTCACCGTCCACTGCGCCGTCGGCGTGCGCTGATTGCCCAATTCCAGCGGCGCGCGATACTGCCGCTCCGCCGTGCAGAAGTGGCTGCACGTCGCGCAGATCAGCCGATCCGCAAAGCCTCCGTCCGCCAGCATGCCGCCGACGGACAGGGACTCAGACATGGTGGAACACGCCCCGTACAGACCGTAAAACGGGATTCCGAGGTTACGCGCCGCAAATCCGGCGGAAATGATCTGGTTGAGCAGATCGCCCGCGAGCAGCATTTGAATTTCGTTCAGCCGCGTTCCCGCTTTTTCCGCGCAGAGCACAACCGCCTGTTCGAGCATCGCGCGTTCAGCGCCTTCAAAGGATTGCTCCCCGTTCAACTCGTCCGGTATAATCCAATCGAATTTCGCGCCATACGGGCCTTCTTTTTCCTTTTGCCCCGCAATCCCCGCCCAGCCGATCAAGCCGGGGCACGACGGCAGCGCCGTCGTTTGCGCACCGATTCGTTTGCTCATCCGCCCACCTCCGCAGACCCGGAGGCGGCGCAACGCGCTTTTTGTTTTCTCTTCATGCGAACGCCTCCGCTTGATTTGCCCCTATTTTGAGCAAAAGCCCTCTCCGTTATTCTATTTCTGCGCATGGAGGCAATTCTGCGCCTTTTCCCATATATCAAAAAAGGACGCCGCATTCAATACGACGTCCTTCGTTTTCAAACAAACCGAATTACTTCATAACCTTCGGATAGGTCGTAACCTTCGCTTCGGAAACCCACTGGGTCACAGCCGCTTCATAAGCCGCATCCTTCGCGTCGGAGAGCATGGTATCATAGATATTGCTCTTGATTTCGTCGGTATACTCAACCTCGCCCGCAGCGATGTCGGTCGCATACTGAAGAATGTGATAGCCATAGCTCGTCTTGACCAGCTCGGCGGACACGTCGCCGACCTTTTCAAGCGCCATCGCCGCATCCTGGAAGCTCTGCTCATAGACGGACAGACCGTCGCAGACCAGATAGCCGCGGCTCTTGTTCGGCTCGTTGTTCATGCCGGTGTCCTGACCATAGGTCTCAATCAAGCTGTCAAAGTCCTCCCCGGCCTGCGCACGGGCGAGCACGTCCTGCGCCGTCGGCAGAATCTCGTCATACGCCTCGGCGGTCACGGTCTCCAGCTTCGCGCTGGATTCATCCAGCGTCGCCTGAGCGGTCGCCACGGTCTCTTCGAGCGCCGCAACCTGCTCGTCATAGCCGGCCTTGGTCGCCTCGTCATAGGAAGAGGTATCCTCCGCCTTCAGATCGTCAAGCTGCTTCTGCGCGTCGCTCAGCGTGGTGTTCGCGGTGGAAATCGCGCTGTTCAGGTCGCTGATTTCGCTCTGCTTCTCGTCGCTGAACTTGATGAGCAGGTTCTTCACACCGCGGTAGCCTTCCGGCACATAGTAATTCGTCGTGCCGTTGTTCTCGGCGGTCACATAACCGGCCGGAGCCGCGTCATAGCTTTCCTTCTGGGCGGCCACGCGCTTGTCAAATTCTTCCTTCACCTGCTCGTCCGTCACCGCGACGTCCTTGGCGGCATATTCGCGAATCTTTTCGCGCTGCACGCTGGCGGTCTGGTTCTGCACGAAATAATCGCGCGTATAGCCGACGGTGTTCAGGTCGTTGACGAGCATCTCGTCGAGCTGATCGTTGGTGACGGTCGCCTTGCGCTCCGTATCAACGGCCTCGGCCGGGGTCGCCTCGCTGCCGGTCGCCTCAGCCGGGGTCGCCTCGCTGCCGGTCGCCTCTTCGAGGGCGGCCAGACGCGCTTCTTCCTCTTCCACCGTCTCCAGATCCGGATAGTTCTGGTAGCGGATCATCATCTTGTAGAAGTTAAACATGTTGTCGGCGTAGCTTTCCACGTCGGAGGCATCCTCTTCGGGCAGCGGCTCGAAGCCAAGCTCCTTCATCTTGCCTTCAAGCACGACGCTCTCAATCAGCTGCTCGACAGCAGCCTCGCCGTAGGAGGCGATATCGTCGTCCGTGAGCTGCATCGACACGCCGAAGTTCTGCTGGAAATACTGCTGGTAGTAGCTGGCCAGATAATCCCGGTAAGCCTCCCACTCCGCCTTGGTGATCTCGGTGGTATCCTGGCTGGTCTCCACCTTCGCCACAACCTGCGCGCCGTCAAGCTCGTCGTCGTGGCCGATCAGGTTGCAGCCGGAGAGCAGCATCAAAGCCGCAAGCAGCAACGCAATCAGCGCGAATCTCTTATTCATGTTCGTTCTCTTCCTTTCAGCCTCTACTCGGCAATATACGATTTATTATAATAAGCTGTCATCGACTTGTCAAGCGCGTGTGTCGCCCTGCGGCTCAAATGTTCGCTCTTTTTGTTCAAATTCACAAAAAGAACACATTTCACTCGCCGCACACCCGAATTCCGAACCACTTGGAGAGCGTGCTGTTCGGCCAGCTTTCCGCGTCATTTTCCAGCGCAATGTTCATGGTAAAGCGCGAGCGGCTTTCCACCGAGGCGATTTTCACCTCGTCCGCCCCGCTCTGCACCGCTGTTTCGATTTTTTGAGTCTGCGCTTCCCACGCCGCCTCATGCGCGCCGACTTCCCTGACAGCCTGATACCCGCCGTAAACAAGCAAAAACAGCGCAAGCGGCAGCGCGCACAGCCTGGCCGCGTCCAGCGCGCGGACATGTGCCTCCATGTCGCCGAGCAGCGTCGCCAGCGCGCAGAGTGTCAGCGCAATCACGCAGGTATACGACCGATCCGACAGTTCCGGCGAGGCGACCATCGCATACGCGCTCAGCAGCGCCGTCAGCAGCAAAAGCGCCGCCCGCCGGTTTCGCATCGGCACATGAAGCGCCCGCCCCATTCCATGGACAATCGGCATGGCCAGCAATTCCGCGCCCGCATACACGCCCGTATAAAGCGTAATGTGGAGCAGCCGCTTCACGATCTCCCACGCCATCGAATCGTAGGCATAGACAGATGCGCGCGCAAAATTCCCCGGCGCAAGAATCATCATCGCCGCGCCCGCCGCCTGCGCCGCCAGACAGAGCCACGCGGAAACCGGCGTTCTTTTCCCGCGGTATGCGCTGTCCGCCAGCAGCAAGAGCGCCACCGCCAGCATGCCGCAGGCCGCGTTCTCATTCGTCCAGCCGCTCAAAAAGCAGAGCGGAACGCCGATCACGCCGAGCGCCGCACATTCTTTTTCCAGCAGCCGCGGAATGATCAGCAGCGGCAAAAGCGCCAGCGCCGTGCCCCACAGATAGTTGCACGCGCCGTCCAGCCACAAAAAGACCGTGCCGAAGAACGGAACCAGCGTGAACAGCGCCGCGTGGATGACCAGCAGAACCGTCCAGCAAAACCGTCTGCCCTTCGGCTTGGCCAGCGTATACAGTTCAAGCACGAGCAGCATATACGCCGCCGTATTGGCGATGTTGAAAACGCCCTTTCCCCAGTAAAGGAAGAGCTGCGCCAGCGTGTGAACCACGCTGCGCCCGCCCCAGAGGCGGTAATGCGCCGCCTGAGAGGCGAGCACGTCCGCCACCCCGGCAAGCGGCTTGCCCGTGCTCCAACTGAAGGAATAATCATAATCGTCCATTTGCAGCGGCGTATGCACGTTCAGCAGGAACATGGTCGCCGCCATCAGCGCGAGAATCGCCGCAAAGACGCAGGCGCGAAACGTCGTCTTTTCTTCCATTCCAGCCAGAAAATTCCGTACGCGGTTCATGCGTTTCCCCCCAGCGGCTCAACGGCCAGCACGACTTTATCGTGGCTCGTCACCGCAACGTCGCGCCCAATCAGCGCCGCGTCAAAGGGCATGGCCGGCTCGATCAAAAAGCGCCGCTCACCCTCCGGCGCCATATCCTCATAAACATTGACGATCATCTCGTGAAAATGCACGCCGTTTTCATAAACCTCTTCATCGCCGACGCGCACCAGCGTTCCCGCCGTCTTGCGCGTCAGGCCGCTGGTCAGCTCGCGCAGAAAGCGGCCGTATCGAATCGACGGCATCACAAACAAATCTCCGACAAAAATCGCCGCCGCACAGGTCAGAATCAGCCCAGCCGTGCACAGCGTCTGGTTGCGCACCGCAAAGCCCGCGGCGCACAGCGCAAAAAACGGCAGCATCGCCAGCAGCATTTTGAAAACATCCCGCCGCAGACGCCGTTTGTTTTCTTCCGTTCGTTTTTCCGTATAAAACATGGCCGTCGCTCCTTTACCGTTCTCCCGCTTCAAAACGGATCTGTCCCGCGTCGTAGTGAATGGTGCCGGTCGAGCCGCGCACGTCCTTCTTCTCCATGCACAGCTTGAGCAGCTTGGCGGTCAGCATCGGTCCGCCCGCGCGGGTCAGCGCATCCTTCCAGATGGTGAATCTGCATCCCTCGCGGAATCGGGTGCAGTAAAAGCCCTTGCTGTTTTCCGCCACCTTGCCCTGCCCGCAGACGGGGCAGGCCACACCGAGCGTCGGTATGCGCTTTTTCCCTCGGCGCTCCTCCTTGGCAAAGGCCACATCCGGCGCGCCAGCCGCGTTTTCAACAAGGAAAGCCGCCAGCCGCGCAATGCCCTGACGGAAGCGCGCTTCGCCGTCGCTGCCTCGGGCAATTTCCGCCAGTGCCCGTTCCCAGCGGCCCGTCGTCTCCGGCGAAGCGATCTCCTGCGGCACCGCTTCAATCAGGTGCACGCCCTTTTCCGTCACCACGAGGTTTTTGCCGCTGCGCCGCACATATCCCACGTCGATCAGCCGCTCAATGATGGCCGCGCGCGTTGCCGGTGTGCCCAGCGCGCAATCCTTCATCTGCTCGCGAATTTCTTCGTCCGCAATCTGCCGCCCTGCGTGTTCCATATCCAGCAGGATACTCGCGTCGCTATATTCCTTCGGCGGCTTGGTCTGGTCGCGCGTCACCTGCGCGCGCTTGCAGAGCCGCTCGTCCCCGACGGCCAGCGCCGGAAGCCGCTGCTCGTCGTCATCCTCCTTCTTTTTTCTTTTGCCTTCGTCTCCGCCGTAGACGGCCTTCCACCCTTCCTGCGTGACGGCTTTCCCCGTGCTGAGAAAATCATCCTCGCCGCAGGTCGTGACCACGCGCAGCGCGTCGTATTCGTAATTCGGATAGAACGCCGCCGCCAATCGCTTGGCGACCATCTCGTACAGCCTGCGCTCATCCGCAGTCAGATTCACGCGATCCGCGCGCTTGCCCGTCGGAATGATCGCGTGGTGGTCGGTCAGTTTCGCGTCGTCAAACACGCGCTTGGTCATCCGAACGCCATAGGAAAGCGCCTGCTCGCCGATGGGCTGCAGCGCGCCGTCATAGCTGCCCAGCGTCGTCTGCACCTTGCCGAGCATATCGTGCGACAGATAGCGGCTGTCCGTCCTCGGATAGGTCAGCAGCTTGTGCTGTTCGTAGAGCTTTTGCGCCGTCGCCAGCGTCTTTTTCGCGGTAAAGCCCAGTTGCGCGTTCGCTTCGCGTTGGAGTGTCGTCAAATCATACAGGAGTGGCGGCCACACGCTCTTGTGTTCCCGCGCGGCCTGCGTCACCCGTGCCGGCCGGCCGGAAACGCGCTGCGCGATCTGCTGTGCGGCCTCCTCGTTTTCAAGCTTGCGCTCGCCTTTTTTGTCGATGTACACGCCCTGATAGTCGCCGAAATCCGCGCGCACCGTGTAAAACGGCTTGGGCACAAATGCGTCGATTTCCCGCCTCCGCTTGACGAGCATGCTCAGCGTCGGCGTTTGCACACGGCCGATGGAGAGCAGCACATTGTAGCGGATCGTATAGGCGCGCGTCGCGTTCATGCCGATGAGCCAGTCCGCGTCCGCCCGACAGCGCGCGCTGGCATAGAGCGCATCGTAATCCGCCGACGGCCGAAGGCTGTCAAACCCGGCGCGGATGGCTTCGTCCGTCATGGAGGATATCCACAGCCGCTTCACCGGCTTTCTGCACCCTGCCTGCTCGTAAATATAGCGGAAGATCAGCTCGCCCTCGCGCCCGGAGTCCGTCGCGCAGATGATATCCTGCGTTTCCTTGTCGTTCATCCATTTTTTGACGGAGAGAAACTGGCTTCTCGTCTTTTTGATCACCTTTGTCTCCATCTTTTCGGGCAGAATCGGCAGATCCTCCGCGCGCCATCGGGTATACCGCTCGTCCAGCTCCTGCGGCTCCTTGAGCGTAACCAGATGGCCGAGCGCCCATGTAACCACATAGCCGCCGCCGATCAGGCTGTTTTCGCCCCTGTCCTTTGCACCCAGCACGCGGGCAATGTCCCGCGCGACGGAGGGTTTTTCGGCAACGACAAGCGTATGCATGGCTTCACCTCATGTTTTTTACTGCGCCGCGCCGCCCTGCTGGAGGCTGGCAAAGCGCGTGTATTGCCCCAGCCAGGCCAGCTTCACCGTGCCCAGCGGGCCGTTGCGCTGTTTGGCCACAATCACCTCGGCGATGTTCTTGTCCTCGGTGTTGGGATCGTAATATTCCTCTCGATGCAGGAACATGATGACGTCGGCGTCCTGCTCGATAGCGCCGGAATCGCGCAGGTCGGATAGAATCGGCCGCTTGTCGCTTCGCTGTGCGCCCGCACGGGAAAGCTGCGCCAGCGCAACCAGCGGCACGTTCAGCTCCTTGGCGATGCTCTTGAGATTTCGCGAAATCTCGCTGACCTCGTTCTGGCGGTTTTCGACATGGCCGTCCGCGCTCATCAGCTGCAAATAGTCGACCATAATCATATCCAGCCCGTGCTCCATTTTCAGCCTTCGGCAGCGGGAACGGAGCTGCGACGGCGTGATGCCGGACGTATCGTCGATATAGATATTGGAGGCCGCCAGCGGGCCGAGCGCGGAGGACAGCGAAATCCAGTCGTCGTCGCGCAGCGAGCCATGGCGAACGGACTGCATGTCCACGCGCGCATCCGCGCACAGAAGGCGCATCGCGAGCTGATCCTTCGGCATTTCCAGCGAGAAAACCGCCGTCGTCTTGCCCGCCATCGTCGCCGCGTAGCCGATCAGGTTCATGCCAAAGCTCGTCTTGCCCATCGAAGGGCGCGCGCCGACAATCACCAGTTCGCCTCCGTGCAGGCCGGTCAGCAGGTTATCCAAATCCACAAAGCCCGTCGGCACACCGTCGATGCCGCCCTTCAGCTCGGTCAGCTGCTCGATGCGCAGATAGGTATCCGGCAGAACGTCCGCAATATGCGTCAGCGTGCTTCCCTCGTGGCGGCGCATGATGATATCAAAAATCGACTTTTCCGCCACGCCGAGGATGTCGCTCACCGCTTCAGTCTGCTGATAGCATGCGGAGGCGATGTCCCCCGTCGCCTTAATCATGCGGCGCAGCGTCGCCTTTTCATCCACAATCTGCACATAAGCGCGCGCGTTGACCGTAGACGGCATGCATTGGCTCAATTCGATGAGATAGTTCGTGCCGCCGACACCCTCCAGCGTGCCGCGCCGGGTCAGCTCGTCATCCACCGTCACCAGATCAATGGGCATGCCCTGCGTATTGAGCGCATGCATCGCGTCGAAAATTTCCCGGTTTGCGGGCTGATAGAAATCATCCGCCGTAAGCAGCTCAAAGGCCAGCGACAGCGCCTCTCTGTCCTGCATCATGCAGCCCAGCACGCTTTTTTCCGCATCGGCATTGTTGGGCGGTACACGCATAACTGCCTCGTCCACAATGTTCTCCCCTTTTAACAAAAGATAGGGCTTTCCCCCGTTTCAGGAGGAAAACCCAGTGCGTTGTATGGATCAGCCAACCTCAACCTTGGCGGTCATTTCCGCCGTAATGCCCGCATAGAGCCACACGCTGACCGTAAAATCGCCTGCGTTGCGGATGTTGGCCACATCAATGCGGCGCTTTTCCACCTTCACGCCATACTGCTTAAACAGCTCGTCGGCAATCTCCTGCGCGGTGACGGAGCCGTAAAGCCTGCCGCCCTCCGCGCCGCGTGCCACGATCTTGATGGCCTTGCCGGAAAGCGCCTTGCGGGTTTCCTCCGCCTTGGCGCGCTCAACGTCCTCGCGGTGCTTCTGCGCGGCCTTCGCGTTCTCGATGGCGTTCAGATTCGTCGCGCTCGCCTCGCGCGCCAGCCCCTTGGGGAAGAGGAAGTTGCGGGCAAATCCGTCGGAAGCCTCGATGATCTGATCCTTCTTGCCGGTTCCCTTGATATCCTTGAGCAAAATCACTTTCATAGCTTTATCCTCCCGAAATCTTATTTATCATCGTGTGTGCGCGGATCAAACGGATTCGGCGTTTCCTCCTCCATTTTTTCGCGGCGATGGACGACGTCGAACGTCTGATCCGCAATGCCGATCAAAATCGCGGCGGGTCGAATCGCAAAATAGCCCAGCGCAAAGACAATCCCCTGCGCCACGCGCCCCTTGCCCTTTTCATTCAGATAATAACATACGGCGGCTATGCCCTGCAAGGCGAAAATCTGTTCAAATACGCCGGTAAAGACGTAAAACATGCTGCTCGTAAAGCTCGGCACAATCAGCGTCAGCACATACAGTGCCGCCAGCGTCGCGCCCAGCACGCGCCCCCAGCCTTTCGGCACGGTCCATGTGCGCAGCGGCGGATAATCCACCTTATCCCCACGAGAAAGCACGCCCTTGCGCAGCGCGACCTGCCCCAGCACGCCCGCCGCCACGGAGCCCGTCGCCATCTGCATCGGGATTTCCAGCCGCATCAGGGTATCCAAAATCAGCACGAGCTGCTCAATCAGCTGCCCGCGCGCCGCCGCATCCAGCGTCGCAATATCCACTGCGCCGCCGCTCGCCGACGTGATCGCGCCGAGCTGCATCATCATCGTCAGCACCATGTCGCTGAACGTCTGCGAAACCGAGAACGCCTGACGCATCATATTGGACAGCGCCGTAACCACATCCGCCCCCGCCAGCGCGCTGACAAGCAGCATCGCCAGACCGATGGACGCAAACATGGTCACGCCGGAACCCGCCGCGCTCTGCCAGAAGCTCTGTTCGTGCTCAACCATGTAGCTCGAAACAACCAGAATCGGCACGAGCAGCACCGCGGAAAGCGCCGCGCCCCAGAAGCCGAAAAACACTGTGCTGAGCGTCACAAGAATCGCCGTGCACGCCGCCGCACTGACCGGGCCGACATATCCCACAAGCAGCAGCAGCGCGATCGGCACCAGCGTCATGCCCTGCGGTATAAACACGGAAACCGCCAGCAGCGGCGAAAGGAGCATGCACAATGCAATGCTCAACGCCGTCCATCCCCATCGGTTTGAGCGGCGAAGCAAGGATATATTCTTGTTTTCCAATGTGAACCCCTTCTTTTTTAACATCGCGGGCGAACATGATCCGCAAAAGATGTCATCATTTCAGTTTATTATACCGCATTCGGCGAATTTTGTATAGCGAAAAAATCGGCAGGTCGATCACCCCTGCCGAAAAGCCGCCTTCCCGCGGCGTCCATGCCCCAGGCAAGCAGCGCCATCATTCCCTGCAAAAACGCAATATATGCGCCGTAACTCAGGCGATAGATTCCCTCCAGCGGTGTTCTGACCGGCGGCGCGGCCAGAAACAGAAAATCCGTTCCGAGCGCGCGGTTGGCAAAAAACGCCGCAACGGCCAGCGCCTGCAAGGCCAGCAGCACCTGCGGCGCACGGCCGACGCGCGGCCGTTCTCCCATCGCCAGCGCGCTCAGGCCGATGAGCACGATGAGCGCGTGTGTCAGCACATAGCAGGCCGTGAACGCCGTCTGCCAGCGGCTGACGGCCGGTGCGGGAAACACGAGCGCCAGAACCGCCCCCGGCATGCCGAGCAGCCAAAGAAAATCCACGACGAAGGGCGCGGGAGAAAACGCGAGCGCCGCCGCCGC
>UMHM01072549.1_pt1 | contig 13223 bp, 9 predicted proteins | sample 1965501 | NCBI WGS metagenome assembly UMHM01 (sample SAMEA4836095, study PRJEB28245) | human gut metagenome | biome: gut microbiome; material: fecal sample | place: Denmark | collected 2008
ATAAATTATTTTCTTATAATTTGAGTGTATCTAAAGAACCTAAAGATTATTTATATAAAAGAAATATAACAGATAAGGATATGAAAGAAGTAAGTATGGGGTTTGCTCCCAAAGGACAATTACTAAAAATTTCAGAAAAAAATGAAAATTATCCACGCCCTGAATTAATAAAACTCGGATATTTACGACACAATGATTATGGTGATTTGTACGAAACTTTTTCGGATAGAATCATGATTCCTATTCATGACGAAAAAGGAAATATAGTCACCTTTTGTGGTCGTACTATTAAAGATGAAACACCTAAATATTTACACACACATGAAACAAAAATTTTTCAAAAGAAAGAATTGTTATATAATTTTTCTAATGCTAAACCATTAGCATATAATAATGAATTAATTTTAGTAGAAGGTTATATGGATGTTGTAGGTGCTAAAAAAATAGGGTTTGAGAATGTAGCAGCATTAATGGGTACGGCAATTACTCCTGAGCATATAAAGTTGATTAAAAATAATCGTTCATCAATTACTTTGGCATTAGACAATGATTTTGATAAACAGGAAAATATAGGGAGAGTAAAAATGCTTCAACACATTCCTGTATTATTAAATGAAGGTTTTAAGGTTGATGTAATAGACTTTTCTAAAATAGGTGATTACAAAGATTTTGGTGTTTTAGGAGAAAAAGAAATACCATTTATGGAAGTCCAGAAATCTAAAACTTCTGGATTTTCATTCTTATTAGATTATAAATATTTTAATAATTTAGAATTAAATGTTGAAAATATTTCTCTTGCATACAAACAATTAAAACAAGATAAAATAATTAATAACACTTATGATGAATCATTATTCAAAGAATATTTATTAAATCGAACTGAGTACAACAAAAAAGAATTAGATGAAATAATTTATCCAAAAAGAATAGAAGAAAAAGAAAATGCTTTAAGTAGATTTAATTCAAAAGCTATGAGTAATTTTCTTTATTCTGAATTAAAATTACAAATAGATAAAATGGATGATGTAGTATTGTCTTCATATTACTTAAATTTTAAAAGTTCAGTTGAGAATAAGTTAGTGTCTGTATTTAATAAAGATCCTGAATTATATTTAGATTATTCCACTTCAACTTTGAATACTAAACTTTTATTGAATGAATTCTTAAAAGATAATAAAGAATATTCTGATTATGAAACTCTTAATCGTTTTAAATATAATTCTGTATTTGATAAAACTTATATTAAAAATTCTAAAGGTAGTGCAATGATAAAATTAAAAGATAATCAAAAGCAAATGGTAATTGATCAATATGAGAATAGTTTATCTGATGAATCAAAATTGGCTTTAGAAGAAGTTGAAGAACTATATATTATTAATAGCATTGATGATCTTGATGGTATTTTAAATTATGATAATAATACACTTAATATGATAAAAGATAATTTAAAAAATAGAATGTTTTTAAACAAAGATAAAATGGAATTTTTTAAATATGGAAATCTTTTTCCTAGTATTAATAAAGAATTTATAGATGATAAGTTTAAAGGGTCAACTGGTAATTTTAAAACAATATTATTTTATAATAATTTGGATAATAAATTGAATATAGATAAAAGTAATGTTGTATCAGAAAAAGAGTTAAAAAAAACTGAAGAATCTAAATCAAAAGAAATGGATAAAACTAAGAAAAGTTTTATTAAAAGAGATTATGAATTTTCAATTAATAAAATGTTATTGATAGACTCTAAGGAAACTGATACACATTATTTTGTAAGGATACCATTTACAAGTGCTAAAGAATATTTTTATATACCTAAAAATGAATGTTTAAAATCAGATAATGGAGATACCATTTTTACAAAGTTAAAGTACGGACAATCTCATTCAATATACAATGTTGATGGTGAATATATTGGTACAAAAAGTTTTGAAGAGTTAAAAGAAAATTGGGAGGATAAAACTAAAAAAAACGTAAGGGTTTTAGAAAAAACTGAAGATGTTCAGTCAGTCCCAAAGGAAGAAGATATTTTATATGACAATAGTTATATTTCAAAATATAAAGAACCTATATGTAAAATATACCATTCTAAAATATACTTAGAAACAGAAAAAGGATTTTATATTAAAACTGAAGATCCAAATGTTCTACTATTTGCAATAAAGAAAATATGTAATTGGACAGATAATAAAAGTTATTTAATCATAGCACCACGTAAAGGAATATTTAATAGTGGTATGTCAAAATATAGATTAACAGGATATAAAAAAGATTATGAAGGAAAGTTATCTTTTTCTGAAATCAGTAAATATGTTAAGGTATTTACACCTAGTAATTTGAAAAATAAGGAAATTTTAACTTTAGAAATTCCAAAAGTAAAATGTAGTTTTAAATCTAATTTTATAAAAGTACCATTGGTTATAGATGGTTTAGAAGGATATATAGAAGTTAATTTAGTAAAGAGTAAGATTGATAAAGAGAAAGTAGTATTAGAATTTTTGAAGGATGAACAAATTGGATTTCATAATATTAATGATGAATATATTAATCATTATACTAGTTCTAAAATAATAGATAGTTATAATAAAATGATTGATAATAAAATAATTCAATTTTCTAATTCTAAAGAAGTTGTTTATGACGTACCAGAAAAGGAGGCAGCATAAATGGATGGTAATGCTAAACACGATTTAGAGCATACTGCTGAAAAATCAGTATCAATGTCTGCAAAGATTAGTAAAATTTTTACCATTTTATTTGGTAGATTTTTAATAAAAGCAAATCGTTATTATCAAAAACATTTTTCTTCATCTATGAGAGCTTTAAGAAAAGATGGAGCTACAAAAGAATTATGTGTATCTCCACCATTAACAAGAGCAGAAGTTAAACAGATTATAACTTCATGCCATGAGAATAATATCCTTATGGGAATTAAAAAAATGCACCCTGATGGCGAATTAAGTAATAATAAATCATTATATCAACAAGAAAAACTTGCTCATAATGAAATTAAGCATAAGAAATGGGATGAAAGACGTAAGGCAACATCTAAGATAAAAATTTTAAATAAAATATGTAAGTATCAAGCAGATAAATATAAAAATATTTCAGCATATAATTTGAAATTATCTAATAGATGGTTGTCATTTCAAGAGAAAACACGTAAGATAAAACCCCTAAATAAATATTGTAAAATGAAGGCAGATAATTATAAAAATATTGCTATTCAAGAAAAAACAAAAGATGAAGAGGAACAATATGTAATTATTTTTAATAAAAGCAAATTATCATTTTTTAATGAACAATTAGCTAAAATACCACCTAATAGATTAAAGCAAGAAACAAAAAGTGATTTAGATGGTATAAATAATGAAAAAATAATTGATGATAGAAATATAGAATCTATGGTTTCAAGAGGTATGAATTTAAGTGTAAATGATCTTAATAAAATAGGTGAAGATTTTGGATCATGTCCTGTTAGAGATTATAGTAAAAATTATTGTATCCAAAAAATAACTAAGGAGGAATATTGTGAAATTAGAGAACAGTTATTTGAACTACCGAGTCATGGTGCTTGTGTTCTTAATGAAAAAGAAATGATAATAGCTATTCGTTCTGAAGATTTAGATGAGTATAGAGAATATGCTCCAGAAAGACCTATAAAAGAATATGGTTCATCTGGTGGTAGAGCAATAGAAAGTGAATCTAATATTCATGATATTATGGAATTAGAAATAAATGATATTAAAAGATATAAAGAATTTAAAGAAACCTATTCATCTAAAGATTATGTAGCAGAAATTGCTCCAAATGGTAAAACTACTATATTATTAAAAGAAACAGACACAAAGAATCTTTTAGAAGAGAGTAAAAAAAAATCAAAAACAGAGGATTTAGTAAAAGAGGCAAATGAATTAGCAGAAAAGAGTAAGACTGATAAAGTTGTTGAAAATGTTGCGTTAGAACAGAAAGAAGAACAAGAAATTGATCGTTAAACGCAATAAGAAGAGTAGTATTATAATTGTTTTACTAATAATGTTAGTTGCCTCTTATTACACACTTAGAGTTTGTAGTCTTACAGAAATGGCTGGTAAGTTTGAATTTTCACAGTTAACTGAAGCGTTAGATAAACTTCATATTATTTCTACACCTGTTATATTAAATATGAAGACTATTACTACTTCTTTGTTTGTTGGAATATTTACATGGGGAATCATTCAAACTGTTGCAAATCAAAATAAAAAGAATTTGCAAGAAAATACTTATGGTAGTGCGGAATGGGAAGATCCAAAAGTAATAAAACCTTACTGTGAGAAAGAATTAGAAAAGAATCAAATATTTACTGCTACTGAAATGTTTGCTAAAAATATGCGAATATCTAAAAGAAATAGACATTTAATTTTAATTGGTAGACCAGGAAGTGGTAAATCAAGATATTATTTTAAAGTTAATTTATTAAATGCAAATGGAGAAACATTTGTTGTCACAGATCCGAAAGGAGAATTAGTCAGAGATTGTGGAATGTCTTTGATTAATCTCGGATATGATATTCGTGTTTTAAATCTAGTTGATAAATCAAAATCAGATCATTTTAATCCACTTATGTATATAAAAAAAATCAATAAAACTATTGATAATAGTAAGGAAACTCAAGAATGGATAGCTGAAGATGATGTAATGACATTAATTAATACTATAATGTTAAATACAAAATCAGAAACTATTGAATCTAATACTGGTGATCCATTCTGGGAGAAGGCAGAAATGGTTTTTCTTCAAGCAATTATTTATTATATAATTTTTAATTATGAAGATAAAGAAAAGAATTTTAAAACTGTTTTAAAGTTAATTAGACTTGCTGAACCTGATAAAGAAGGAAATTCAACATTGAGTAGAATGTTTGATGTTTGGGCAGAAAAAGATCCAGAAAATATAGGTGTTAAGCAATGGAAACATTTTAAAGTATCTGCATCATCACCAAAAATGATGAGTACAATCATAATGACTGCATCTGCACGTCTAGCACCTTTCAATATATCTGAAATAGAGTCTATGACTGTTGACGATACAATGGAATTAAATAGAATTGGTGGTAAGGGTGATGAGGGAAAAATTGCTTATTTCATCATTAATAGTCCTAATGATTCTACTTTCAATTTTATGGCTAGTATTTTATATACTCAGATATTTTCAATAATAGATGCCAATGCTAGTAAAAATAATGGCTCTCTATCTACTCCTGTTCAAATATACTGTGATGAGTGGGCACAACTTGGGGTAATCCCACGCTACTTAGAAAATTTGGCTTACGTTCGTGGATTAAATTGTGGAATTACGACGTGTCTACAAAGTCTATCTCAGTTGAAAAAGGTTTATAAGGATAATTGGGAAACAGCTCTGGATTGTTCAGACTATGTATTGTTTTTAGGTTCAAGGTCTAAAGAAACTTTAGAATATATGAGTAGTATGTTGGGTAAAAAAAGTTGGTATAAAAAGTCTTCTGGTCGTACATATTCAAAACAAGGTTCATCATCTTATAACTGGGATATAGTTGGACGTGAGTTAGCATTTGTAGATGAACTTGCAAGAATGGAGAGTGGATATGGTATTTTATTGGTTGCTGGTATGCGACCTTTTTATTCTAAATTATATGATTTAACTAAGCATCCTAGATATAATGAACTATTTGAAAGTTGGAATGAAAAGGAAACAATTCAGAATAAATATGATCATTCGATAGAAAGGGGAAAAGATAAAGAAACAAAAAGAAAACAACAGATGTTTAGAGAACTAGGATTAGGGTTTGTAAAAGTAAAACCAGAATTTAAAGCAAGAGATTTAACTCAATATGAAGAACGCAAGTTTAATGAAGATGCAATTTTGCTTTCTTCTAAGAGTTTAACGGATGAATTATTGGATAATTTATAATTATCTTTTTTATGTTGTTTAAGTTGTTAAATTTTTTTTATATTAAGTGTTTACTAGTGTAAACGAAAATTAAAGAAAAGGAGAAAAATTATGGAAAAAAAGAATTTGGCAGTTAGAATTAAGCAGTTAAGTAAAAAAGTAGTTAGTTTGTTTAATGTAGTTTTATGTGGTTTTATTTTAAGTATTAATAGTGTATATGCACAAGGAAGTAATACAAGTAGTATTGATGGATTTATTACCTTTGTTTGTGATTGGTTATTAAAGATTGGTGGTGTAGTTGCATTAATTGGTGCTGTTATGTTTGCTCTTGGATGGCAACGTGATGACGCTGAAGGTAAAAGTAGAGGATTGATGACTATGATGGCAGGTTTTATGGTTATAGCAATTAGTCAATCAAAAGGTTTATTCGGATTATAAGAAGGAGGATTAATAGATGGCTGGATTAATTGAAAAAATATTTCAAATATCCTTTAAAATCTTAGGTTTTAAAATTGACATTAGTGATTTTGTTGGAACAATCCGTAATTTATGTAATTGGAATTCAATTACAAAAACCACTATATGGTCATTAGCTTCTAGTATTCATTCTGTTATTGTACCAATTGGGTTAAGTTTATTAACATTGTTCTTTTTATTAGATGTGACTAAAAAAGTAATGGATTATGAAAGATTTAGTTGGGAACGGATGGTATTTACTTTCATCCGTTTTCTTATCTTTAAAATGTTAATTGAAAATTCATTTGAATTACTTTCGTCTATAATGAGCATATCTAATAATATTCTTACTCAGGTCACAAGTTCGTTAACTTCATCATCAGCAATACCTAATTTGGCTACACAAATGGGTGATTTAGTTAGAAACGCTGGTAATATTGTTGAACGAGGTTTTATGGGAATTATTATCTTAATTCTTTATATACCTTTTATGGGTACATTAATTGGTGTTTTAGTACAAGTATTTTTGCGTATAGGTAAGTTGATATTAAGTTTTGCATTTTCTCCTATACCTATTGCAATCGGAACTTGGGAAGATGGTCAGAATGTTTGTAAAAGATTCATAATGTCTATTATTGCTTTAGGTTTTGAAGCATCAATGATTGTCGTAGCAACGGCAATATATTCATTGGCTTTATCCACATTAACTGATGCTGGTTCGATTAGTTCAATGGTAGCAATAATGTTCTTGAATGGTTTCTTGATGGCAATGATTTCTATGACTAGTACAATGGCAGAAAGGTGGGTAGGTGCATAATGGATAGAATAGAACCAAGAATACATGATGAAATAAAGGATTATAAAGAAAAATTTTATAATTTTACTTTAAGACAATGGTTATTCGGAATTCTTCTTATTATAACTATCGTACCGTTATATTTATTCTTAACACCTAAAATTGGTAGTAATCTTACAGGATGGATAGTTATTATTGCTGCTATACCAATAGGTTTTTTTGGGTTTATTCCTATTCAAGGATTAAACGCAGAACGTATAATTTTTTACTGGAAACGTAATTATATCAATTTTGCTAAACCTATTTTATATAAAACTGAAGCAGAATTATTAGAAGAAAAAACTAATAAAAAGAAGACAGTAAAACCTAAAAATAAAAAAGAAGTAAAGAGTAGTAAAAAACAAGAAAAATTAAAATTAAAAGAACTAAAAAAAGAACGTAATAAGCAAAGAGAATTGGCACGTGCTAAAAAGAAATTTGGAATAAATACATTAGAAAATACTACTAGCAACTTTTCGTTAAGTCAGCAAGAGGCACAAGTGCTATTAAAACTCGCTAAACAAGTTGTTGGAAAGGATAATAGTGTGATATATGAAACAGAAAAAGAAAACATTGAAAAAGAAACAAAAGAATAACGTATTACCAAATAAAGTATTCATTCCTAAAACTAATCAAGAAATTATTTCTTATATGTTTAAGGAAGTTGATGAAAGAACAGGGATATTTAGAATAGATGAAGATACATATTCTATTTGTATTGAATATTCTGATGTATCATTTGCAAAAGCTAATGATGAAGAAGCAGAAAATATTTTCTTTAAGTGGTTAGAATATCTACATTCTTTTAGAGAGGATACGCATATACAAGTTATCAATGCAGGTACTCCTATCAAAACGGAAAAATATAAAGAAAAGTTTATATTTGAAAAAGAGCATTTAAAAAGTGAAAAGCAAATTCAAATTGCTGATGAATTAAATACTCTAATAACTAATTCTCTTGGTACTAATGAAGATACATTGCAAACAAAAAGATTTATAGTAATATCTTTAAAAGCAAAAAACTTTATAGAAGCAAACGCATTATTTTTAAATATTTTTCTAAAAACGGAACAGAAGTTTAAAGAATTAAAATCAAAGGTTAATTTAATTACAGTTAAGGATAGATTAAAATTTATATATAATTTTTTTAATATATTATCAGTAGAAGATAATAATATTGAGAATATTATTGAATATGCAAAAAATCAAAACTTAACTATATTTGATGTAATTGCTCCTAAAAAGGTTCTTATGCGTGAGTCTGATCTTATAGAAATAGATGATAAAAAATTTATCAGAGTTTTATATGTTTCTAAATTACCTAAGAGTTTAACTCCAAGATTTTATAACAGAATTACTACAATGGATGATATTAATATAATAACAACATTAAATATTAATCCTACCAATTCTGCTAAGATGATTAAAGTAGTAGATAAAAGTCTTTCTGCTATGGAAACTGAAAGATTAGAAAAAATTAAAAGGGCAGGAAAAAGTAATCTTGACTATGAGTATGTGAAAGATAAAAAACTAGAAACAAAAATATCTAACGCAGAACAATTACAATATGATTTGCAAAAGAATAATCAAAAGATATTCCAAAATAATTTTTTGGTGTGTATAACTGCTAATAGTTTTGAAGAGTTAGAAGATCAAACGGTTAGAGTTCAAGAAATTGCTGCTGAAATGTTAGTTGAAATGAAGCCGTTGTTATGGCAACAATTAGAGGGAATACAGAATATTCTTCCTTTAGGTCATAATAGTCTTCAATTTCAAAGAACATTAACTAGTGAAGCAACAGCAGTAAATGTACCATTTAATAGTAAAGATTTCAATCATGAGAAATCTTTATTTTATGGTGTTAATCTTGTTAGTAAAAATGCAATTTTCTGTGATAGAAAAAAATTAATCAATGGTAATGGATGTGTACTTGCTACTTCTGGTGCTGGAAAATCTTTTAATGTCAAAACCATTATAGAACAAATTTTAATTCGTTATCCAGAGGATGAGATATGTATTATAGAGCCACAAAATGAATATGGTGGATTATTAGATGTTTTTGATGGACAAAAGATAATTATATCCACTAATTCTGATACACACATTAATCCGTTTGATTTGTCTTTAAATTATGGATGCAGTGATAGTGGAAAGAGCGAACCAGTAAAAAGTAAAGTTGAATATATTATTGCTTTTTTGGAAAGTATAGTGGGAGCAAATGCTTTATCTGGTGGTCAAAAAACTATTATTGATCGTTGTACTAAAATTATTTTTGAGGATTATGAGAAAAGTAATTTTACTGATGATAGTTTATTACCAACATTACCATCTTTTTATGATATGCTTTTGAAACAACCTGAAGAAGAAGCAAAAGATTTAGCATTAATTATTGAAAGATATGTAAAAGGTTCTATGGATTTATTCTCTAAGAAAACCAATATAAATATTCAAAATAGGTTAGTATCGTTTGATATTAGTCAGTTGTCTGCATCATTACAAACTACTGGATATCTTGTGGTATTGGATCACATTCAGAATAGATTGGCAAAGAATAAAGAGTTGGGAAAATATACGTGGATTTTTATAGATGAATTTCACATCTTACTTGCTAATCCTTATTCTGCACAATATGTAGCAAATTTCTATAAAACAGGAAGAAAGTTAAATGCTTTGAATACAGTAATCTCACAACAAATTTCTCATTTACTACGATCAGAATCTGGAAAAGATATTTTGTCCAATTCTGAATTTGCTCTAATATTAAAACAAAAACCTTTAGATTTACCATCTATTTGTAATATTTTTAATATTAGTGATGAAGAATCAATGTATGTTCAAGGTGATGCTCCTACTGGACAAGGTTTAGTAGTATTTGGTTCTGATGTTATTCCTTTTACTAATAAAGTACCAAAAGATTATTTAATCTATCAAGTTAATAATACAGATAGTCAAGTACAGGCAAGATAATTATGAAAGATAATACTGAAAGAGATGTTAAGAGGTCAATTGATAGATTATCAACATTATCATCAGAAGCATCAAGTCATACATTTAAATCAGTAGATAAAATAGCAAAAAAAGCATCTGATTTTATTGAAAACAGATCCATAGAGCAAACTCTAGCAGAAAAAGAGAAGGAAGTGGAATCAAGATTAAAAACATCAGAGTATGTCCAAGAAAATAATACTGAAACGGATTTATCAACAGAAGGCAATAATGATTCTACAAGTAAGTTGAAAACAAATGTTAATAACGACACATCATCAACAACTAACTCTCAGGAAGAAAAAGATGTAGAAGCAAAAGATTCTGATAAGGATATTCCTAAGAAAAGTAAATTAAAAACAGTTGTAGAAAAAACTAATAAAAAAATATTCAAATTTAATGATAATCAAGGAAAGGTATCAAAGGTAGCAACCACAGTTAGTAAAGGTGGCGAAAAATTATCTAAAGCAGGTAGAAGTATTGTTAAAACATCAAGAGAACTAAATAAGGCAATGAGTGAAAATGGTAGTGGTGTAGATTATATAAATGAAAAAATAACTCGTAAAATTAAAACTAAGGCATCTAATAAAATTAAAAAGAAAACAAAAAAAGTCGCAAGTAAAATAGGAAAAAAGTTTAATCAAACTATTGGTAAAAAATTATTTCAAGTTGCAAAAACTATTGTTATGAAATTAATAAAGATGCTTATATCATTATTAGCTGCATTGGCAGAATTTATTATTCCATTGGCACTTATTCTTATAATAATAATTTCAGTATGTTCTATATTTGGTTCTACTATGTCTGAAAGTTCTCTCAGTTCATATCAACAATATATGAATTCCATTCAAGAAGAGTATGACAAAAAAGTTGATGAATTCTTAGAAGAAAATCCTGATGGAGAAGTTTTTGCTGTTGGTGGTAGTTATGGTAGAATTGATTGGAGAATTCCATTATCCATAATGCAAGGTACAGGAGCAGAATTAGAATTTGATCAAACTGAAAAAGATTTAATACAAAAATTTAAATCTGAAGGTTTATTAGAAAAACATGAGATATTGGAACAAGTTGTATATGATACAGATGAAGCAGGTAATACAACAGAAACTACAAAAAAAGTATTAGTAATTACCAATAGCATGTATGAAGATTATATGGATTGGTGTCGTGATAATTATAGTAATATTGCTAACTTTAATAAGGCAAAAAAAGTATCTAATGGAACAGAAACTTATTTTACCAAAGACCAATTAGATATGATAAGTTTATTATATAATTCTGATTTTTTTGCAGATGCTTTAGGTAGTAGTTTTAAAACACGAACTCCTACTTATGGAAAAACAAATATACCATTGAATCTTAATACCGAACATTTTAATGAAAAAAATGCTTTAACAAATGCTGGTTTTAAGGGACAATGTACTTGGTTTAGTTATGGTCGTGCATTACAAGTATCTGGAAAAAAGATGCCAACAGGAAACGCACAAACTTGGATTACTTCTGCAATATCAATGGGATATGAAACGGGTACTCAACCTTCGTATAATTCTGTTGTAGTATTGTCTTCCAAGAGATTTGGACATGTTGCTTTTGTAGAAGCTTATGATGGAAAAACAATAACTATATCTGAAGGAAATGTTGGTAATGCTTGTAGAAGTGATGATTCATGTAGTCAAGTAGAATATGCTAATAAACATGCAAATGAGTTAGTAAGAACAAAAACTTATAGTTCGTTTGATGAGTATAGAAGAATAAATAAAAATAATGGATACACCATTATAGGATTTATATATTTAGATTAAAAGGAGAAAAAATGAAAAAGAAAAAATTATGGATACTACTTATTGTAGTATTATTTGCTTGTAGTCTTACATCAGTGTTGTTTAATTATAAAAATATAAAAAGGAATATAGAAATTGCTAAAGAAGAACAAGTTGAAAAAGAAAGAAAAGAAGAAATGCTAAAACAGGATTTAATTAGTCCTGTTTTAATTTTAAAGCAAGATAAATTAATAATGTATCAAGGTGATGAATTAAATTATAAATCATTTATAAAAGAAGCAACTGATAATTTGGAAGGAGATTTAACTGATAGAGTTAAATATACAAAAATAGACACTTCTAAAACAGGAGAGTTTTATGTTGATTATGAAGTCAGTGACTCAGCATCAAATGTTATTAAGGCAAGATTATTAGTAATTATTCGTGAAAAGCCAAATTTTAAGGATTAATTTAATATAAGTGAGGTGATGAAATATGACTGATGAACAGCTATTAACAATGTTTCGTAAGTATAAGAAAAAGAGAAATATAATTATAATTTCAATATTGATAATTATTATTAGCTCTATATTTATATTTTTATCTATCAGTAATACTTCATCTAAAAATGATGCAAAAAGCAAAGAAACTACTAATGTATCAAAAGAAAAAGATGAAATAGCTCCAGTTATAAAACTTAATACTAATTATATAGAAATTATTGAAGGAGGTGATGTGGATTATTTAAAATATATTGAAAGTGTTATAGATGATAAGGATGGAGATCTTTTAGAAAGTATTACTTATAATGAAATAGATACAACAAAAATTGGTGAACAGAAAATAGTATATACTGTTTCAGATTCTTCTGGTAATACATCACAAGAAGTTGTTGTAGTTAATGTACTGAAAAAAGAAGAACCAATAGAAGAAAAAAAAGAAAATACTTCATCAAATTCTAGTAGTGTTGAGTCTTCAAAAAAAGAAGAACAACAGCCATCAAATAGTGCGTCAAATAATACAACTACAAAACCTGAACCACCATCTGATCCAGTAGAAGATATTCCTTCTACAAAAAAAATAATAAAATATTTTTTGTTTAAAGATGGATATACTATGCAAAATGTTTCGGAAGCATGTGCGACTGAATTAAAAAAGACAAACAGAACAGGTATTTGTAGTCCAATTCAAGATGAAAATGGCATCTATTTGGGTATGAAATTAGAAACTAATTAATTTAGAAAAGAAGGATATAAAATGAATAAAGAATATATAAAAGA
>UMHM01077330.1_pt1 | contig 13190 bp, 14 predicted proteins | sample 1965501 | NCBI WGS metagenome assembly UMHM01 (sample SAMEA4836095, study PRJEB28245) | human gut metagenome | biome: gut microbiome; material: fecal sample | place: Denmark | collected 2008
TCGGCACACTGTTGTACTTAAACGGCAACGAGTACAGGTTTCGTATGAACGTATTTATCGGTAAATATTACAGTTACAATTTGGTAATGAGCGACCGGAATACGCAGTACATTAAGATTTATGATAGTGACAACGGTAACAACAAGTATAATGTCGCTTGCGTAAGTCTGAAGGACGGAAATGTTGTTGTGGAATTTAAGGACAATGAAAACAAAGCCGTTTCTCAGGATCAAATAGATAAAAATGTATTGCAACAAGTACAATATCTTGCAAATTTGTTCAGCGGGAGTTGTTATGTCGAAAAAGATAAAATTATTTTTGACAAAACGGAACTTGCAATAGTTAAAAACGAATTTGTGGCGGAAAATCCCGAGTATAGCTTTTGCCCGACAAGAGATATATGCGTAAAAGACGAAAAGACAAATGAGGAATTTGAATTATCATTCTTTACCGCATATGTAAAAAAAGGTGAGCCGAAATTTGTATATCATCCCGATTATACAGATTTTTGCATTGAAATCAACAGAAAAAACATCGTCGGTGAAGACGGCAAAACTTACAGATTGACAATGCAGGACTTTTACTATACGGAAGAATCACGTGAGATTATGAAAAAGGAGGGTGTTAGCAAATGAAAAAGAAGTCCGCACCATACGGACAAAGCGATTAACGTCGGCGGTGTAGTCGGCTACAATTATGGCACGGTCAGAGAGGTTATCGCGCAGGGAAGTCTGAACTGCAACAGGTATATGGCATCGATGGGTGGTGTGGTTGGCACAAACGCAGGTACTATTTATAGATGCACTGCACAAGACTATTATATATACGGTAACGGCGCGGTAGGATTTTGCGAAGGCGCGACGATAGGCAGCACAAGTTGGACGCCTACGGGATTGTACAACGGATAAATTTTAACTCTCGGCAGCAAGCGCAGTCGAGAGTTTTTTACGTTATTATTGTTTTTGTTACAAAATTGCGTCGGCGTCGGACAAAAACGACAGCCTTATTTTTCCGCTTTGTCCCACAGGTTGTAGCGGTCGGGGTGCATTATGGCGTTGGCAAATTTTTTGCCAAGCCCGGGGTTGTCCTCGGACAGCGTGCGCAATAGTTGCTTCATGTACTCGCGTTGAGTGTGTTTGTTGGCAGGGCAGGGGTTGTGTACCACGGGCAGGTCGCGCGCGTATCCTATTATGTCGCGTTCCTCGATGTAAATCATGGGGCGTATCAGCGTAATGCCTGTGCGCGACATGTAACTTTTCGGCGAAAAGGTGTTGAGCCGTCCTTCGTAAAACAGGCTGAGCATAAATGTTTCCACAACGTCATCCATGTGGTGCCCCAGCGCAAGTTTGTTGTAGTCCGCCGCAACTATTTCGCTGTTCAGCGCGCCGCGCCGCATTTTTGCGCACAGGCTGCATGGGTTCTTTTCCTTGCGCAGGTCAAAGATAACCTCGGCAATGTCCGTCTTTACAATGCGGTACTGTATGCCCAGTTTGTCGCAGTAGTCGCGTATGGGTGCGTAGGCGTCGTCGGTAAAGCCCATGTCGATGGTTACGCCCATCAGGTCAAATTTTCTGTCGCTGAAACGCTGAAATTCGTGCAGCAACGTCAGCAGAGTAATACTGTCCTTGCCGCCGCTTACGCCTACGGCAACTTTGTCACCGTTTTCGATAAGGTTGTAGTCGTTTACCGCACGTCTCATCGGCGAAAGTAATTCTTGAGTGGTCATTTGTTTGTCCGTCCGTAAAAATATGTACTAATTGTAGTGCAAGCGAGGCATTTTGGCAATTATTTGAGCCTTTTTGAACAAATTTTGTGTAGGGTTAATTTCGCCATCACTAACAACCTTGGGGATGTCCTTTCTCATTCTTTCGGGTGGACGTTCGCTCAGTGTACATCCAGTACACTCTCGCTTGCTATCACCCGAAATAATCGAAAAAATCCAATCCCCAAGGCGCGAAGCGTTTTTGGCACCCGAGCGTGCACGATTATAGTTACAGCCGTAAACTATTTCAGGCAACAAACTAATAGTGGTCAAGCCTCGGCTTGTGACGGCGAGATAATTACAGGCAAACGACAGAAACTGTACCGGACGTACAGTGAGTGTCGTTTAACGCATAATCAGCCGCCGACACACTCGCAAAAATTATTAGTGATTGCTAAATTAACCCTAAGAAAAAAATAAATAGTAAAAATTCCTAAAAATGCTTGACAATATAAATAGGAACTGTTATCATTTAGGCACAAAAGGAGAAACGAGTAGCCAATGAGATACTCCAAGCAAAGAGAAGCGGTGTACGATGTGCTTGCCGCAACTACCACTCACCCGGACGTGGCGTGGATTTACGACGTTGTGCGCAAGATGATACCTAACATAAGCCTCGGCACCGTGTACCGCAACCTCGGGGAATTGTGCGACAGCGGACGCGCAATGCGGATTTCCGTAGAGGGTCACAACGAACGTTTTGACGCAAGGGCGTATTCACACCCGCACTTTGCATGTACGTGTTGCGGCGCGGTAAGCGACGTTAACCCGAGCAAAGTGCAATTGACAGTAGATTTGCCCGACGTCAGGCGTGCGGACATTATGCTGTACGGCATTTGTGAAAAGTGTAAAAACAACACAACAAAGTCTTGAATATCGTGCGTTTTCATTGTCGCGTAAGCGAGAATGTAAAGGTGCAAATAATAATCGAAAAAGGAGAAATTGACAATGAAAAAATGGATTTGCAAAGTGTGCGGTTACGTATACGAAGGTGACGAACCCCCGGAACAATGCCCTTTGTGCGGCGTAGGCCCCGAAGAATTCGAAGAAGTCGACGAGTAACAATGTAAACTATGTTTGTTAGCGAATTTTGTATACGTACTAATTTTTTACGTACAATTTGCCACAAACTAAGCAAAATAAACTACTAAAAACTACAAAAGGAGAACTACTACTATGAAATGGATTTGCTCAGTATGCGGATACGTACACGAAGGTGACGAAGCCCCCGAATTTTGCCCTCAATGCAAGGCGCCCAAGGAAAAGTTTATCGCTCAGGCAGGCGAAAAGACATGGGCTGCGGAACACGTTGTAGGCGTTGCTAAGGGCGTACCGCAAGACATCATTGACGATCTTCGCGCCAACTTCAACGGCGAATGCAGTGAAGTGGGTATGTATCTGGCTATGAGCCGCGTTGCTTTCCGCGAAGGTTACCCCGAAATAGGTCTTTACTGGGAAAAGGCTGCTCTGGAAGAAGCAGAACACGCCGCCAAGTTTGCGGAACTTCTCGGTGAAGTTGTGACGGACAGCACGAAAAAGAACCTTGAAATGCGTATCGAGGCGGAAAACGGCGCAACCGCAGGCAAAACCGACCTTGCAAAGCGTGCAAAGGCACTCAATCTTGACGCCATTCACGACACCGTACACGAAATGGCTCGCGACGAAGCCCGCCACGGCAAGGCATTCGAAGGTCTGTACAACCGTTACTTCAACAAGTAATTTTTGCAGCCCGCTACGCCGCAGCGTAGTGTAGTTAATGCTGCAGTGAATAAATAACCTACAAAACAAAAAAGGAAACTTTCTTACGGAAGTTTCCTTTTTTTTGTAAAGATTTGCTGACAAAACGTCAATCTCAGTAAATGTTGTAGTCGTCTTCGTCTACGGTGTGGGCGTCGTGCAAAATTTTCTTTGCCTGACGAACTTTGCCGCTCATGGTAAGTGTGATTACAAGACGTCTTACGCCTTCAACAATAAGGGACGCGCCTGCGAAAATCATTACCCATTCAAAACTTGCAAACATAACCACAATGCCGAGCACTGCCGTAACAAGCGAGCAGGCGAACATAATTATCCAACCGCTTACGCGAGCCGAAGCGCACACGAGGCTGTCGGAAAGAGCGAGAAGGCTGTCAACGAAAATGTACAGACCGAACAGCACCGTCAGAAAGTCCTGCACAAGGTCGGGACGCATAAGGCACAGCACGCCGACAAGCAACATCGCAATGGACGTTACAAGCAGGTTGCCTGCGATAAAACCGCCCAGCATGCAGAACTGCACAAACAACACAACACCGGACACGATAAGGCAAACGCCGAGTACCGTTGTCAGTACGCTTGCCGATTCCGTCGGCAGAAGAATGCAAACCAAACCGAGCGCAATGGTGATTACGGCAATTACGATGCTGTCCCACTTCATGCGATTCAACGAATTTTTAAGTTCACTCATGATTTTTACCTCCGTTTGCGACCGCACAAAACGTGGCTGTCGCTTTTTCTTGCCCATATTATACCAAATTACGCGACAAATGTTTAGCAATTGCGTAAAGTTTTTGTAAACAAAAAGTGTGCGCAGTGTGCACATTTGCGCATGTGTGCAGGCGGTCACTTAATAAGTTTGGCGTTGTGCTTCGCTGTTCTTGCAAAATGTCGGATTTTGTTGTATAATTTGAACGTCGCATCACGCGCGTTGCGCAGTAAGCAACAAACCGTCGCAGTGTATCAAAAAACAGAAGGTTGCGTCAAATCGCTTGCCGACATTGCACGAGCAAATTTTTTCAGCCGATACAGCGCGACAGTCGTACTGCTTGCCTGCACTTACGGCAATGAGATTTTGCATGGTGAAAAATCAGCTTGGTGCGCGCAATAAAAACTATCTACCAACGGTTTACATTATGAGAAGATTACGTTCTGCCGAAGTTGACGGCTACAAAAAACTTAAATTCAAGGTGGGGCTGGCGTTGTCCGGCGGCGGTACAAAGGGGCTTGCCGACATCGGCGTGTTCCGCGCGTTCGAGGAAGAACACATCAGGTTCGACTGCGTTGCAGGCACTTCGGCAGGAAGCATTTTCGGCTCGCTTTATGCGGCGGGCGTAAGTTGGCAAACCATGCTGGAAGAAGCGAAAAAGGTCAGAAAGCGCGATATAATCAACAGTATATTTGTGCTCGGGTCGGATTCGCTCAACGTCGGGCGCGTGGTACGCAACGTTATCGGCGACATAGATATCGAGGACCTGAAACTGCCTTTTGCCGCCGTGGCCGTGGACATAGTAAACGGCATTGAAGTTGTGCTGGACAGTGGCAGCGTTGCTACGGCGGTCTCGGCAAGCAGCACCGTACCTGCCATTTTCAAACCCGTGCGTTACGGCGATTACACGTTGGTCGACGGCGGACTTCTCAACAACATGCCTGCCGACGTGTGCAGGCTGATGGGTGCGGAAGTGGTAATAGGCGTGGACCTCAATCACGAGCGTGGCAAAGGCAACGAATCGACCAAATTGCTTGCTACGTTGCAGTCTACGTGGAACATTATCACAGTCGGCACGATGTACAAGGGCTACCACAACAGCGACGTGGTAATCAAGCCGGAACTCGGCGCATACAAAAATACGGAACTTGACCACCTTGACGAAATGGTGGAAGAGGGCTACCGGGCGGCAATGCGTGCAATGCCCGAAATCAAGGAAACGTTGCTGTTGAAGTGACGGCGTTTGCGCGAGTGAGCCTGTAATGAAACGTTGAATTTAGTCTGTATGAATATTATTTGTAACTTTATGTAGCAATTAACCCAATGCCGTCAATATAGTTTTATCGGAGGTTTTTATGGCAAAGGAAGAAAGCAAAAACACCAAAAAATCCGCATCGTCGTCAAGCCGCAAAAGCACGACGGGCGGCAAAACTACAAACAAAAAGACTACGAAAAGCAGTAGTTCGTCCAAACGTAAAAAGACGACCAACACAAGTCCGACCGCCGGCGACGTTGTAGTGGGCGCGGTAAAGGCCGCTTCCAAAAGTAAAAGCACTGCCTTCAGGGTGATTGTGCTGCTGCTTGTAATTGCAATAGTCGCGCTGTGTGTGTACGGCTACTTTGCCGGGTGGTTTGACGCAATTTTGCACCCCGCGCCGTCAACGCCGAACGACTTCAACTCGCAAACATACAACGCTGAGGTGATTAAGGGTGAGGATTTGTCAATACACTTCCTTGAAACAGGCAATTGGAACACGGGCGACTGCATTTACATCAAGGCGGGCGAAAACGACATTCTTATCGACGCCGGCAGCGTGGAAAGCAGCGCGGAAACAATCAGTAAATATGTCAATCAGTACTGCACGGATGGTAAATTCGAGTACGTAATTGCCACCCACGCGCACAAGGACCACATCGCAGGCTTTGTGGGTACAAGTCAGGTGCAGGGTATTTTTGAACGCTACAAGTGCGACAACATTATTCAGTTTGCCAAGACCGATTCCACCACAAAATTGTACAACAACTACGTTGCGGCTGTAAACAAGCAAAAAGACGACGGCGCAAATGTCTACACGGCGTTGCAATGCTGGAACAACAAGGACGGCGCGCAACGCAAGTACGACCTTGGCAGCGGCGTGACAATGGAAGTGCTGTACCAGAAGTACTACGAGGAAAAGGCTACGACGGAAAATAACTACTCGGTGTGTATGCTGTTCAGCCAGGGGGACAATCACTATCTGTTTACTGGCGACCTTGAAAAGGGCGGCGAAGCGTCGCTTGTCGAAAACAACTCTTTGCCGCAGTGTGTACTGTACAAGGCAGGTCACCACGGTAGCAAAACTTCGTCGCACAACGCGATGCTTGACGTAATTAAACCGCAAATAGTTTGTGTGTGCTGTTGCGCAGGTACGGACGAATATACGCCGATAGCGGAAAATATGTTCCCTACACAGGAATTTGTGGACAGAATTGCCCAGTACACTGACCGCGTGTATGTAACTACGCTGGGTACGGCGGACAAAGGTTTTACTTCTATGAACGGAAACATCGTGTTCGGATGTTCATACGTCGAAAAGCAGTCTGCTTCTGACGGCGAAGAGCAAAAGGAACAGCCCAAGGAATACGAGTATAAGTTTAACATGTACTTTACTGCAAACGACACCAAGCTGAAGGATACCGACTGGTTCAAAAATAACCGCACGACGCCCGACGCCTGGAAAGGCAAAGAGGAAGCCGCGCAATGATTACCTTTGAATTTTGCGGTACGTCGCACGGTGACGGGTATCGCGGTAAAATCTGCGGACTGCCGGACGGTGTGAAAATAAACGTGGCGGCGGTGGACGAACAACTGCGTTTGCGTAAATGCGGCTACGGGCGTAGTGCGCGGCAGGTAAATGCAGACCATGTCGAGTTTGTCGGTGCGGCAGGGAATGATGTTGTTATCAGCGACGGCAATGTGGAATTTTTTGTGCCTAATGCCGCGACAAACAAGGAAGTTCGCTCGGACATCACGGCGGTGCGCCCGGGACATGCCGACCTTGTGGGACAGGCGCGTTACAAGGGGCTGTCGGCAAGGGACATCGCGGAAATCGCCTCGGCGCGCAGTAGCGTTTGCTACGTGGTGCTTGGGGCGATTTGTAAGCAAATTATTGATACGTATGGCATTTTCACCTACAGTTTTGTGCGCAAAATCGGCAACGTGACTGCACGAAAAACGTTTGTTTACGGCGTGGACAACATGCACGACAGTTTTGCGGAACTTAACTGTGCGGACGAAAAAGCCAATGAAAAAATGAAAGCGGCAATTGACGTTGCGCGGCAAAACGGCAACAGCCTTGGCGGCATTGTAACAGTCGGCGCAACCGGCGTGCCGATGGGGCTCGGCGAAGTTTTTCCGTATGCAAAACGTCTTGACTCGGTGATTGCGTCAAACCTTGTCGGTATTCCGTCGGTCAAGGGTATCTCGTTCGGAAAGGGTGATAAGTACGCCGTTTTGAGCGGTGTTGACAGCGCGGACAAACTGACTGTCAACGACGGCAAAGTGGTGTATGCGACAAATAATTGCGGCGGTATTGTCGGCGGTATCACAACGGGCAATGATATAATCTGCAACCTTGTCGTAAAGGCCGTCCCCACGGTAAAGGGCGTGCAAACCATCGATACTTCAACCCTTTGCCCGTGCTTGCAGCAATACGAGCGTGCCGATACGTGTGTTGTACCGCAAGTTGGCGTAATTGCACAAAACATCCTTGCATACGTGCTGCTTGACACTATTTTGCAACAAAATTTTACAGAATAACAAACAATGATTACTTACGGGAAGTTTGACAAGGCGAGTTTTGCCCACAACTTAATAGTGACCGACGAAAATTTGCAACGATTGTACGGCATTGTCGGCGACAACGTTTACGCTTTGCCTTGCGGCGAGCAGGCCAAAAGTTTTGCAAATGCCGAGGCGTTGTGCAGGTGGTTTCTTGCCAAAGGGTTGACAAGAAACGGGCACGTAGCGGCGGTCGGCGGCGGAAGTGTCGGCGACGTTACAGGTTTTGCCGCAAGTATTTTTATGCGCGGCGTGGACCTGACAATCGTGCCGACGACCCTGCTTGCAATGGTGGACAGCGGTATCGGCGGCAAAACGGCAATAAACCTTGACGGCGTAAAAAATGTTGTCGGGTCTTTTGTGCATGCCGACACATTTATCGATGTCGGCTTTTTGCACACGCTTGACGACGAGCAAATGCTTAGCGGCATGGGGGAAATTACCAAATACCGTATGCTGGGTGTAGACGTTGATGTCGCCGACATCGGTGGCACCGTCCGCGCCTGCGCCGAATACAAACAAAAACTGTGCGAAATGGATTTTTACGACAAAGGCTTGCGCCATGCGCTTAACTGCGGTCACACGATCGGGCATGCGCTGGAACTTGCCTGCGACATTCCTCACGGTGTTGCGGTTGCCGACGGTTTGTATTACGAATGCGAAATCGCCCACGCCATGGGACTGTGCGGCGACGAGTATCGCGCACGGTGGCAAAACGAAATAAAATTCCACTTTCCGCTGTACAAAGTGACACTTTCATTGCTTAAAGCCGTAAGGTGCGACAAAAAGAATGTCGACGGCAACACAATCGGCTTTGCGCTGCCGACGGAAAACGGCGCAAAAAACGTAAATCTTACCTTTGACGAGGTCGCCGAAATCCTATGCTGAATATCACGTCGCAATTTTCCATAGACGGCAGATTTGTCGGCGGTGATAAGTCGATTTCTCATCGTGCGCTTATGCTTGCCGCTGCGTCCCGCGGCGTTTGTGTGGTGCGAAATTTGTCGCTGTGCGATGACGTAATGAGTACGGTAAAGTGCCTGCGTGCGCTTGGTGCGGATATCAAAATTGACCACGGGGACGCCATTGTGTGTCCGATTGTCGTTTGCAAAAAAGACGTGGTACTTGACTGCGGAAACAGCGGTACTACGGCGCGTCTTCTGGCAGGTCTTGTGTCGGGGTTTGGCGTACGCGCAACCTTTGTCGGCGACAAGTCGCTTATGTCGCGCCCGATGGAACGAGTGCTGAAACCGCTTGAAGCAATGGGAGCAAAATTCGGCAAAAAGGACGGCGCACTGTTCACAACAGAGGAATGTGACCTTGTAGGGTGCAGACTGCGTGCAGAGGTTGATTCCGCACAGGTGAAAAGCGCGGTACTGCTTGCGGCAATGTTTGCCGATGGCGAAACTACCTACAGTGAACCCGTGCCCACGCGCGACCATACCGAACGTATGATGAAGTATGTCGGCGTAAACATCGACGGCACGACCGTTTCCTGCGGTACGCCCCACTCGTTTGATGTATCAATCCCGAACGACTTCTCTTCGGCGGCGTACCTTATTGCAACCGCGCTCCTTACAAAACAAAGCGTAACTGTCGAAAATGTCGGCGTAAACCCCGGACGGCTTGGACTTGTGAATGTGCTGTTGCGTAGCGGTGCCAAAATCAGCCTGCTAAACAAGCGAGAAGTTTGCGGCGAACCGGTTGCCGACATCTGCGTGGAACCGTCAACGCTCAGTCCGCTTTATGCAAGCAAGCTCGACGTGTGCGACGGCATTGACGAGGTGCCGCTTATGGCTGCCGTCGCAATTGCAACAAAGGGCAAGTCGGTGTTTTGCGACGTTGGGGAACTAACCAAAAAAGAGTCCGACCGTATTGCCGCCGTGATTGAAATGGCAGCGGCGTGCGGGCAAAAGGCGACGTTTGAGGACGGCAACCTCGTGGTAACTTCCGACGGCAAATTGCCGCTTCGCCCTTGGTTTGCCACGTCTCACGATCACCGTATCGTGATGTGTCAGACTACGCTTTGCCTTGCATGCGGCGGCGGTAGTGTGGACGACTACGCCTGTGTGTCCGTATCATTTCCGTCATTCTGGCGTTCGCTGGGTATTACTTTTTCGCGTTATGCGGTAATCGGCGAAAACATCGGTTACAGTCGTTCTCCGCAAATCATGCGCAAGCTCGCGTCGCAAAACGATGTTTGCATGAGTTACGACATCGTCAACCTGCCGCGCGGCGTAAGCGACAACGTACTTCGCAATGTCATTGACGGTTACGACGGCTGTAACGTGACAATACCGTTCAAGGGACGTGTCGCCGCGCTGTTCGGTTCTTCGTTGCCGTCGGTCAACACCGTGGCATGCGGACAAGCAATATCTACCGATGGCGTCGGACTTGTGCGCGCGCTGGACAAACACGGCTTTGTGTACGAAAATCAACCCTTGTGGGTGGTGGGCGCAGGCGGCGCGGCGGAGGCTTGCATTGCCGAACTGGTGAAGCACGGCGCAAAAATACAGGTGTTCAACCGCACATGTGAGCATGCGGACAATCTTACGGAGAAGTACGGACTTTGCCGCGACGTCGACAATCCGACGGGCGTGTTGAGCTTCGTTCCTCCGTGTGAATTCGAAGCGACAATCAATCTGCCGCAAAGCGTAAAATTTGTGTTTGCGGCAAGTTACGGACACGAAAAGGAAAGTCCGCTTTTGACAAAAGCAAAGCAACAAAACATTGCTTGCGCCGACGGCACGGACATGCTCTACTGCCAGGCGGAAGCGAGTTTCGATTTCTGGCAGGACATTAAAAAAGGCATACGTATATGAAAATTTTGTTACTGAACGGCGTAAATATGAATATGCTCGGGCGGCGCGACCCTGCGTTGTACGGGACGTTGACCCTTGCCGAACTGGAAAAAATCGTGTCGGAACATGCGGCTTTAATCGGCGCAACAGTCGTTGCCGAGCAAAGCAATTGCGAGGGCGAGTTGGTTGATATTCTGCAACAAACCGACGCCGACGCGGTGGTGTTCAATGCAGGCGCGTACAGCCATTACAGTTACGCCTTGCGCGACTGTATCGAGTGCATTGCGGTGCCGGTTGTCGAAGTGCACATGACGGACATTTACAAGCGCGAAGAGTTTCGCCACACCGACGTACTTGCCGACGTTTGCCGTGCGCGTTTCTACGGCAACGGCATAAACAGTTACATCGAGGCGGTGGATTTTGCCGTACGCGAGTGGGGCAAAAATGAGTAACGGCAATGTCGTAATTATCGGTTTCGCCTGCGCCGGAAAAACTACTGCAGGCAGGTTGCTTGCGGAAAAACTCGGCAAAAAGTTTGTCGACACCGACGAGGAAATACGCACGTTGTTTCCCGACAAGTGGAAAAAGTTTTGTGAAAACGACGACGAACAGGTATTCCGCCAAGCCGAAGCTGACGTTGTTGCCGCTTTGTCGCACTGTCGCAACACTGTAATTGCCTGCGGCGGCGGTACTCCGACACTGAGCTGTTTCGGAACTCTTGCCGCCCATGCGACTGTTGTGTGGCTTACCGTGCTTGCCGACAGCGTTATGTCACGGCTCGGCAATGTCGCTCGTCCGCTGTTTGACAGTCTTACCGAGCGGCAACTTGACGACTTTGTCTGCCGCCGCAACGAGATTTACTCGAAATTTGCGGATTTTTCCGTCGCTACCGACGAAAAAACGCCCGACGAAGTGGCGGACGGAATTATTATCGGACTTGCGGACTTGTTGTCAAAAAACTGATACGTATTAACTTTTTACTGCATATTAACGCAAAACTATCGATAAAATAAAACAAAAATCAACTTAAAAAAAGTAAAATAACATTAAAAAAGCGAGGCACTGTCAAGCCTCGCTTAAATTTTGTCGTGTAATCAGTCGTTGGTTGCCAGCGTACCCAAAAAGTCTTTGAGTTGCGCGGCAAGTTGTTCGCAATTGCCGTTGTTGATGATGTAGTAATCTGCCTTTGCAATCGGTCCGCCCTTTTCAAGGTTTTCGATTTCTGCGAAGTCGCGGCTGTCCACCTGTTCGGCGGTCAGCGGACGAATTTCTCTTGTAGCAAGGCGTTCCTTGCGTATGCCGCTGTTAGTTACAACTGCCAGCAGTATCAGGTTGTCGCCCAGAAGGTCATGCAGAATTTTGTATTCCGACCAACTGTACAAACCGTCCAGCACAACGTTGCCTTTTTTCAGTTTTTGGCAAATCTCGTCTTTCAGTATTTCGGCAAACGCGCCCATACCATACCTGGCACGAAGCCCTTCGCGCATTGCGCGTTCGTTGGCTTCGTTTACTTCAATGCCTTCCTTTTTAAGTTGCGACACCGTTACGCCGCCGAAATAAACCCGTTCCCAACCGAGTTGGGCAAAGAAATCGGCAACGACGCTTTTGCCGGAGCCGCACATTCCCACAACAGCAACTGCTTTGTTCATAAGTAAAGCCCACCTTTTGTCGCCTGTTGGCAACACATCGATTTATTGTACAACAGATTGTCGCAAAAGGCAACCAAAAGGCGATGTGTCGCGTGGTTTATTTTTTTTCGGTAGTGGCGGTGCTCCGTCATTGCGGTTTGTCAGTCGGCGTTTGTTGCAGTGTCTTCTGCGCTTGTCGCGACCTTGTCTTTTTTGTGTTTGCCGATGCGGTCCTGATCGCAGCACAGTACGCGCACTTCGTGTCCGTGTTTTCTGAGGTATCTTATCAGGTTCATTGCGGCAATGGTGGTTCCGTTGTTTTCCTTGCCGAGTACGTCGCAAACTATGGTTATTTTCATTTAATTACTTCCTCTGATTGTTGAAATTTTGTCGGTATTTCAATTGACTGATTTTTCTTTATATTATTGGTAGTATTATCCTTATTATATAAGGGACTTGGTGTGCGCCGCAAATTTGTTGCGTCGGCTACGCCCGTGTCGGGCGTTTTGCGCATGGTTCCTCCCAAAAGTCTTTCCTTTACCGTGTAAAACTATAAATGTAAAAGATAAACACAAAGTAAATTTTGACTTGTTTTTCAGTTTGAACAATCTTACGTGCCAACCCCTGAAAAAACACTACGTATCGCAATAATAAACGGAAAATACATGCTACAAAAAAATCAAAAAAACTTTGCAAAAACAGTTGACGAAAAAAG
>UMHM01008797.1_pt1 | contig 13185 bp, 14 predicted proteins | sample 1965501 | NCBI WGS metagenome assembly UMHM01 (sample SAMEA4836095, study PRJEB28245) | human gut metagenome | biome: gut microbiome; material: fecal sample | place: Denmark | collected 2008
TGCACAAAAACTCGCACTCCTGCGATGTTTCCGCGAAAATCAAGCTTCCCGATTTCCGCGAAAATAGCTGCAATTTACTGCAAAACCGCGCTTTTTCGCACTTTGCTTTATCGCGGCAAACCACTGAAATTCAGCTACTTTGCACAATCAAATCACCGATGTGCCTTGTTCATTCTGCACAAAAACTCGCACTCCTGCGATGTTTCCGCGAAAATCAATCTTCCCGATTATCCGCGAAAACTGCTGCAATTTACTGCAAAACCGCGCTTTTTTGCGCTTTGTTTTATCGCGGCAAATCACTGAAATTTGGCTATTTTGACTAACCGAAAAATTTGTTTTCCTCCGAAAAAAATCGGAGGAAAACGCATAATATTCAACAATCAAAGGTGTTCTTCAACGAACTTCGCAAGCGTATTGATGCTCTGGAAATTCTCTCTCGCAGCGCCCGTCATCTGAACTCCGAAAAGGTTGTCGATGCCTGCGATAATCTCAATCGAGTCGATGGAATCAAGTCCGATATCATCGCCGAAAAGCTCGGAATCGTTCTCAAGCTCATCTTCGGGAATTCTGAGGTTCTCAACCAACATTGCCTTGATTTTTGAACAGATTTCTTCGTTTGTCATAATAAAATCCTCCGTATTTTAATCGGCTTTTTCGCCGTTTTTTACCTGCTTTCCATAGCGATTTTCGAGAATATCAAGCTCCTCCAAAACCGCCGTTTTTGCCTTTGCAATCAGCTCCCGCGCGTATTTGCTGTGGCGCATATCGGGCGGGCAATCGCTCTCAATCGGCTCTCCGACATACAGCTTCTGCCTCATTCCGATAAAAAATCGGTATGTACCAAAGTTCGCGCACGGCACAATCGGAACGCCCTTTTTCGCCGATAACAAAGCCGCTCCGGGCTTGAATTCGCCGAGATTTCCGTCCTTCGACAGACCGCCCTCCGGGAATATCATAAGCGTTCCGCCGCGGTCGATTATCTCCTCGGCTGTCTTAAACCACTCGCCGTCCGCTTCCTCAAGATTTATCGGAATCGTCCTGCAAAGCGCTATCATCTTCCCGACTTTCTTCTTTTCAAACCACTTTCTCGTTACAAGCACCCATGGCTTGTATCTCCCCAAAACCGCTCCGCAAAACGCTCCGTCAAAGTGATGCCTGTGGTTCGCCACAAACACGCACGGCATATTTTTCAGCCGCTTCTTCAGCGTTTTGTCCGCATAAATTACTTTCGGTCGGAAAAATATATACACAAGAAACGTTATCAGCCCTTGAAAAAGCTTCCCGCCAAAGCCCTGTCCCGACGGCTTCTTCTTCAAATATATCAACTCCCGTGCGGTTTATTCCGCTTTTATCCCTTTTCACAACCTCTTTTATTATAACGTTTTCACGCTTATTTTACAATGGACAATTATCATCATTTTAAGGGAATAAGCTACACTTTTGCTTAAATGGTTGCTTATTAATAAAATGTTAACAATATTTCTATAATTCCTACAAACAAAACGCCGAGGTTATCGGCGTTTATTGTTAATTTCTACTCCAGCTCCAAATCCTCGACAAGCCGCGCTATCTCGCTGTCCGTCTTAACCCGTATACCCTCCGCGAGCAGAGCCGCGTCCGCAGGGTACAAGGCGCTCGGCGGCGTTTCATAGACCGCTATCGGCGCCGCCGAATTTTCTCGGAAAAGCGCTATCTTTCCGTTATATTCGCGCAGAACATAACAGCCGCTTTCCGCGCTCGCGCCGCATAAGAATACCGTTTGAGCGGCAATCGCAGCCGCAAGCATCGTTTTCGCGTGCTTTTTCATAAAAATCACTCTCCTCTGTACTTAAACCGCACTATTTTCGGCTAACGGCTTCGCTCCGTTCGCTTGCCCGCGTTTGGTCATAATGCACAAATCTTGCCCAAACGCAATATCCGTTTTGCGAAAACGCACGGCTGCCCGTCTGCTCTCGATTTATGCAATATGCCTAATAATCCTCCCACACGACTTCATCGCGGCGTAAAGCGAACGGCGGCGGTTGTTGTGCTGTACAGCACAATTTGTCTATTATGACGAAATCGTTTCTTTGCGTTTTTTGTCGAAAACCGCATTGTTAAACAATATTAAACGATTTCAACATGGTTTTCAACATTTTTGCGGCGAACTTTGCGATAAAACCGCGGCTTCGCCTGCTTGATTTTCGGCAAATCAGCTCTATGAGCGCTCTCGCGGCTCTGACGCCGCTGCGTTCGGCAAAAATTCATACAGCTCCTCGTAGCTTCCGTACTCGTCTTCCGTCGTCGGAGCCGCAGGTATCAGACCCGTGCAGTCCTGCCCGCTCGATACGTTCATAAGCGGCTCTCCCGCGTTTTCTTCGGTTTCGTCCCTTTCGGGATAAGGATACAGCATTTTTCCGCCCTCCTTTCTTTTTCTTTCATTTGCATTATTCCCGAAAATTACGCGAAAATTCTGTTGACAAAACACCTCGTTTAGTGTATAATATAAATGTATGTTTGTGAATATTTGCGCGAAAAAGAAAGGCAGTTAATATATGGGTATAATCAAATCTATCTTCGGAACTTATTCTTCAAGAGAATTAAAGCGTATCGAGCCGATTAAACAAGCCGTCCTCGACCTCGAGCCTAAGTATCAAGCAATGGACGACAAGGAACTCAAGGCTCAGACCGCTATCCTCAAGGACAGGCTCGCAAAAGGCGAAACTCTCGACGATATCCTCCCCGACGCTTTCGCAGTGTGCAGAGAGGCTTCAAGCAGAGTTATCGGCATTAAACACTATCCCGTGCAGATTATCGGCGGTATCGTTCTTCATCAGGGAAGAATCGCGGAAATGCGCACCGGCGAGGGCAAAACTTTCGTCGCTACGCTCCCCGCTTACCTCAACGCCCTCACCGGAAAAGGCGTTCATATCGTCACCGTTAACGACTACCTCGCTAAGCGCGACAGCGAATGGATGAGCAAGGTTCACCGTTTCCTCGGCCTTACGGTCGGTCTTATCACTCACGAACTCGACAACGACCAGCGCCGCGCCGCTTATGCCTGCGATATCACTTACGCAACCAACAACGAGCTTGGTTTCGACTATCTGCGCGATAATATGTGCATCTATAAGAAAGACCTCGTTCAGCGCGACCCGAATTTCGCCGTTGTGGACGAAGTTGACTCTATCCTCATAGACGAGGCGAGAACGCCCCTCATCATCTCGGGGCGCGGCGACAGCTCCTCCGAATTGTATGAAAAAGCGGATAAATTTGCCAAAACGCTCGTCAAGAATACAGTCGTCGAGGTTGACACAAAGGAAGAATACGACGATAAGTTCGACGGAGATTACCTCGTCGATGAAAAGGCAAAAACCTGCAACCTCCTACCGAACGGCGTCGCTAAGGCGGAGAAGTATTTCGGCGTCGATAACCTCATGGACCCCGAAAATATCACGCTTCTTCACCATATAAATCAGGCTATCCGCGCAAACGGCATTATGAAGCGCGACGTGGACTACGTTATCAAGGACGGCGAAATCGTTATCGTCGACGAGTTCACGGGCAGACTTATGTTCGGCAGACGCTATAATCAGGGTCTGCATCAGGCTATCGAGGCTAAAGAAGGCGTTAAGGTCAACCACGAGAGCAAAACCCTCGCCACTATCACTTTCCAGAACTTCTTCAGGCTTTACAAGAAGCTTTCGGGTATGACGGGTACCGCGATGACAGAGGAGGACGAATTCAGGCAGATTTACTCGCTCGACGTTATCGAAATCCCCACGAACAAGCCCGTTATCCGTATCGATAACCACGATAAGATTTACAAGAACATCAAGGGCAAGCTCAACGCCGTCTGCAATCAGGTTGAGGAGTGCCACAAGAAGGGTCAGCCCGTCCTTGTCGGCACTGTCACTATCGAAAAGTCCGAGCAGCTTTCAAAGCTTCTCAAGGCGCGCGGTATCAAGCACGAGGTTCTCAACGCCAAAAATCACGAGCGCGAGGCGGAAATCGTCGCTCAGGCGGGCAAGAAGAACGCCGTTACTATCGCCACAAATATGGCGGGACGCGGTACCGATATCAAGCTCGGCGGTAACGCGGAATATCTCGCCCTCGCCGAAATGAGAAAGCTCGGTTACTCCGAAGAACTTATTCAGGAGGCTACCGGTTTCGCCGAAACAGAGGACGAGGAGATTATCGCGGCAAGAGAAAAATATCAGGAACTCAACAAGAAATTTGAGGAAAAAATCGCCCCCGAAGCCGCTGAGGTTCGCGAGGCGGGCGGTCTTTATATCATAGGCACGGAACGCCACGAGTCAAGACGTATCGATAACCAGCTCCGCGGCCGTGCAGGTCGTCAGGGCGACCCCGGCGAAAGCTGCTTCTTCATCTCCATGGAGGACGACCTTATGCGCCTGTTTGGCGGAGAAAAGGTTCAGCGGCTTATGGAAAATATGAATTTCGACGAGGATACCCCCATCGCGGCAGGCTTCCTCTCCCACGCTATCGAAAGCGCTCAGATGAAGATTGAGGGCAACAACTTCGCTATGCGTAAGCACGTCCTCGACTATGACGACGTTATGTCGCAGATGCGCGAAACTATCTACACTCAGAGAAGAAAGGTTCTCGACGGCGAGGATATCCGCGATAACGTTATTCAGATGATGAATCAGGATATCGAGGAGAACGTCAAGACTTACTGCTCCGACACCGTTCCCGATAACTGGAACCTCGACGGTCTGCGCGCTCACTATCTCAATCTTTTCGTCCTCGAAACGGATTTGCGCTATACAACCGACGAACTCAACAATATCACTCAAAAGGATATCATCAAGTTCATTCAGGACCGCGGAAATATGATTTACAAGATCCGCGAGGCGGATATGGGTTCCGAAAATATGCGCGAGGTTGAACGCGTCTGCCTCCTCAAAACCGTCGATAAGTACTGGATGGATCATATCGACGCTATGGACGAACTCAAAAACGGTATCGGTCTGCGCGGCTACGCCCAGCGTAACCCCGTCGAGGAATACCGCTTCGAGGGCTTCAATATGTTCGACGAGATGATTGCCGCTATCCGCGAGGAAACCGTCAAGCTCGTCCTCACTATCCCCGTCCGCATTAAAGCCCCCGAACGTGAACAGGTCATGAAGCCCGACGCCCCCAACGCCGGCGCTAACGTCCCCTTCCGCTCCGAAAAAAGAGCCGCTAAAAAGTCTAAAAATAAGAAATAATTTAAGAGTGCCGGCGGCGGGCGCTTCGCTCACAGTCGTCGCGCTCCGCGCTCCAGTCGCTCCCGCGGGGCTTAAGGTCTTTTTCTGAAGAAAAAGACCTTAAGAATCCAAAAAGACTTTTTAATTCCTTGGCAAAACCTCCGGTTTCTTCTACCGCCCTATGACTTAAGTTTTCACACGGGTGAAACATACGAAGCTATGCCCGGCGAGATGCTCCATGCGCTCAATTACAACAAACCAAAAAGCGGGAGAATTTTCACATTCTCCCGTTTTTATCAATCTGAGCCACAAAGCAGGCATAGCTTCGTATCCGCTTGTCGGGTGACTGCTTGGCGCATAGGGCGGTATCGCTGACTAAAGGCTTTAGCGCGAAGCGATTAAAGTCTTTTTGGAGTTCTTAGAACCTTTTTCCTCAGAAAAAGGTTCTAAGCCGCCGGAGGCACTGGAGCGAAGCGAAAAAGTATAAAAAAACTCCGTGATTTTGTGGTCACGGAGTTTTTTTGTTTGATGTTGAAATCAGTCGATTTCTACGGAAATCTTCTCGTTTACGCGGACAGCGCCTGCGCGCATTACTGCACGGATTGACTTTGCAATCCTGCCCTGCTTGCCGATTACTCTGCCCATATCGTCTGCGCCGACGTGCAGGTGATATACCACAACGCCTTCCTCATTCGGAGCGTCTACGGTTACCTCGACAGCCGACTTATCCTCGACAAGCGCAGTCGCGATTGTTGTAAGAAGTTCTTTTAACATAGCTTTCCCCTTCCGGGAGTTTGTTTCCCTAATAGATTAGACTCTGAGAAGCCTTATTAGCCCTTGAGAAGTCTTTTTACCGTGTCGGTAGGCTGCGCGCCCTTCTTAATCCACTCGTCTGCCTTTGCTTTGTCAATGTTAACAACAGCAGGCTCCTTGGTGGGGTCGTAAGTGCCGATTTCCTCGATAAAACGTCCGTCGCGCGGGAAACGGGAATCCGCTACTACTACACGATAGAACGGCGCCTTCTTTGCGCCCATTCTTCTCAGTCTGATTTTAACTGCCATTTTATTTTCTCCTTTCAGATTTGATATATTCATCTATGTGTATTTTACACAGTGAAATCATATCAATTCGCCCTTTCGGGCTGTTTTTTATTATTGCTTCCAAAAAATCTTCCGAGATAATTAGAGCGTGTTTACATAAACCGAAATACTCAGATTGCGAAGCAAATTTTTTTGCAGAGCAAGGCAATTTTTCGCAGGCGTACTGTATGTACGTCAAGAAAAATTAACGCAGCTATGCGGAAAATTTGCCGCAAGATGAGCGTTGAGCGTTAATGTGAACACGCTCTAGAAAAACACCGTCCGATCAACGGCTGACACGGCGCTTGTGCAGGGCGCCGGCTGTCGGTCAAAATCGGTGTTCTTAAGTCAAATCCCATGAGGATTGAATTGGCCGGCAATATACAATGCGGTCGCCCGCAATGATGACATTATTCAAGTATGTTCAGGGCAACGCCAAATCCTATAACAATCATAACTATGCCGAGAACTATATAATATATCCTCATGCCCTTTCTGCCAACAAGATCGTAGAACCATCGTGTGGTACGCCTTTTCGGAACGATGAACCATTCACAGTCGCGAATACTCATCAGAATGCTGAATACGCCTAATAGTATACTTACAATTCCTATTAAGATTGCCATACAGCCCCCTGTTACATCGGAAATCCGCCCGGACCGCCCATGTTGCCCATCTGCTTCATCATATTCATGGGAATTCGCATTTTCTTGCCCTTACCCTTGCCGCCGAATCCCATCTGCTTCATCATCTTCTGCATCTGCTCGAACTGCCGTAAAAGCTGATTCACTTCTTCAACCGACGTCCCCGAACCCGCGGCTATCCTCCGCTTCCGCTTCGCGTCGATTATCGACGGCTTTTCGCGCTCGCGCTTCGTCATTGACGTGATTATCGCCTTTGTATGCGGCATCTTCTTCTCGTCAATGTCCTCGTCTTTCACTTTTCCCGCAACGCCCGGTATCATATTAAGCAGGCTGCGGATATTGCCCATCTTCTCAATCTGCACAAACTGCGCGTACAAATCGTTCAGGTCGAACTTGTTCTCTTCAAGCCTTTTGACCGTCTTTTCCGCTTCCTTTTCATCAAAAGAAGCCTTCGCCTTGTCAATCAGCGTAAGCACGTCGCCCATTCCCAGAATTCGCGACGCCATTCTGTCGGGATAAAACGGCTCGATATCGTCCGCTTTTTCGCCTATTCCCGCGAATTTTATCGGCTTTCCCGTTATCGCAAGCACCGTCAGCGCCGCGCCGCCTCTCGTGTCGCCGTCAAGCTTCGTCAGAATTACGCCCGTAATGTCAAGCGCCTCGTTGAAGCTCTGCGCTACGTTTACCGCGTCCTGTCCAGTCATCGAATCGACAACAAGCAATATCTCATTCGGCTGCGTTTCGGACTTGATATTCTTCAGCTCGTCCATCAGCATTTCGTCAATATGCAGCCGTCCCGCCGTATCGAGCAATACCGTATCAAATCCCTGATCCTTAGCGTACTTCACGCCGTGCTTCGCGATTTCTACGGGATTTCCCTGTCCCTCTTCAAACACGCGCGCGCCGACTTTTTCGCCCACTATCTTCAACTGGTCGATTGCCGCGGGTCTGTATACGTCGCACGCAACCAAAAGCGGTCTGCGATTCTGCCCCATAAGCCACTTCGCAAGCTTCGCGCAATGCGTCGTTTTTCCCGCGCCCTGAAGTCCGCACATCATTATTATGCACGGCGGCTTCGACGGGAAATCAAGCTTCGCCGTCGTGTTGCCCATAAGCTCCACAAGCTCGCTCCGCACGATATCTATTACCTGCTGCGCCGGCGTAAGGCTTTCCATCACCTTCGCGCCAAGCGCTTTTTCGCTTACTTTATTTACGAAATCCTTCGCTACCTTAAAGCTTACGTCCGCGTCAAGAAGCGCCATTCGCACTTCTCTCATCGCTTCCTTTATATCCTTTTCGGTGAGCTTTCCGTGACCTTTCAGCTTCCCGAATACCGCATTTAGCTTTCCCGATAATCCCTCGAACGCCACTTCACAGCCCTCCTTACATCGCTTTTTCAAGCTCGCTCAATATCTCCGCAAGCCGCTCCAGCCGCTCGTCCGCGTTCTCCGCGCGAAGCTCCTCAAGAATACCCGCCGCTTCAGCCGCCAACTTCTTTTCCAGAACCAGCTTCTCTGCGTTTTTAAGCACCCTTTCAAGCTCCAACAGCTTTTTCTCGCCGTTTCGCTGAGCCTCGTTTACCGACTGCCGCGAAATTCCGCCCATCTCTTCCGCAATCTCCGAAAGCGACAAATCAGAATTGTACTTCAAATCCAGCGCTTCACGCTGCGTCTTTGACAGCAATTCGCCGTATATATCAAGCAGCAGCACGAAATTTCCGTTCATTTTTCTCCTGTGTAAATATAAATATCCTTACACCAACAAATCACATTATAACAAATTATTCTCCGTTTGTCAAGGGGATTTTCATTTTTTTCAAAAAAGCCCTTAACAAATCGCTTTTTTTATGATATAATAATTAAACAGACCGTCGAAAAAGTCCCAACGGGACTTTTCCGCCGAAGCATCCGCACAGTTGTGCGGATAGAGGTGTTTTTTCGACAGACTGAATTAAAGTACTGCTTATTATTAACTTAATTAAAGGTGAAATTATGTCAAAATTTAAACAAGGGCTTATAAAATGCCTGCCGCTGCTTATCGTGCTTGTATCGACGGGAATTTTTATTTTTGCGATAAAGTTTGTTATCGGCATATTCTACGAGCCGAAAGACACCGTTTATATCAAGGAAAACGGCGAGGAAAAATTTGTCGTCATTCAATGCTATCAGAACCCCTCAAGCCACTACTACGTTCTCCCCGGAAATTTCGTCTATGATGAATCGAAATATACGAACGTCGCTTCCGAACACGACAAAGTCCACCTCGGCGATAACCCCCTCGCTATCTTTACCCTCAACGAAACTCCGGTCGTTATGGACAAGACTGCCGTCAAAACGCTGTTCAGCGGAAACGGTCTGAACGTCTATCAATTCGGTGAATTCGTTCTCTATCGCCTTGAGGGTGAATACGGCGTTTTTGCGCCGCTCCGCGAATACAAAGAGTCCGCAACCCGCCGCAAAAACGACCTCTATGTCGTAAGACAGCTGCTCAAAGACGAACGCTATAAGCGCTTTGAACTGCCTTCGTGGGAAACAGAAGCCGATTTCCTCAAAAATCTCGAAAAAATCGAGTGGTACCTCGATGCAGAATATAACGAAGATATCTAGGAGTTATTATGAGCGAAGAAAATAAACGCCCGCAAAGCAAACTCTACGCCCTCGCTACGCGCGATATCAAAATCAATCTTTCGCCGCAGACAAAGAAAAAACTTATTATACTCGCCGTAACCGTTTGCGCGCTTTTCGCGGTTTCTTTCCTGAGATACAGAATTTATATCAATCTCAGAGGCAACTTGTCTACCCGTATCCTCAACATCATCTACCGTATCGTTGAAACAGGTATTACGATATCCGCAATGAGGATTTCGGGTATGGAAATAAAACCCGTTTTCCGCTTTCGGGGCGCGCGGCAATATGTTTTCGGCGTGATTTCGGGGCTGGTTATCCTTTTCATCATCGCCGTCGTTCCCACATTCTTCGGAACTTCGCTTATCGGTCATCACGCCGAAACCGCCATAGGCGACTATATCTTCTGCTTTTTCAACTACTTTTTCTTGGTTGCGCCCGTCGAGGAACTCATTTATCGCGTTTTCGTTCAGGATACCCTCACGGATATCCTCCCGAAAGCAAAATGGCTCGGCGTTGTCGCCGCCGCGGGTATTTTCGGGCTTGCGCATATCATAGCAGGTACATGGTATCAGGTCAGAATTACCGCAATTCTCGGTCTTGTCTGGGGATTTATGAGATATTTCTCAAAGGACCGCGCGTTCTTCTCAACCGTCGTTTCTCACGGTCTTTATGATTTCGGGCTTATTCTCGCCCTTCAATTTGTCATCAAATAACGAAAGGAATTTTCCACAATGTCGGACAAGTCTTATCTTGAAAATATACGGAATTTCTGCATCATCGCGCACATCGACCACGGTAAGTCTACCCTCGCGGACAGAATCCTCGAACAGACCGAAACAGTCGCCCTCCGCGATATGGAAGAACAGCTCCTCGATAATATGGATATCGAGCGCGAACGCGGTATCACAATCAAAGCCCGCGCCGTCCGCCTTAAATATCACGCCGATAACGGAGAGGACTACATCTTTAATCTCATAGATACCCCCGGTCACGTTGACTTTAACTATGAGGTTTCACGCTCGCTTGTCGCCTGCGAGGGCGCAGTGCTTATCGTTGACGCTTCGCAGGGTATCGAGGCGCAAACGCTCGCTAACACTTATCTCGCGGTTGAAAACGACCTTGAAGTCGTTCCGGTCGTGAACAAAATCGACCTCCCAAGCGCTCACCCCGCAGAGGTTAAAGAGGAAATCGAGAACGTCATCGGCATCGAGGCTATGGACGCGCCCGAAATTTCCGCGAAAATGGGCGTCAACATTCACGCCGTTATGGAGGAAATCGTCAAGAAAATTCCCGCGCCGAAAGGCGATATCGACGCGCCGCTCAAAGCCCTCATATTCGATTCCGTTTACGACAGCTACAAGGGCGTTATCGTTTATGTCCGCGTGAAAGAAGGCAGCGTTAAGCCCGGAGATAAAATCAGAATGATGGCGACAGGCGCGGAATTTACCGTTGTCGAAACGGGCTATATGGGAGCCACGGAGCTTGTTCCCGCAGGTGAAATCAAGGCGGGAGAGGTCGGGTATATCACCGCTTCAATCAAGTCTATCGGCGACACAAAAGTCGGCGATACCGTGACAAACGCGCTTAACCCCGCAGATGAGGCGCTTCCCGGTTATCGAGAGGTCAACCCGATGGTCTTCAGCGGAATTTACCCCGCGGACGGCGCGAAATATCCCGATTTGCGCGACGCTCTCGAAAAGCTCCGCCTCAACGACGCTTCGCTCTCATTCGAGCCGGAAAGCTCGGTTGCGCTTGGGTTCGGCTTCAGATGCGGCTTTCTGGGACTGCTTCATATGGAGATTATTCAGGAACGCATTGAGCGTGAATTTAACCTCGATATCATCACAACAGCGCCCTCGGTTGTATACAAAATCGAAATGACCGACGGCTCAATCAAAATGATTGACAACCCCACGAATTACCCCGATACAACGCTTATCGCGCAGAGCTACGAGCCGATGGTTAACGCGCACGTCTACTCGCCGTCCGACTATGTGGGCAGTATTATGGAGCTTTGCCAGAACAGACGCGGCGTTTTCAAGGATATGAAATATATCGACGAGAAGCGCGTCGACCTGCACTATGTCCTCCCGCTCAACGAAATCGTTTACGACTTCTTCGACGCGCTTAAATCACGCACGCGCGGCTATGCAAGCTATGACTATGAGCTTTCGGGATTCGCGCCGTCAAAACTCGTGAAGCTTGATATTATGCTCAACGGAGAGGTTATCGACGCGCTTTCATTCATCGTTTTCGCCGACAGAGCCTACGAAAGAGCCCGCAAAATGGCTGAAAAGCTTAAGGAAAATATCCCGCGGCAGCTCTTTGAAATTCCCATTCAAGCCTGCGTCGGCGGCAAAATTATCGCTCGCGAAACCATAAAGGCGCTTCGTAAGGACGTCCTCGCAAAGTGCTATGGCGGCGACATCACGCGTAAGAAAAAGCTCCTCGAAAAGCAAAAAGAGGGCAAAAAGCGTATGAGGCAGTTCGGCACGGTCGAGGTCCCGCAGGAAGCGTTTATGTCCGTTCTCAAGCTGGACGACGACTGATGAGGGGACTGTATATCCACGTTCCGTTCTGCGTGCGGAAATGCCCTTACTGCGACTTTTACTCCGAGAAATATTCACGCGCGGAAAGCGAAAGGTTTGTCAATGCCGTTATCCGCAACCTCGCGCGCTATCCCGAAACGTTCGGAACGGTCTATTTCGGAGGAGGTACGCCCGCGCTTATTTATCCGCAAATCGGCGGTATTTTGCGGGAAATTCGCGTTTCGGACGGCGCGGAAATTACCGTCGAGTGCAACCCCGACGCTGTGAACGAGCAAATTCTCGCCGAATTAAAGGCGGCGGGCGTTAATCGGCTCTCTTTCGGCGTTCAATCGCTGGACAAGAGCGAACTCGCCGCGCTTGGCAGACTTCACGGCGCGGATACCGCGGAAAAAGCGATTTTGCAGGCGGTTTCGGTCGGTTTTCGCAATATTTCGGTCGATATTATGCTCGGCGTTCCAAATCAGACGGAAACGTCGCTTATTCAAACGATTGACGCTCTCGCAGAGCTTCCTATAACCCACGTTTCCGCTTATCTTCTCAAAATCGAGCAGAATACGCCATTCGGGAAAAATCCGCCCGTTATCCCCGACGACGACGAGCAGGCGGCGCTCTATCTCGCGGCGGTAAGGCGGCTTGATGAACACGGCTTTCGGCAGTATGAAATCAGCAATTTCGCAAAGGACGGTTTCAAAAGCGCGCACAACCTCATTTACTGGAACGCGGGTGAATATGTCGGTATCGGTCCCGCCGCGCACTCCTATTATAACGGAAAAAGATTCGCCGTTCCGAGAAATCTCGGAGATTTTATCGAAAATGCCGCGCAAAATGAAATTATTACGGACGAAAATCCCGACGTTTATGAGGAAAAAATTATGCTCGGTCTGCGGCTTTCGGAGGGCGTTTTGCTTGACGAACGGATTGAGAAGCGGCTTAAACTCGTTCCAAAAGAGTATTTTCGCGTTCTGGACGGGAGAATTTCGCTCACTCCAAAGGGATTTCTCGTTTCCAACGAGATTATCTCGACTATTCTTGCATAAAAAACGCTGCTCCGAATACGGCGGTGACTTAGGAAAACATTGAAGCAAGGAACGGTG
>UMHM01023715.1_pt1 | contig 13140 bp, 11 predicted proteins | sample 1965501 | NCBI WGS metagenome assembly UMHM01 (sample SAMEA4836095, study PRJEB28245) | human gut metagenome | biome: gut microbiome; material: fecal sample | place: Denmark | collected 2008
ACAAAAATTAGCGCGACAGGCTGCTTGGTGCGCACGCGGCGCACGACGGTCTCCACGTCGTCATAGCTCTCGGGGCGCAGGACATAGGCCGGCAGCTGCGGCGTAGCGTTGATGATGTTACTCGCATACGCCGAGGCATCGCTCGGTGAGGGAGCAGGTGCGGGGGCAGCAGCGCGGGCACGCGTGCTCTCGGCGTAGCTCGACGGCGTGTCGTAGGCACCGGGACGATAACCGCCCGCAACCGTCTCCTGCGAGCGCGACGGCGGGTTGTAGGTCGTAGCGTGGCGAGAATCGTCGCCGACCAGCTGACCGGAGCGCGTGTACACGGCCACCGACTCGGCCTCGCCGCGGCGCGTCTGACCCAACAGGCCGTTGCTCGGCTCATCCTGGGTGTAGAAGCCCTCGCCCGAGGCGCCGCTGTAACCGTTGTTCTGGTAGCCGTCGTCATAGCCATCATCGTAGCCGTAGTCGTCGTCCTGACCATAACCCTGGTCGTAACCCTGCTGGCCGCCCAGGTGCATCTTATTTTTAATCTCGTCAAGGAAGCCCATGGTTGTGTCCTCTCGCGGTTTAGTGCAGGCGCTCTGATAATCAGTGCGCACTTCAGAGCCTTATTTTACTGCAAACTCCGGGCTAAATACTACCCTGCCCAGGCGAACGAGCGTAGAGCCTTCCTCAAGGGCAGGCTCAAAGTCCTCGCTCATGCCGCAGGAAAGTTCGGGCAGGCTCAGATCGGAGTGCGTCGCCTCAAGCTCATCCCTTAGCTCGCGAAGTCCGGCAAAAGTGCGGCGCGCCACATCCTTATTCCCCCGGGGCGCCATGGTCATAAGCCCCTGCACACAAATTCCCTCAAGCTCCGCAAGCTCGCTAGCGGAGGCGCGAATCTCGTCGGGCGAAAAGCCGCCCTTTGACTCCTCGCCGCTCACATTGACCTCGATCAGCACACGCTGAGGACCGGCAAGCTCGCCCGCCTCAATCTTGCGGACCGCGCGACTCGAGATGGCCTGCGCCAAATGCAGCGATCCCACCGAATGAATCAGCTCGGCCGAACCCAACACCGCATTGATCTTGTTAGTCTGAAGATTGCCAATCATGTCAAAACGCACCGCAGGCAGCTCTGGATGTTCAGCCAAGCCCGCAAGCTTGCGAACAAGCTCTTGCGGACGGTTCTCGGCAAAATGACGATACCCTGCCTGGATGGCGGCAACGGTCTCATCGACGCCAACGGTCTTGGAGACGGCAATCAGACGTGCGGCATCGTGAGAACGTCCCGCGCGATCGAGTGCGGCATAAAAGCGTTCGAGAATCTGCTCGCGGCGAGCGCGCATCAAGTCCAAATAATTATCCATTGCCAATCGCCTCCGCTAACAGCCATACAAGTAGTCCCATGCTAACGCAAGAGCGCGGCCCTGCATGTGCAAGACCGCGCCCACTTAGGTATTTACAATCTTTCGACGAACGGAGCTACCCTACTCCTCGTCGTCCTCGCCATCATCCTCGTCCTCAAGATGATTCAGCAAGTAGCGAAGACCCTCGCTCACCTCGTTAGCGGACACTTTGGCAACATAGCGTGCATCGACGGCAGGCCTCATGATGACGCCCTCGCCCGAAGGTACGCGCATGCTCTCGAGCTCATCCTCGTCCGTGCGGGCGATATCGCCGGCGTTCATGCGCTGGCCGGTCAAAAGGAAGGTCAGACGACAGGCGGCATCGATGGAAATCGAGGCGATGCGATCGAGGTAGCGCGAAACCATGATGGCGCGGCGCAGGTCGTCGTAGTTGCTATCGTCATCCATAAACTCGCCCGCATCCATGCGGTTGAAGATACGGAAGAACTTCTCGTAGGCCGCGTGCACCGGCTCGTCCTCGACGGCAAGGTTGCAGATGATGGACATGTCGTTGGTGACGAGCGCGGAAAGCGACGAACCCAGCACCTGGTAAACAGCTTCGGCCTCGGCCTCAACCGTACCGACGAGTTCCTGGGGCAGCGAGATGTCGGCCTTGACCATGTGGCGCGTGGCGCGGCAGATCTGGCGAACCTTATCGGTCATGCGCTGCAGGTTAAAGTCGACGTAGATGATCGTCTGCAGCAAGCGGAAGTCGGAGGCGACCGGCGACTGCGTAGCGATCAGGTTGTAGCACACGGCCTCCAAGTTGGCGCAGCGCGCGTCAATTGAAAGCGTGCGCTTCTTGGTCTTGGTGGCGAGCTTGCGATCGTCGGTCACATAGGCCTTCACGGCGTCGTGAAGCGCCAGGTCTACAGCCTCGTAGATGCTCAGCATCTCGTGACGGGCCTCGATGAGCTGACGGGAAAACAGTTTACGCATGGTTCACTCCAATCAGTTGGGTGCGGTCATGCCGCCCGCACAGTGAATACGCACCGGACCAGGTCCAATCGGCTTGGGACTAGTCGCGCCGATCAGCCAAAGCGGCCGGTGATATAGTCTTCCGTCCGTGAATCCACCGGGCTGGTGAAGATCGCGTCGGTTTGACCATACTCGATGAGCGTGGCGGGCTCGCCGGCAACTTCCTGCAAGAAAAATGCGGTGTAGTCGCTAATACGAGCAGCCTGCTGCATAGAATGCGTGACGATGATGATCGTCATCTCGGGCGCCAGCTCGGCCATCAGATCCTCGACCTTAGAGACGGATGTGGGGTCGATGGCGGAGCAGGGCTCGTCCATCAGCAGGACATCGGGCTGCACCGCAAGCACACGCGCGATGCACAGACGCTGCTGCTGACCGCCCGAGAGCGCCAAACCATCCTTGTTGAGCTGATTGGATACCTCTTTCCAGAGGTTGGCGCGCTTGAGCGATTCTTCCACGATGTCATCGAGGTCGCTTTTGCTAGTCACACCCTGCAGACGAGGGCCAAAAGCGACATTCTCGTAGATGGATTTGGGAAACGGGTTGGGCTGTTGAAAAATCATGCCCACGCGACGGCGAAGGTCGACCGGGTCGACGCCCTCGGCATAGATATCGTTGCCGTCGAGCGTCATGGTGCCCTCGACGCGAGTGCCCTCGATAAGGTCGTTCATACGGTTGATGCAGCGCAAAAACGTCGATTTGCCGCAGCCCGAAGGACCGATAAACGAGGTGATGGCGTTTTTGGCGATGTTGAGGTCAAGCCCCGTCAGCGCATGAAAGTCACCGTACCAAAAGTTGAAATCCTTGGCCGTGATGGCCGCTTGCTCCGGCGTGGGAGCGGACTGATAGACGGACATGGGACTCCTTAACTAGCGGCGTTTGCGCGACAGATAGCGCGCAAACAGGTTGAAGGCCAAAATAATCGCCATCAGCAAAAGCGCGGTGCCGTAGGCTGCGTTCATGTTGATGCCGTCGTTGGCAAGCAGATAAAGGTGAACGGTCATGGGACGACCGGAATCGAGCGGCGAGATAGGCAGGTTGATGGCCTGACCCATGGTGTAGAGCACCACGGCGGTCTCGCCGATGGCGCGGCCGATGGCAAGCACGATGCCGGTGGCGATGCGGCCAAAAGCCGAAGGAAGCACGATCTTGGAGACGACCTGCCACTTGGTGGCGCCCAGACCATATGCACCCCAGCGGATATAGCGCGGAACGGCGCGGATTGCCTCCTCGGTGGTGCGCATGACGATGGGCAGCATCAGGAGTGCCAGCGCCAGGGCGGCCGAGACCATCGAAAGGCCCAGGCCCATGGCCTCAACAAACAAGGCATAGCCAAAGAGGCCCATAACAATGGAGGGCACCGAGGCCAGGGCATCGGCAGCATAGCGAATGATGTCGACGACCTTGCCCTGCTTGGCGTACTCGGCCAGATAGACCGCAGCCAAGACGGCAACCGGCGTGCAGATGAGCATGGCGAGCGCCGTCACGTAGATGGTCGAGACGATCGTGGGCCAAATGCCGCCCTCGGCGTTTACGCCCTGCGGCCAGCCGAAGATAAAGTCGAGCGAGATATGCGGCAGGCCGTTGATGACCACGTAGGCGATGATGGCGATCAGCACCAGCGTGGTGATATAGGCCGCGGCGCGAAACACGCCGAGCATGATCTTGTTGGACAGATCCTTGTTGATGCGGCCCTTCTTGCCATGGGAAAGGGCACGCTTGATGCGCTCGCGCGACGAGGTCGTATCGACCGTCGTGTCAACGGAATCGGACATAGCCTACCCCCTCTTCTTGGAAATCAGGCGGACGATACCCACCAGTGCAGCGGAGATGATAAACAGGACAACGCCCATGCCAAACAGAGCCGAGCGGTGCAGGCCCGAGGAATAACTCATGTCGAGCGCAATCTGGCTCGTGAGCGTCGAGATGGGGCTCGAGATGCTATCCGGAATGACCGGGGCGTTGCCCACGACCATCAGCACGGCCATGGTCTCACCGATGGCGCGACCCATACCCAAAACGATGGCGTCCACAATGCCCAGCTTGGCGGCCGGCAGCACGACTTTGTAGATGGTCTGCCACTTGGTGGCACCCATGGCATAGGATGCCTCGCGAATGCCCATGGGAATGGAGTTGAGGGCATCGATGGTGAGCGTGGTAATGGTGGGGACGATCATGATGGCGAGCACGAACCACGCCGTCAGCGCACCAAAGCCAAGGCCGCCGGTCAGCTGCGCGATAAACGGACGGATGATGACCATGCCAAAGAAGCCGTAGATAATGGAGGGGATGCCCGCCAGCAGATCGACGGCAGGGCTGATGAGCCTGCGCACGCGCTTGCTGGCAATCTCGACCAGATACACGGCTGTGCCCACACCCAACGGCACGCCCATGGCAAGGGCACCGACGGTCACCAGACCTGAGCCGGCCAGCAGCGACATGATGCCGTAGTGACCCTCAGAGGGCGCCCACGTAAAGCTAAAGAAGTCCACCAGACCGATGTCGGTAAAGACCGGCAGCGCCGAGTACGTGGTAAAGACAAAGATCAGGATGACGGTGACGACCGCCAAGAACGCGCAGGCAAAGAAGATCCACTGCAGCGCCTTCTCCTTAAGATAGGTGCTGCGTGACACCAACGCCAACTCACGCTTTTTGGGCACCTGCGCCTCATGCTCAATCTGGGGGGTTTCCTGTGCTTCCACGCTACTCACTCCCCTTTCCGTCGTTGGTGACGGGAATAAAGCCCGCCTCGCGAATCTGCTTGTCCATCTTCTCGGATGTCACATAGTCAATGTAGTCCTGCGCCTGCTGCGAAGGCGTACCCTTCACAAAGAAGTAAAGGTCACGCGAGATGGGATAGCCGCCACTTGCGACCGTCTTCTCGGATGCCTCGACATGGTTGACTGAAACGGCCTTAACCGAGGTCTTGGCGTTGAGGCTCTCGACAAAACCCAGCGAGATGTAGCCAATAGCGCCACGTGAGCGGGATACGACATCGCGTACCTGGCCCGTACCCGAAAGAACAGCCGAGCGGCGATCGAACGGCGCGCCGTCCATCACGATAGTGCGGAAGGCCTCGCGCGTACCGGACGCCTCGTCGCGGTTGATAACCTGAATCTTCAGGTCCTCGCCACCAACCTCTTTCCAGTTGGTGATCTTGCCGGCGTAAATATCGCGGAGCTGCTCGGTCGAGAGATTGTCGACCGGGTTGTCGTCGTTCACGATGACTGCAATGCCGTCGTGCGCGATAACGATAGGCGTCAGACCCAGGTCTTGCTCATCGGCGTTGAGGCCACGAGAGGAGCTGGCGATATCGGCGGTGCCGGCGCTAACAGCTTCGATGCCAGCAGATGAGCCAAGGCCGGAGACGAGCACGTCGGTGCCGGTCTCCTCTTTAAAGCCCTCGGCCGCGATCTCGGCAATGGGAAGGCACGTCGTAGAGCCGGCAACGGTGATGGAAGAGGTAGAAGATCCCGAGGAGCAGGCGCACAGCGTGAGCGTGAGCACTGCCGCACTCAGGACCGATGCGATCTTTCTCATAGCATCACGCCGATCGCAGCATGGCGCCCACAGGTCCCGCCCTCGTTGCGATAGGAATAAAAGCGGTCGTTTTGACGCACGGTGGAAAGTTTGGTGTCCACAATGCCATTCACATCGACACCGGCATCCACCAGCGCCTCGCGAATGGCCGCGGAAAGATCGAGCATACGGGAAGCGGTAGCATCGATGCACGCGAACTCGGCGGCAAAGCGGTCCATAAGCTCTTGGGACACCTCGTACTCGTCGCCCAGGATATGGGGCCCAATATAGGCAGAGATGTCCTCCGGCGTGCAGCCAGCCGCCTCGCAGAGCGCTTGGCTGGCCTTGGCGGAAATGCGCGCAATCGTGCCCTTCCAGCCAGAATGCACCACGGCAAAGCCGTTGGGAGCCACCAACACCACGGGAACGCAGTCGGCAAAGCAGAGCAGCACGGGTACCTCATGGGCCGTACAGACGATGGCATCGCAGCCCTCGGCAATCTGCTCGCGAATGTTCTCGAGATCATCGGCGCCGTTCGAGGTCACCGTCACGACATGGTCACCATGTACTTGATTGGGCACGAGCAGATTATGCTCGCACTCGGCGGCGCCCATGGCCTCGAGTACGCGGCGACGATTTTCTTGAACGGCAAAGGGGTCATCGCCTACATGCGAGCCCAGATTGAGCGAGGAGTACGCATCTTCGGAAACGCCACCGGTGCGCTCGGTAAAGGCAAAACGAACATCGTGCGTCGCGCCCTCTACCAACGTAACTCCATCATGGTCGACACGCGAAACGTTGTCCGCACGTGCTGCCATACTAAAGCCTCCTAATAACACAAGTATCGCGGCGACGCCGCAGCAGTCCGCGTCATACGGCTGCCATACTTCATCAAAAGGATACCCGCAGCGGTAGGGACCAAACGTAAAGGGAACGTAAGGAGATTGGAGGCTTTCGTTTACAAACGAGAAACAAAAAGGGCGCATCCATACGGACGCGCCCCTGTGCAAAACAATGCGAAGAACGACTTAGAAGCTGCCGCGCTTGAGGAAGTCGGGAAGCTCAAACTGATCGTTGCCAAAGTTGGGCAGCTCGGTACCGCCGACGTTGCGAGTCGGGGCAGCCTGAGCGGGGCTGGCAGCCGGAGCGGTGCGCTGCGGCTCAGCGGAAGCAGCGGCCTTGCTCTGGGACTGCTGAGCAGCGAAGAGCTCGTCCTGACGGTTGACGTTGGAGTCGGAGAAGCCCGTAGCGATAACGGTGATGCGCACCTGGTCGCCCAGGGACTCGTCAACAACGGTACCGAAGATGATGTTGGCCTCGGGGTCGACGGCATTGGCGACAACGTCGGCGGCGTAGCTGATCTCCTGAATGCCCAGGTCCTTGGAGCCGGCGATGGAAAGCAGGACACGCGTGGCGCCATCGATGGAGCTCTCGAGCAGCGGACTGGAGATGGCCTGCTGGGCAGCGTCGACGGCACGGGTATCCCCAGAAGCGGTACCGATACCCATCATGGCGGTACCGGCCTGCTTCATGATGGTCTTAACATCGGCGAAGTCCAGGTTGATGATACCCGGGACGGTGATGAGGTCGGTGATGCCCTGGGTGCCCTGGGAAAGGACGCCATCGGCAATTGCGAAGGCCTCGAGCATCGTGGTCTTCTTCTCGGCGATGTCGAGCAGCTTGTCGTTAGGGATAACGATCATGGTGTCGACGCAATCGGAGAGGGTCTTGATGCCCTCCTCGGCGCTCTTCTTGCGCTTGCGACCCTCGAAGGTAAAGGGCTTGGTCACGACGGCGACGGTCAGCGCGCCGACCTCGTTCATTGCGATATCGGCAACGATGGGAGCGGCGCCGGTACCGGTACCACCGCCCTCGCCGCAGGTGATGAACACCATATCGGCGCCAGCGAGCGCCTCGGCGATATCGTCGCGGGACTCATCGGCAGCCTTGCGGCCAACCTCGGGGTTGGCGCCGGCGCCCAGGCCGCGGGTAAGGTCGGTGCCGATGTGCACCTTGATATCGGCATCAGAGATCGCGAGCGCCTGAGCATCGGTGTTGATGGCAACAAACTCGACGCCGCGGATGCCCTCTTCGATCATTCGATTGACCGCGTTGGTACCGCCGCCGCCGACGCCGACCACCTTAATGACGGCAAGGTAGTTGTTGATCTCTGTCTCGTGCATGTCGGTCCTCCGAACAAAGGTTATAGCCATAGCATGGGTTGACCCCTGCGCACATTAACCTTCAGGTTGAAAGTAAATGCAAAGGTAAACCGTATTATGTTTGCACATTATGAGCGTTTCAGTCAAATAATTGACCGTGAAAACCAAACAAACCAGATAAACGGCGTGGTATGGCCTGTCAACAAAGGTCCAAACGCCGCTATGAAGTGGGTGCGTTCCTAAACGTATAGTTGCCCGGAGAACGCACGTTGATATACGTCACGCCCTCCACCTGCGAAAGCAGCTTGGTGACAATGCGCTCCTTCTTGGCAATATCGTCCGAATCACCCAGCGACACCTCAATACCGTTATTGAGGTTTGCCGAGATGGCCTCGACCGAAGGCGTGGAAATATCCTTGACTTGTCCCAGAAACTCGCTCGAAAAACCGCGTACGTAGTCCAAGCCGGCCTTAACGGCCTTGGAGCTCACCGCCTGGCCAGAAACCGGGGCGACATCGGCCGATACATCGGTCAACAGTACGGCACCGTAGTGCTTGGCCAGTGCCAGCGCGGCATCAATGCCGGTCAGGGTGTTTGAGCCCTGACCCGTCGTGATGACGTTGCCCTGATCATCCACCTCAACCGAAGTCGAAAGCGGAGCGATCCAGGTATCGTCGTCGCCGATGGCCCAGGCAAGGTCATCCGAGCTGATATAGGCGATTGCGACAACCTTGCGCTCCGTCGGCGTAATGATAAGCGTATGGGGAAACTGGCGCTGGACATCAACACCCGAAACCCACGGGTTCTGTTTGAGGTCCTCGGTAATCTGATCGGGGTCGACGTTAAACAGCGACGTGCCCTCAGGCAAATCAATCAACTGAATGGCATCGTGCTTGGTCACATGCTCGCTGCCTTGAATCTGAATGTCGGTAGCGGCAAACAATCCAGAGTTGATCACTACGATGGCAATAATGACGAGCACAGCCAAGGCGGCCAAAACGCCGCCCACGATTTTACCTTTGCCCTTAACGGCAGGAACGGCATCGGTCGTCTTATTAGCCATGGCCCCCAGTGAAGTCAGCGGGTTGACGCCCTTTTTACTCGAAGGTTTCTTAGCGGCAGCCGGTACCGACGTCAGCGAACGCGGCTTGGATGCACCCAGCGTACGGCCCGGGCGCGGCGCTTTAGCCCCCATCGAGGTTTTAGGCGTTGCCACGGGACGAGCGGACTTATTCCCCATGACGGGCTTTGACGCCACCGAGGGACGCGAGGTCTTTTTTGCGGCAGGACGGTTGCCGATCTGCGAGCCGACAACCGGATGCTTGGCAGGTCGCACGTGCCCGGAGGGCTTCGAAGGCGTGACGGCCTTACGCTGAGGTTTGGCAGGTGCGCCGGAACGCCCTCCGGCGCGGCGGAAGGTGGGTTTCGATGCTCTAGAAGCCGAGGAATTTAACTTCCGGTCTGAGCTCGATGCCATACGCCTCCCTCACCTTTCCGTGCACATGTCTAATAACCGCGGCAACGTCATCGGCCGAGGCAGTTCCGTTATTAACGATAAAATTAGCGTGAACGGGCGAAACTTCCGCGCCGCCAATCGAAAAACCCTTTAATCCACAATCCTCGATAAGCTTGCCCACACTCGCATCGGGCGGGTTGCGAAAGACAGACCCGCAGGATGCGCGACCCATGGGCTGCGTACGCTTGCGCCTTGTAAGGTACCGCTCCATGCGCTCGCGAATGTCGGCCTTGGGCGCCGGTTTTAGCTTGAGCACGCACTCGAGGATGATCTCATTGCGGGGAAGGCTACATTCGCGGTAGCCCCAAGAGATCTCGGACCCCGCATAATGCTTGATACCGGATGCCGGGTCAAACGTTACGACATCCTCAACCAGCGAGCCAATCCACTCGGTCCGCGTGCCGGCATTCATAGATATCGCACCGCCGACCGAACCAGGAATGCCAACGGCAAACTCAAGGCCCGAGAGGCTACGCGACAGAGCATCGTTGACCAGGCGCGCAAACATCACGCCCGCACCGACCGTCAGCGTACAACCGTCATCGGCAACAACCGTGCGCTGGAACTCACGTCCGAGCGAAATGACGGCACCGCGATAACCGCCATCGGCAACCAGCAGATTGGAGCCCTTGCCGATGATGACCCACGGCACCTGCTCGCGATCGAGCACCGCCACGGCGCGGCGGAGGGCATGATAGCTATGGCACGTCACAAAGAGGTCCGCCTTGCCGCCGATACGATAGCTCGTATGGCGCGCGAGGCGTTCATCCTCGATTACGTCCGTATCGATCATGCCCGAAAGCGCCATGACGGTGTTAAACAGACCCATGGGGTTTAAGCGTCCTTCTTGGCAGTCAGATACTCGATGAACTCGGGGCCGACCGTCGTGACGTCGCCGGCACCCATGGTAAGCAGCAGATCGCCCTCGCCCACCATCTTCTCGAGCTCCTCGTTGAGCTCAAGACGGCTCGAGCAGTACACGACCTCCTTACCGGGGTGCTTGGCGCGCACGGTATCGGCGAGCATCTTGGACGTGACGCCCGGGATGGGCATCTCGCCGGCAGAGAACACGTCGATCAACAGCAGCTTGTCGGCATTGGCGAAGGCATCGGCAAAGTCATCGCACAGAGCCTGCAGACGCGAGTAGCGGTGCGGCTGAAACACAACGTCGACATGCCTGTAACCAAGCGACGAAGCGGCAGCGAGGGTCGCCTTGACCTCGGTGGGATGATGGCCGTAGTCGTCGACCACGGTAATACCATCGATATCGCCCACATGGGTAAAGCGGCGACGGACGCCCTCAAAGCTCGAAAGCGCCTTTGCGGCGGCGTCGATGTCAAGGCCCAGGACATGGGCGACGGTGAGCACCGCCGTGGCGTTGAGCATGTTGTGGCGGCCGGGGTTGCTCTTGATCTCGACGGCGTGCTCGGTGCCGTCCTCAAAGCGGACGACAAAGTCGCTCTGGATACCCTGGACGTCCGGATGCAAACAGACGATGTCGTTGGTCTCGGCAAAGCCGTAGGAGAGCACGTGGCGACCGGTCGACCTGGCGAGCTCGACCAGATGCGGGTCCTCGCCACAGACGATGACCGTGCCGTCCTCGCCCACCAGACTCATAAACTTGGCAAAAGTGGCCTCGATCTCCTCGATACCCGAGTAATGATCGAGATGGTCGGCCTCGACGTTGGTAACGATAACCACGTTGGGGTTAAGGAACAGGAAAGAGCTGTCGGACTCATCCGCCTCGGCGACAAAATAGTCGCCCGAGCCGTTCTTGCCGTTGGTATCGTAACCCTCGACAATGCCGCCGATCAGGAAGCTGGGGTCCAGACCCATGCGGTCGAGCATGGTGGCGCACATCGAAGAGGTCGTGGTCTTGCCGTGAGTACCGGCAACGGCGACGGTGGTGTAGCCGTGGCCCAGAGCCGAGAGCATCTTGGCGCGGGGCCACACGGGAATACCCAGCTCGCGCGCACGGACGAGCTCGGGGTTGGACTCGGGAATAGCGGTAGAGACCACAACGACGTCAGGCTTGACCTCGTCGATGGTAGCGGCCTCATGGCCCACATGCACTTTCACGCCGGCGCGGGTAAGCTGGCGAATATAGCGAGACGTCTTAAGGTCGGAGCCGGTAACGACATAGCCGCGCTCGTGAAGGACGAGGGCGATGCCGCTCATGCCGGCGCCACCGATACCGATAAAATGGGCGCTCTTGAACTCGGGCGCGGAGGTTGCAGTCTTGGAATCAGCCATGTGCTCGTGTACTCCTTGCGTAAACACTGCCTGTAACCCGTCTACTGTACCGCACCTACCGCATCCGCGCGAGGGCGACCCGCGATATCCCGTCTAACTAACGCAATCCTTCTACCGCGTCCGCCAAAAGGGCGGCGGCGCGGTCCTGGGCCAAACCGCGAGCCGCCTGGCGCATGGCATCACGCGCCTGCGCATCATCGATAAGATGCAGCAGCTCATCGGCAAACGCCTGGGTATCGATATCGGAGTCGGCGCAGAGCACGCCGGCACCGGCATCGACCAGATAGCGGGCATTGGTGGTCTGATGATCGGCCGTCGCATGCGGATACGGCACCAGTACCGAAGGTGTGGCAAGAGCGGCGATCTCGGCAACGCTCGAAGCGCCCGAACGCGAGAGCACCAAATCGGCAGCAGCCAGCATATCGCCCATGTTGTCGATGTAAGGCTGGACGCGGTAACGCTTCGCCTCCTCGGGCGTCAGCGCCAAAGCGCGCTCGGTCTCCTCAAAGCCGTCGGCACCCGTCGAATGCAACACATAGAGGTTCTTGCGCGAAAGCAGCTCGTTTTTGAGCGAAGTCACGCGCTCGTTGAGGTGCTGGGCGCCAAGTGAACCGCCAAAGACGAGCAGCAGCGTAGCGTCCTCGGGAACGCCAAGTGCCTTGCGGCCACGAGCGCGATCGCCCTCGATCACCGAGCGACGTACGGGGTTGCCGGTCATGAGCACGTGGTCAGGGTCACCTTCGCGCTCAAAGACCGAACGCGCTGCCGGCACCGAGATGCACACGCGGGCGGCGTGGGAGTTCATCATCTTGTTGGCCAGGCCCGGAACAGAGTTCTGCTCATGCAGCAGATACGGAACGCCTGCGCCCTTGCACCACCCCAACAGCGGAACCTCGACATAGGCACCAAAACCGATGGCGGCATCGGGCTTGCCGACCTTTGAGAAATGATTGGCGAGCGCACGCTTGGCCTTATAGACACGCCACAGCGAGGTCAGCGCCGTCCAAGGACGGGAGCGGTCGAAGCCCGTGACCGTAATGGGCACAAAATCAAACCCAGCCTCGGGGACCAAACGACCCTCGAGCTTGCGCGACTGGCCCACGAACACAACGTGGTGGCCACGGTCACGCAGCTCTTCGGCCAAGGCGAGCGCGGGGTTGATGTGTCCTGCCGTGCCGCCGGCTGCAATAGCAACGGTCATCTTATCGGTCATGGTAGTCCCTTCGTACACGCGGTCCCTGGTCGTCGGTGCGCAGACGCGCCGACGGGTCCGAGTTCAAATCGATTCGATTATATCCGCCGCCCGCGTTGCGAGGGCTGGGGC
>UMHM01072429.1_pt1 | contig 13125 bp, 8 predicted proteins | sample 1965501 | NCBI WGS metagenome assembly UMHM01 (sample SAMEA4836095, study PRJEB28245) | human gut metagenome | biome: gut microbiome; material: fecal sample | place: Denmark | collected 2008
GAAGTTTTCCTTTGAGCTTAGATTAACATTTTTCCGCATACAAAGCAAGAGCAAAAGTGTGAATTAAAATATAATAAATAGAGTATGGAAAAGAGCACGGAAAAATCCGTGCTCTTTATCGTCATGTGCCGGGCTTGCCGAGCATCTTGAACATGTTTTTCTTGTAAGCCTCAACACCGGGCTGGTCAAAGGGATTGACCCCGGACATGTAGCCGGATATCGCGCAGGCAAGCTCAAAGAAGCATACGAGGTCGGCAAAGCCTGCTTCGTCGCGCGCCGGAACGTTTATGCCGATGTTGGGAACTCCGCCGGATATGTGCGCTGCCTTCACCGCGTCGCGCGCCGTGCGGCAGATATCCGCGTAGTCCCTGCCCGCAAGGTAGTTAAGCCCGTCCGGATCGCCCATTTCAAACGGAACGGCAACGCTGCTGCGCGGCTTGTCAAAGCTGACAACGGTCTCCATCAGCGTTCTCGGGCCGTCCTGAATATACTGCCCCATCGAGTGCAGGTCGGCGGTGAATTCAACGGAGGCAGGGAAGATGCCTATGCCGTTTTTGCCCTCGCTCTCGCCGTAAAGCTGCTTCCACCACTCGGCCATGAAGCGGAACGACGGCTCATAGCAGCCGAGGATCTCGATGCTGCGGCCGTGACCATAGAGATACTGCCTGGCTGCGGCGTACTGCCATGCCGGATTCTCGGGCGAGCGCAGGTCAAGCTCCTTGAATGCGCATATGGCGGAGGTTATGACCGCCTTTATATCGATGCCGGCAACCGCCATCGGCAGCAGACCGACGGCCGACAGAACGCTGTATCGTCCGCCGACGTCATCGGGAACGACGAAGCACTCCCAGCCCTCGGCATCCGCGAGGGACTTAAGCGCGCCGCGGTGTGCGTCCGTGGTCGCGAATATGTGCTTTTTGGCGGCCGAGCCGTACTTTTCGCGGGCAAGCTTTCTGAAAACGCGGAAAGCAAGCGCCGGCTCAAGGGTCGTGCCGGATTTGGATATGACGTTTATATCGAAATCCATGTCGCCGAGCTGGGTGAGAGTATCGTTCAGAGCGTCGGGCGAAAGACCGTTGCCGATGAAGAATATCTTCGGGTCGTTTTCCGAGGGGATGGGGCGCAGAAGCTCGATCGCTCCGCGCGCGCCGAGATAAGAGCCGCCTATGCCGATAACGACAAGTGCCTTTGAGCGGCTGCGTATGCGCTGCGCCGCCGAGAGTATCGCCTTCAGCTCACCATCGCGTATGCGTTCGGGAAGCTCCAGCCAGCCGGTAAACTCGCTGCCTGCGCCGGACTTGTCGCCGAGCATTCTGTGCGCCGCCGCGGCTGCCGCAAAATCAAGCTCCGCAGGATCGAAAAACGCGGAAGTTCCCGTTAAATCAACCTTGACCATGATTACCCCTCCGTGTGATAAATTTATAATCTTATATTATACACCGGAGGCATAAAAAAGCAAGGATAATGTGTCGAGGTGGGGATTGCAGACCTAATTCGAAGCGAATTTTGCGGATGAGTGGGGCGATTAACCCAATCCGACGTAGCTTTTTACAAGCTCCAACAGAGTCCGCCCGAACGAGGCCCGGGCAACGGAGGAGTCGGCAAGAAGCTTGACGGTGTAAAGCTCGGTTTCGCCGGATACGACGCGGAGAGTGCCTATCTGCTGTCCTTTTTCGACCGGCGCTGTGATCGTGTCGGGCAGCTCGATCTCATAGGATACCTCACCTATGCCGTTTTTGGGAACAAGCGCGGCCTCCGCACCGTCATAAACGGGCTGGACGCTGTCGGCACTGCCGAGCGTAACGCGCACCGGCGGCAGGACATCGGGGCTGCGCAGCGGCATGAGCCGGTAGTTTGCAAAGCCGTAGCTCAACAGAACCTTTGCGTCGTTGTTGCGCTTATCTATGGTGTCCGCGTGCATGATCACGGCTATATATTCCACGCCCTCGCGCTCGGCGGTGGCCGAGAGGCAGTACATGGCCTTTTCCGTGAAGCCGGTTTTCAGTCCCGTGCAGCCGTCGTAGTAGTAAACGAGCTTGTTGGTGTTTGAAAGGCCGAACTCGCCGCCGCGTATCGTATCCATCCATATCGTCGTATAGTCCTTTATCATGTCGTGCCGGATAAGCTCGCAGCTCATGACGGCGATATCATATGCGCTGGTGTAGTGCTCATCGTCCTCGAAAAGGCCGGTGCAGTTTTTGAAATTGGTATCCTTGAGTCCAAGCTCCCGGGCGCGGTCGTTCATGCGCGCAACGAAGGCCTGCTCCGAGCCGCAAAGGTGCTCCGCCATCGCAACGGCGCAGTCGTTTGCCGAAACGACGCAGATGCACTTGAGCATTTCGTGAACGCTCATCTTTTCGCCCTCCTCGAGAAAAACGCAGCTTCCGCCGAAGGATGCTGCGCGCTCCGAGGCTATGACCGTGTCGTCAAGGCTTATATCGCCGCGCTCGACGGCCTCGACGATCAGAAGCATGGTCATGACCTTCGTAACGCTTGCCGGCGGCAGGCGCTCGTGAGAATTCTTCTCGTATATCACTTCGCCCGTGACCTTTTCCATGAGTATTGCAGACGGGGCGGAGATGTCAATGTCATCGTCTGTAAGCGTATTTATCGCATATACCGGACTCGTCAGCATGACGATGCACAGCGCAGCACACAGAAGTTTTTTCATAGCTCATCCCTCCGCTAAAAGCCTATGCACGTGCTCAAAAATAATGCGCAGGTTGCACGATTATGCTTTATTCGACAAAATGTGAATGCTCATCGGCACGTCTGAGATTGAAAAATGCATTGTATATCAAGGGTTTTGAACATTTTCAACATAGTTTTCAACATTTAAAACAGAGGTATATTCGGTAAAAAGGTTAACATAACGTAAAAATTTCGAGCAGATATTGACGCTGAGGAAAAGAGATAGTAATATTGAAAAAGAAACACAAAGCTACCGAACAGGGGGGTGGGGAATTGGACAGAAAAAATAAATATTCCCAATACATCGGCTGGGGCGTTACGGCTTTTGCGGTGATCGCTGCCGGAGTGCTGTTTTATTTCGGCATTGACTATATGGGAAAGCTCATAGATGCATTGGGTAAGCTGCTGAGCATACTAAGCCCGTTTATATGGGGTCTTGTCATATCCTATCTTCTCATCCCGTCGATGACGCTTTACGAGCGCAAGCTTTTTAAGCCTCTTGTTTTGCGCATAAACAAAACAAAGCCGCGCCTTAAAACAGGAACAAAGCTTCCGCGCGTGCTTGCGCTCATCCTCGCCGAGATCGTCATGCTGCTGCTTATCACCGCGCTGTTTTACCTCATCGTTCCGCAGGTTTACGACAGCATATCGGCCATCATAACAAACAGCCCGTCGTATTTTGACTCGGCGTATTCGGCGATAGACAATCTCCTCAAGGACTATCCCGAGATCGAGCAGTACGCGACGAAGATTTTCGGAAACCTGACCGATGCGCTGACAAAATGGACGACGAACACGCTGCTGCCGAGCATGGAGAGCGTTGTAACGAACATAACAAGCGGCGTTTTCTATGTCCTCAAGGGACTTTACAATGTCGTTATCGGCATAATAGTTTCGGTGTATATACTTTATAATAAGGAGCCTTTCATAGCCCACTACAGAAAGATACTTTACAGCATCTTTTCCCCGGCGCGCGCAAAGCGCATCATGTCGGCGCTGCGCTTTGCCGACAAAACGTTCATGGGCTTTATAAGCGGCAAGCTGCTCGACAGCGCGATAATCGGCGTGCTGTGCTACATAGGCTGTGTGATACTGAAAATGCCGTATGCACTGCTTATTTCGGTCATCGTCGGCGTTACGAACATCATCCCGTTCTTCGGCCCGTTTATCGGCGCGATCCCCTCGGCGCTGCTGATACTGCTGGTCGATCCGAAAATGTGCCTGTGGTTTGTTATCTTCGTGTTCATCCTCCAGCAGCTTGACGGCAACGTCATCGGCCCGAAGATACTCGGAACCTCCATCGGCATAAACGGCTTCTGGGTGCTGTTTTCAATCGTTATATTCGGCGGCATTTTCGGCTTCTGGGGCATGCTGCTTGGCGTTCCGGCCTTTGTCATTATCTACACGGCGCTTGAAATGGTTGTCAACCGCAAGCTCAAAAAGCACGATCTTCCGATTGACGCCGAGTCGTATATGAACCTTGACTATATCGACCCCGAAACTCTGGAGCTTGTTCCGAAGCGCAGAGCAAAGCCAGCCGAAAAATCCGAAGCGAAGCAGGAAAATAAGAAGTAAAAAAACAAGGCTGCACGGTTTAAGTGCAGCCTTGAAATTTTGAATTTATCTGTGCGCGAGAGTATCGTGCGCGCGCTTTAGCGCCGAGCACAGGGCAAGAACGTCGTCCTCGGTGCTGTATCGCGAAAAGCTTATCCTGATCGCGCCGTCGATTACCTGCGCCGGGAGGTGCATTGCCTCGAGCACATGACTGCGCCCGCCCTTTTTGCAGGCCGAGCTTCTTGAAACATAGATGCTTTCGGCTTCGAGAAAGTTCATTATCACCTCGCTGCGCCAGCCGGGGAGCGATACGCTGAGAATGTGCGGAGCGCCGCCGCCGATGATAAGCGCCTCGGGAATATCGGCGCAGAGCCTGTCGGCCGCGAGGGCGCGCAGCCGCGCCATCTTTTCGCAGTTATCCTGCATGCCGGCAAAGGCGATCTCGGACGCCTTGCCGAAGGCAGCTATCTGCGGCATGGCCTCGGTGCCTGCACGCATGCCGCTCTCCTGAGCGCCGCCGCGAATGAGGGGCTTGATTTTGACCCCTGTTTTGATATACAATGCGCCTATGCCCTTCGGCGCGTGAATTTTGTGGCCGCTGATGCTTATCATGTCCGCGCCGAGCTTTTTTGCGGAAAACGGCACCTTCATGAAGCCCTGAACGGCATCGGTGTGCAAAAGCGCCTTTGAGCCTTCGGCCTTGAGCATTTTTGCAATGCCTGCAATGTCGGTAATGCCGCCGGTCTCGTTGTTTACCATCATGAGCGTGACGAGGATCGTGTCCTCGCGCAGCGCGTTTTTGACCGACTCGACCGATATCGCCCCGTCCTTTTCCGGGGCAAGGTATGTCACTTCAAAGCCGCGAGCCCCCAGATCTTCAAGCGTTTTGCGCACGGCGTCGTGCTCGACTGCGGACGAAATTATGTGCTTTCCGCGGCGGGACATGCTCTCAGCGCCCTTTGTTATTGCCCAAACGTCGCTTTCCGAGCCGCAGGAGGTGAAATAGACCTCCGATGCCGAGCAGCCGAGGGCTGCGGCTATCTGCGAGCGTGCAGTGTCGAGATAAGTCTTGGCCTCGCGCCCTTTCGTGTGCGTCGAACTGGGGTTTCCGTAGCGCTCGGTCATGACCTTGTACGCAATATCTGCGGCCTCGGGGCAAACGCGCGTCGTTGCCGCATTATCAAGATAAACTTCCATATTATTGACTCCTCAGGAGATGATTTCATGAAATATATTATATACACTCTCGGCTGCAAGGTCAACCAGTATGAGACACAGGCGATAGAAGCGCTGCTCGTCTCACGCGGCCATAAGCCCTGCGCCGAGGGAGAGATAGCCGATGTCGTCATCGTCAATACCTGCGCCGTCACGGCTGAGGCCGGACGCAAGTCGCGTCAGGCGATCCACCGCCTGCGCGAGGAAAACCCCGGAGCTGTCGCCGCCGTGCTCGGCTGCTATTCGCAGCTCAGCCCCGATGCCGTGCAGAAGCTCGGCGCGGATATAGTTTACGGCACGGCAGACAGGCTGAAGCTCATTGACGCGGTTGAAAAAGCCGTCGCCACCGGTGAGGGCGAAAAAGCGCTCGATAAGCCGTTTGAGCGCCGCGTTTTTGAAGAGTTGCCGGCAGGCGCCGTTTCCGGCCACACGAGGGCGCTTTTGAAGATTCAGGACGGGTGCGTGAATTTCTGCTCCTACTGCATAATTCCGTACACGCGCGGCAGAGTGCGCAGCCTGCCCATGGAGGCGGCGGTGCGCCAGGCGGCCGAGCTGGACAGACAGGGCTATCGTGAGCTGGTCATAACCGGCATCGAGATCGCGTCCTACGGCGTTGATCTGCCGGAAAGGCCCGATCTTGCCGACGTCGTGTGCGCAATAGCTGCCGCCGCACCGCATATGCGTCTGCGTCTCGGCTCAATTGAGCCGAGCGTCATAACCGAGGATTTCTGCAAAAAAATTGCCGACTGCGGCAGCGTGTGTCGGCATTTTCACCTTTCACTGCAATCCGGCTGCGACGCAACGCTCAAGGCCATGAATCGCAAGTACGACACCGCGCGGTTTTACGAGGCGATGCAGCTTCTGCGCCGCTATTTTCCCGACTGCGGCATGACATGTGACGTTATAGTCGGTTTTCCCGGCGAGAGCGAGGAGCATCAGCGTCAGACGCTTGATTTTCTCAAAAAAGCGCAGTTTTCCGACGCACACATTTTCCCGTACTCGCGCCGCCCCGGCACTCCGGCGGATAAGATGGACGGCCAGATCGACCGCGCGACAAAGGCAAAGCGCTCAAAGCAGGCGCGCGCCGTCGTCGCCGAAACGCGCCGTAAGTTCCTTGAGAGGATGATAGGCAAAAATCTGCCCGTACTTTTTGAAACGCAGGAGGGCGAATGCTGGCAGGGACACAGCGATAACTACCTCGAAGTGCGCGCCGAGGGCGAAAATCTTCGCGGTACAGTACATAATGTCAGGATAGATGCGGTTTCCGAAGGAATTTTAGTCGGAAATGTCATTTGACACGGAAGGCAAATATAACTATACTTTTAACAATGACTGAACAGGAGGTGCTCACAGTGTCAAGAGAAAAGGTCTATAATTTTTCGGCAGGCCCGTCAATGATGCCGGAATCGGTTCTCAATAAGGCCGGAAGCGAGATAAGTGATTATATGGGCAGCGGTATGTCCGTTATGGAGATGAGCCACCGAAGTTCCCTGTTCGGCGAAATTTTTGCGGAAACCAAACGGAAGCTCAGAGATGCCCTGAACGTGCCCGACAGCCACGAGATACTGTTTTTGCAGGGCGGCGCAACGCTGCAATTCGCGGCGATACCCCTCAATCTCATGGGAAGCGGAAAGTGCGCGGACTACGCCGTGACCGGCAACTTCTCCGGACTTGCCGCAAAGGAAGCGGGAAAGTACGGCAGCGTTCACATAGCCTGCGACAGCTCCGACCGCGGACACAGCTATATCCCACCGGAGCTTTCGCTCAGCGCGGCTTCGAGCTATTTTTATTACTGCGCGAACAACACCATATACGGAACCGAGTGGCAGTCCGTGCCCGATACCAAGGGCAAAACGATAGTCTGCGACATGTCCTCGGATATCCTGTCAAAGCCCGTTGACGTGTCGAAATTCGGCCTTATCTATGCCGGCGCTCAGAAAAACATGGCGCCTGCCGGGCTGACGGTCGTCATAGTTGACAAGGCTCTTGCCGGCCGGCAGATGGATATCTGCCCCTCGGTCATGAGCTATGATACGCTTATAAAAAAAGACTCCATGCTCAACACTCCGCCCTGCTGGTGCATTTACATGCTCGGTCTCATGCTCGACTGGCTTGCAGGCATAGGCGGCGTTCCGACAATGGAAGAGATAAAGCGCGAGCGCGCCAAGCTCGTTTACGATGTGCTCGATAACAGCAAGCTCTACATTCCCCATGCCGAAAGGGATTCGCGCAGCGACATGAACGTGACCTTCCGCACAGGCTCGGACGAGCTGGACGCGCAGTTTGTCAAGGGCGCGGCTGCGGAGGGACTTCTCAATCTCAAGGGCCACAGGCTCACCGGCGGTATCCGTGCGTCGCTTTATAATGCCATGCCCATGGAGGGCGCGCAGGCTCTGGCCGATTATATGAAAAAATTCGAGGTAGAACACCATGTATAATATTAAAACAATAAACAAAATTTCGCCCGTCGGCCTTGATAAGCTCAAAGCCAAGGGTTGCAATGTCGGCGAGGATATCGCCGCGCCCGACGGAATAATCGTCCGCAGCGCGGATATGCATGATTACGAGGTAAATCCCGAGCTTCTCGGCGTTGCGCGCGCAGGCGCCGGATATAATAACATTCCCATAGATGAGCTTGCCGAAAAGGGCATCGTTGTTTTCAACAGCCCCGGCGCAAATGCCGAGGCGGTAAAGGAGCAGACCGTGTGCTCGATGGTGCTTGCCTCGCGCGACGTCGTCGGCAGCATCGAGTGGGTGAAGAGCATCGCCGATCAGGGCAATAAGATACCCACGCTCGTGGAAAAGGGCAAGTCCAATTTCGCAGGCCCCGAGCTTATGGGAAAAACCGTCGGCGTTCTCGGCCTGGGCGCAACGGGCGCGCTGGTCGCAAATGCCTGCCTTGCGCTGGATATGGACGTAATAGGCTATGATCCGTTTATGTCTGTCGAGGCCGCGTGGAGACTTTCGCGCGATGCAAAGCGTGCCGACGATATCGGCGAGATATTCAGAAACTGCGATTATATAAGCATCAATATCCCGTATAACGAAAATACCCATCACATGCTCGATGCGAAGGCCTTTGCCGCAATGCGCGATGGCGTGAGGATAATCAACGAGTCGCGTGCCGAGGTCGTTGATGACGATGCGATGCTCGCCGCTCTTGAGTCCGGCAAGGTCGCAAAATACGTCACCGACTTCCCCAATGAGAGAATACTCGGCGGCAAGAACGTCATTGCCCTGCCGCATCTGGGCGCATGCACGCCCGAGAGCGAGGACAGATGCGCCGAGATGGCCGCAAAGCAGCTGTATGAGTACCTCAAAAACGGCAATATCGTAAACTCCGTGAACCTTCCGTCGGCCAAGCTTGAGCGTATGGGCGTGTGCCGCCTGTGCGTTATCCACCACAATATCCCCGGCATGATAAACCGCGTGCTTGACCTGATAACGAAGAAGAACATAAACGTCGAGCACATGATAAACAAGCCCCACGGCCGCTACGCCTACACCATCATAGACCTCAACGACGAGATCTGGGACGATACGGCAAACACTATCCGCAATATGGATGATGTCCTTCGCGTCCGCGTCCTGCACTGATTTATGATAGCAAAAAGCACCCACCCGGGTGCTTTTTTGCTATATGAGCGGCATCGGTAAGCGCATCGTTATTGACACGGGCAGGTAAAAGATTCTATAATAATTAAAACAAAATGAGGCGATTGGAGGCGCTGCGGATGCTCAGAGTTAAAACTCCGGACGAGGTGCTTGCGCTTATTGATGAAAGCTTTTCGCCGATCGAAGCCCGGTGCGAGAGCGCAGAGCTTTGCGACGCGGTCGGCAGGGTGCTTGCCGAGGATATATGCGCAGCGGAGTTTGTTCCGGACTTTGACCGCTCCACCGTTGACGGCTATGCTGTGCGCGCGGAGGACACATTCGGCTGCTCGGACTCGATGCCTGCCGTTTTGCGCCTTACGGGAAAGATCAAAATGGGCAGCGGAGCCGAAACGGCGATTTCGCCAGGCGAGTGCTGCGCCATACCGACGGGCGGCGCCGTGCCGGAGGGCGCGGACTGCTGCGTTATGCTCGAATATGCCGAGGATTACGGCGACGGAACAGTCGGCATAGCAAAGCCCGGCGCTCCCGGCATGAATATGATCTTCCGCGGAGACGATGTTTTCCCCGGCAAGAAAATGCTCGAAAAAGGGCGCGTTTTATTGCCGCAGGATATCGGCGCGCTTGCCGCGGCCGGCGTGACTGCCGTGCCGGTCACAGGCAGAATAAAGGTCGGCGTTATCTCAACGGGCGACGAGCTTGTGGAGGCAGGCTGCGCGCCTGCAAAGGGACAGATGCGCGACGCAAACGCCCCGATGCTATGCGCGATGCTTTCGCGCTTTGGCGCGCGATGCGTGAGATACGGCATATGCCCCGACGATGTGCAGGTGCTTGAAAAAACCGTGCGCCGTGCGCTTGAAGAGTGCGATGCCGTCATAATATCCGGCGGCAGCAGCGTCGGCGAAAAGGACGCAAGCGTCCGCGTGACGGCTTCCGTCGGCGAGGTATTGCTCCACGGCGTTGCGATGAAGCCCGGAAAGCCGACGATACTCGGCAGAGCGGGAAATAAGCCGATACTCGGCCTGCCGGGGCACCCGGTCGCGGCGTATTTTGCGGCGAACATATTTGCCCTGCCGCTGATAGCCCGGCTCGAGGGCAGACAGCTGCACCGCCGCAGCGTAAAAGCGCGGCTGAGCGAAAGCGTCAGCGCAAACCACGGCCGCGCGCAATACACCGGCGTTAGGCTTGAGCGGCGCGCGGACGGACTGTATGCGGTGCCGGTGCGCACAAAGTCCGGGCTTATAACGAACCTCGCCGGAACGGACGGGTATTTCTGCATCGACAGGGACTGCGAGGGACTTCCGGCAGGAGCCGAGGTCAGCGTCATATTCGGAGAATGAAGATGGCTTTTTCTTATCTTACAAACGTGCCTCTTGAAAAGGCAAAAAACGATTATATCGAGCTTCTCGTATCCTGCGGCTTCGGGCCTGAGAGCGAGACGGTTTCTGTGCAGAGCGCCTGCGGCAGGGTGACGGCAAAGGCTGTTTATGCCGCGATCTGCGCGCCGCACTATGCGGCAAGCGCCATGGACGGCATTGCGATAAAGGCAAAGGACAGCTTCGGCGCAACGGACACGACGCCGGTGACGCTCGCTGCAGGGCAATTTACCGTCGTCGATACCGGTGACCCGATACCGGCCGGCTGCGACGCTGTTATAATGGTCGAGGAGCTTGTGCATGACCCCGACGGCAGCGTGACTATCCACGCGCCTGCGGCTCCGTGGCAGCACATTCGCCAGATAGGCGAGGACATATGCGCAGGGGAGATGATCCTACCCTCGTATACGCGGATAACTCCGTCGGCGGTGGGTGCGCTCATTGCAGGCGGCGTGCTGGAGATTGAGGTTTTCAGAAAGCCGCGCGTTGCGATAATCCCCACGGGGGATGAGATAGTTGCGCCGTGCGCAGATCCCAAGCCCGGCGACATTTTGGAGTTTAACTCCTCAATATTCTCGTCGATGCTCAGTCAATGGGGCGCGCAGCCCGTGGTTTACCCGATAATCCCGGATGATCATGAAAAGATAAAGGCCGCGGTCAGCCGCGCGGCGGACGAATGCGACATGGTGGTTTTGAACGCCGGCTCATCCGCCGGGCGCGAGGATTTCTCGGCCGGCGTTATAGGAGAGCTGGGGCAGGTGCTGTATCACGGCATTGCGATAAAGCCCGGCAAGCCTGCGATACTCGGCCGCTGCGGCGCAAAGCCGGTGCTCGGAGTGCCGGGATACCCGGTGTCCGGCATAATCGTAATGGAGGAGCTTTTAAAGCCGCTTGTCGATATCTTTACGGGCGCTTCGACGGAGAAAAAGCGCTATGTTGACGCCGTTTTAACGCGCCCGGTCGTATCGGGGCTTAAATACCGCGAGTTTGTCCGTGTGCGCATGGGCTATGTCGGCGATAAGCTCACAGCGTCGCCGCTCAGCCGCGGAAGCGGCGTGGTATCTTCGTTCATGAAGGCCGACGGCATAATGGAAATTCCGCAGGAGGTCGAGGGCTTCGAGCGCGGAGACCGTGTCAGGGTGCGGCTGCTGACGGATGAGGATAAGCTCAGGCAGAGCCTCGTCGTTATCGGGAGCCACGATCCGCTTATTGACGAGCTTGCCGATATGCTGCACCGCGCCGACCACGGTATAAGCCTCAGCTCGACTCACGTCGGCTCGATGGGCGGCATAATGGCGATAAAGCGCGGCGAGGCGCATGCCGCCGGCTGCCATCTGCTCGATACGGGCACAGGCGAGTATAACCTCAGCTTCATGCGAAAATATTTTCCCGAGCACGACGCTTATCTTGTCCGCTGCGTCGGCAGACTTCAGGGACTCATGGTCGCAAAGGGCAACCCGTTGGGGATAAACGGCTTTGCGGACATATCGCGCGAGGGCGTGCGCTACGTTAACCGCCAAAAAGGCTCGGGAACGAGAATACTGGCAGACTACCTGTGCGAGACTAACGGCATAGACAGCACAAAAATTTACGGCTATGAGCGCGAGGAGCTTACGCACACCTCGGTCGCCGCGCAGATCGCGGCAGGCTCGGCCGACGCCGGCATGGGCATATATTCGGCTGCAAAGCTGTATGATTTAGACTTTGTTCCGGTGTGTACGGAGGAATATGACCTCATAATCCCCGAGCATGCGTGGGATAGCGCGCCCGTGCGCAAGCTTTTGGAGGTGCTGCAAAGCAAGGCCTTTGCCGACAGGCTCCGGCAGCTCGGCGGCTATACGCTCACCGCGCCGGGAGAAATAATAGAGTACGGAATATAGCATTTAATATAAAGGACACGAAGGGAGGATGCAAATGACAAACTATGCAGGCTACATGGGCAAGGTCATCCGCCTCGACCTCGGCAGCCGAAGCGTTTCGGAATATCCGTGGACGGACAGGGACAGGCAGCTGTATCTGGGCGGCAAGGCGATGGCCTCGAAGATCATGTACGATAATTTCACCGGCAGCGAAAAGCCTCTTGAGCCGGAGAATATCATCGTTATCTCAACAGGACCCCTGACGGGAACGGGCGCGCCAAGCTCGAGCAGATTCAACATCTCCACTCTCTCGCCGCAGACGGGCATAACCACTTCATCAAACTGCGGCGGAAACTTCGGGCACTACCTCAAAAAAGCCGGCTACGATGCGCTTATCATCGCCGGAAAATGCGAAAAGCTCACATGGGTCGAGATACATAACGACATTATAAAATTCCACGACGCCGAGGAGCTTAAAGGCCTTTGCACAACGCCGACGCAGGAGAGCATACAGCAAAAGCTCGATGAGGAGCGCGGCTGCGAGGTCAAATGCGGCAAGGTCGTTATCGGCCCGGCAGGCGAAAACCTCGTCAAATACGCGTCGGTTTTCAGCAACGAGCGCGCCGCAGGCCGCGCCGGAGTCGGCTGTGTTTTCGGCTCGAAAAACCTCAAGGGCATTGCCGTTTCCGGCACGCACGAGGTGAGCATTTATGATCTGCAAAAGACGCACGAGCTGTTTGAAAAATGGGTCGAGACGCTAAAAAAGCATCCGCTCACGGGCAATCAGCTGCCCAAGATGGGCACGGCCGGACTTGTGA
>UMHM01000192.1_pt1 | contig 13106 bp, 7 predicted proteins | sample 1965501 | NCBI WGS metagenome assembly UMHM01 (sample SAMEA4836095, study PRJEB28245) | human gut metagenome | biome: gut microbiome; material: fecal sample | place: Denmark | collected 2008
GCGCGAAACTCTGCGAGGCTTTTTTGACATGCTGTGCCTCACCGGCGGCCACGCGGCCGCCGGTGAGGTTTTGTCTGTTCACTTGATTTCGCCAAACCTCTGCTTTTTCACAAAGACCCCTTATCATCCGAACAGCTTTTGCCAGAAGCCTTTGTTCTCGTTCTCGGTATATTTGATTTCCTTTATGTCTGATTTATATTTTTCAAACGCCGGTTCCAATCGCCTTGGTATGGTGACGCTAGTCAGATTGCAGCATCCAAACGCATCTTTACCGATGCTCGTCACGCTGTCTGGGATGCTTATGCTCGTCAGGCCGCCGCAGCCGTAAAACGTCTCTTCTCCGATGCTTGCGACACCGTTGGGTATGGTGACGCTAGTCAGATCGTAGCACCAATAAAACGCTTTTTTGCCGATGACCGTCACACTGCCGGGGATGCTTATGCTCCTCAGGCGCTTGCATTCGTAAAACGCAAAATCGCCGATGCTCGTTACACCGTTGGGTATGGTGATATGCGTCAGCCTTTTACACTCTCTGAACGCCCAGCTGCCGATGCTTGTTACGCCGTCGGGTATGCTTATGCTCGTAAGACTGTCGCACCATGAAAACGCGCCGTCACCGATGGCCGTCACCCCATCCGGTATCACAACATCCCCGCCATCGCCGCAATAGCTATCCAATACGCCGCGAATGATGATAAAGTCCTGCTTATCAGCCAAGCCACTGCAATAGTGAAACGCTGTCTCTCCGATATGGGTGACGCTGTCAGGTATGCTGATGTCCGTCAGACTGCTGCAAAAAGCAAACGCGTCGTCGCCGATACCGGTGACGCTATCGGGTATATTTACGCCCGTCAGGCTGTCGCAGCCATAGAACGCACTGTCGCCGATGCTTGCGACGCCGTTGGATATGGTGACGTCCGTCAGACCTTCGCAGAATTTAAACGCCTCTTTTCCGATACTCGTCACGCTGCCGGGTATGGTGACGCTCTCAAGGCTTTCGCACCTCATAAACGCGCGCTCTCCGATGCTCTTCACGCTGTCGGGGATGCTCACGCGCGTAAGGTCTTTGCACCACATAAACGCCTCTTCGCCGATGGCCGTCACACCGTCCGGTATCACAGCTCTGCCGCCATCGCAGGTGCATTTCGTCAGCACGCCGTTTTCGATAACGAAGTCGCTGTCCTTGCTGCCGGTGCGCTCGATCTCCTTTATGAATTTGTAATCCTTGAACGCCGGCTCAAGCCGGTTGGGTATGGTGATGCTCGTCAGCTTTTCACAGCCGAAAAACGCGCCGTGGCCGACGCCGGTAACGCTGTCGGGGATGGTGACGTGCGTCAGGCCGCCGCAGCCGGAAAACGCCCACTCGCCGATGCTCGTCACGCTGTCAGGAATTTTGACGCCCGTCAGACCTTCACAGTCCCAGAACGCCTTTTCGCCGATGCCTGTCACGCCCTTCGGTATCACGACATCACCGCCCGCCCCGTAATAGTCATACAAAACACCGTGCACGATGACGAAGCCCTGCTTATCGGCCAGACCCTTGCAGTCTTTAAACGCCCTATCGCCGATGTCCGTCACGCTGGCGGGGATGTTGATGCCCGTCAGACTGCCGCAGCCGCAGAACGCGCCGTTGCCGATGCCGGTGACAGTGCTGGGAACGGTGACGCTCGTAAGGCTTTCGCACCACGCAAACGCCCAATCGCCGATGCTGGTAACTCCGTTGGGAATGGTGACGCTTGTCAAGTCTCTGCTCTCTGCAAACGCCTTTTCCCCGATGCGCGTCACGCCCTTCGGTATCACAACATTCGGCACAGCCGCCTTGCCGCACTCACCGGTAAATTTCTTCAGCGTGCCGCTTTCGATAATAAAGTCGCTGTACGACGCGCCGGTGTATTTTATCTTCTTTATGGATTCGCATTTAAATGCATGCTCCATTCCCCTCGGTATGGTGATATCCGTCAGGCTGTCGCACCAATAAAACGCGCCTTGGCCAATGTTGGTGTTGCTGTTTGGTATGCTCACGCTTGTCAGGCTCTTGCAGTCTTTAAACGCCCAATCGCCGATGCTGGTCACACTGCGGGGTATGCTCACGCTCGTCAGGCTTTTGCATCCATCAAACGCGCTCTCGCCGATGCTCATCACGCCGTCAGGTATGGTGACGCTCTTTAGACTGTCACAGTGGTAAAACGCACTCTTGCCGATGCTCGTCTCGCTGTTGGGTATGGTGATGTTCTTAAGGCTTTTGCAGTATTCAAACACACTCTTGCCCATGCTCGTTACGCTGTTGGGTATGCTGATGTCCGTCAGGCCTTCGCAATATTTAAACGCCTCGTCGCCAATGCTCTTCACGCTGTTGGGTATGCTGACGCTCGTCAGGCTTTTACATCCATAAAACGCGCCCTCGCCGATGCTCGTCACGCCGTCAGGTATCACGACAGTGCTGTCCTCGCCGCAATAGCCGCACAAAATGCCGCGAATGATGATAAAGCCCTGCTTGTCAGCCAAGCCCTTGCACCCGCGGGACACTATTCCGCTGATGTCGGTAACGCTGTCAGGTATACTTATACCTGTAAGACTGCTGCACCCAGAAAACGCGTCGCTGCCGATGCTCGTCACGCTGTCTGGTATGGTGATGCTCGTAAGGCTGCTGCACCCAGAAAACGCGCCGCCGCCGATGCTAGTCACGCTGTCCGGTATGGTGATGTCCGTAAGGCTGCTGCAATAGTTAAACGCGCCGCCGCCGATGCTTGTTACGCCGTCGGGTATGGTGATGCTTGTAAGACTGCCGCACCCCCTAAACGCGCCGATGCCGATGCTTGTTACGCCGTCGGGTATGCTGACGTTCTTAAGGCTGAAACACTCCCCAAACGCACAATCGCCGATGTCCGTCACGCTGTCTGGTATGCTGACGTCCGTCAGGCTTTTGCAGTCTTTAAACGCATTGCCGCCGATGCTGGTGACTCCGTTGGATATGGTGACGTTTTCAAGGCTTTTGCATTCTTCAAACGTGCTCTCCTCGATGCTCTTCACGCTATTGGGGATAGTGACGCTCTTCAGGCCGCAATGCTTAAATGCTTCTTTGTCTATGTACGTTACACTATCCGGGATAGTGATGCTCTTCAGGCCGCAATACGCAAATGCTTCTTTGCCTATGTCCGTTACGCTATCCGGGATAGTGACATGCGTCAGACTGCCGCATGAATAAAACGCACCGCCGCCGATGCTTGTTACGCCGTTGGGTATAGTGACGCTCGTTAATTCGGAGCAGTCACGAAAGGCTCTGTAGCCGATGAACGTCACGCCCTTTGGTATGGTGACGCTCGTCAGCTTTTTGCAGCCGAAAAACGCGTAGGAGCAGATGCCCGTCACGCCCTCCGGTATCTCAACATCGCCGCCGATGCCGGTATATTTCTCCAGCATGCCATATTCATTAACAAAAAAGTCTCTGGATGTGTCGTAGTCGGAGTATTCGATTTTCTCTATTCTGCAATCTTTAAATACCCGCTCCAGCCGCTTTGGCACGGTGACGCTCGTCAGACTGCCGCAGCCGGAAAACGCATAGTCTCCGATACTGACAACGCTCTTTGGTATGGTGACTCTCGTCAGGCTTTCGCACTGCTCAAATGCGCCGAAGCCGATGCTCTCTACGCCGTTGGGTATGCTGACATCCGTCAGGCCGCAGCACTTAAATGCTTCTTCGCCTATGTACGTTACACTGTCCGGAATAATGACACTCGTCAGGCTGCCGCAGCCTTCAAACGCGCCCTCGCCGATGCTCGTCACGCTGTCGGGGATGGTGATGCTCGTCAGGCTTTTACATTCATTAAACGCGCCCTCGTCGATGCTCGTCACGCCGTCAGGTATGGTGACGCTCGTCAGGCTTTTGCAGCCGAAAAACGCGCCGTGGCCGATGCTCTTTACGCTCTTTGGTATGGTGACTCTCGTCAGACTTTCGCACCGTGCAAACGCCCCGAAGCCGATGTCCGTTACACCGTCGAGTATGGTGACTCTTGTCAGGCTTTCGCAGTTTTTAAACGCATCGACGTCGATGCGCATCACGCTTCCGGGTATTGTGACGTCCGTCAGACTTTTGCAGCCGAAAAACGCTTCTCCATCGATATACCTTATCCCGTCAGATATGGTAATGCTCGTCAGGCTTTCGCACTCCCGAAATGCGCCGAGGGCGAGGCTTGTCACACTGCCGGGTAGCATGGTGGCGCTCTTAAGGCTTAAACACTTCCTAAACGCCCCACCGCCCATGCGCGTCACACTGCCGGGTATGGTGATGCTCGTAAGGCTTTCGCACCTTGAAAACGCGCTGTCGCCGATGCTTGTCACGCCGTCGGGTATGTTGATGCTCGTCAGGCTTTTGCACTTTGAAAACGCGCCATCGCCGATGCCCGTCACGCTGCCGGGTATGACGATGCTCGTCAGGCTTTCGCAGCACGCGAACGCATTGACGCCGATGCTTGTTACGCTGTCTGGTATGGTGATGTCCGTAAGGCTGCTGCACCAAAAAAACGCGCTGTTTCCGATGCTCGTTACGCCGTTGGGTATGACGATGCTTGTCAATTTTTTGCACGATGCAAACGCGCCGTCGCCGATGCTCGTCACACTGTCGGGTATGGTGACGCCTGTCAGGCTGCCGCAGTGCCAGAACGCCCAATCGCCGATGCTCGTCACGCTGGCGGGTATGACGATGCCCGTCAGGCTTTTGCAGTCTTTAAACGCCTCTTCTCCAATGCTCGTCACGCCCTCCGGTATCACAACATCGCCGCCGCTGCCGGTATATTTCGTCAAGACGCCGTTTTCGATAATAACAAAGTCGCTGTTCTTTCTGCCGGAATTTATCTCTGTGGTCATAGCGCTTTCTTCTCCTCGTTTTTTATCCTATATAAATGTCCGTCGCCCGCGCCTTACGGGAAGAGCGCGGCGGCGCGTATCACCGGCCTCATTCCGGCGCGCGGCGAGGTCACTTGACCACGACGTTCTCCTCGCCCAGCATTTCCTTCAGCTCCGCCACGAGCGAGTCATGGATGATGCAGCGCGCGGTGAGCTTCCGCTTTTCCCGCGCGCAGTAGATCACCATCTGCTGCTGGCCGGGGAACATCGTGAGTATAAGCTCTATGCGCTTTATGCGCGGATCGTCCGCCGCGGGCAGCTTCACCCACAGCTTCTGCTGCGCGGCGGGGTCGTCGCCATGCGGCGCGGGCTTGGGCGCGCCGTCCGGCCGGGCCGCGGCGGCCTTCATGGAATCGGCCTCCTCAATGGGGCGGATGGTGTCCGCCATAAGCTGCGGCTCCTTCTCGTCGCGCACGGAGATGCGCCCGCGCACGATGAGCGCGGCGTTGTCCTTTATGAACATGGAGCTTTGATCCAGCACGCGCTGAAAGGCGATGACCTCCATGGCGCCGGTGTCGTCCTCAAGTGTTATATAGCTCATGAGGGAGTTGTTCTTCGTCGGGCGCGTCCTCGCCCCGGCGACAACGCCCGCCACGGTGATATACTGCCCGTCGGCAAAGCTGCGCGGCCCGTCCTCGGCGGCAAAATCGTTCATCACCGCGCCGATGGGCGATGCGCCTATCTTCTTCACGGCGGCGCGGTACTCGTCCATCGGGTGCCCCGTGAGGTAAAGCCCGGTGGTCTCCTTCTCCATCGCCATACGCTCGCGCGCGGAGAACTCCTCTATATCCGGGATGGGGATGGACACGGGGCGCGCCTCGCCCCCCTCGTCCGGGTCGCCGAAGAGGTCCATCTGGCCGGAGATGTTGTCGCGCGCGGCCTGAGAGATGCTGTCTATGACAGCGCCGCATATCTGCACCAGCGCGCGGCGCTTATAGCCCATCGAGTCGAACGCGCCGGCCTTTATGAGATTTTCCACCGCGCGGCGGTTCAGCTCCCTGCCGGACATGCGGCGGCAGAAGTCCTCAAAGCTTTTGAAGAGGCCGCCGCTCTCGCGCTCCGCCACGAGGCCGTTTATCGCGCCCCAGCCTATCCCCTTTATCGCCACAAGGCCGTAGCGCAGGTTCTCCCCCGCGACGGTGAAGTTTGCGCCCGATTCGTTGACGTCCGGCGGCAGGAGCTTTATGCCCAGCTCGCGGCACTCGGCGATGTACTCGGCGACCTTGTTGCTGTTGTCCAGCACGCTCGTCAGCAGCGCCGCCATGTACTGCTGCGGGTGGTGGCGCTTCATGTACGCGGTGCGGTAGGCGACGATGGCGTAGCACACGGCGTGCGCCTTGTTGAAGGCGTAGCTTGCGAAGTCCAGTATCTCGTCATATATGCTGTTGGCCACGCTTTCGCTGACGCCGTTTGCAACCGCGCCGGGGATGCCGCGCACCGGGTCGCCGTGGATGAAGGCGACGCGCTCGGCGTCGATGACCTTGTGCTTCTTTTTGGACATGGCGCGGCGTATCATATCCGCCTGCCCAAGCGAGAACCCGGCCAGACGGCGGAATATTTCAATGACCTGCTCCTGATAGACGATGCAGCCGTAGGTGACGGAGAGTATCGGGCGCAGAAGCTCATGCTTATAGCTGACCTTCTCCGGATGGACGGAGCATTCCAGAAAGCGCGGTATGCTGTCCATGGGGCCGGGGCGGTAGAGGGCGATAAGCGCGGTGATATCCTCGATGCTCTTCGGCTTCAGGCCCACGCAAACGCCCGTCATGCCCGTGCTTTCAAGCTGGAACACGCCGCTCGTCCGCCCCTGGGCAAGCATTTCATAGGTCTCGCCGTCGTCCTCGGGCACATCCTCGATGCGAAAGCCCGGCTCGTCCCGCTGCACGAGCTTCACCGCGTCGTCCAGCACCGTCAGGTTCCTCAGCGCGAGGAAGTCCATTTTCAGAAGCCCAAGCTCCTCCAGCGTCGTCATGGGGTACTGGCACACGACGGCCTCGTCGTTCTTGGCGAGGGGCACGTATTCATACACGGGCTTTTCCGTGATGACGACCCCGGCCGCGTGGGTGGAGGCGTGGCGCGGCATCCCCTCAAGGGCGCGCGCGACGTCTATAAGGCGCTTGAGCGTCTCGTCCTGCTCGTACATCTCGTGCAGGGGCTTTGAAAGCTTGAGCGCCTCGTCCAGCGTGATGTTCAGCGCGCCCGGCCCGGAGGGGACCTGCTTCGCCACGGCGTCCGTCTCGGCATAGCTGACGGACAGCGCGCGCCCCACGTCGCGCACGGCGTTGCGCGCGGCCATGGTGCCGAAGGTGACTATCTGCGCCACGTGGTCCTCGCCGTAGACGCGCTTGACATAGTCTATCACCTCCGCGCGGCGGTTGACGCAGAAATCGACGTCAATATCCGGCATGGAGACGCGTTCCGGGTTGAGAAAGCGCTCAAAGAAGAGGCTGTATTTTATCGGATCGACGTCCGTGATGTGCAGGCAGTAGGACACGACGCTGCCCGCGGCGCTGCCGCGCCCCGGCCCGACCGGGATGCCGTTTCGCTTGGCGTAGCCGATGAAGTCCGACACGATGAGGAAATAGTCCACAAAGCCCATCTTGTTTATCATGCTCAGCTCATATTCAAGCTGGGCGTGCACCTCCGGGCTGTTGGGGTAGCGCTCGGCAAAGCCCTTTTCGCACAGCTTCACAAGATAGTCATAGCTGTCGTGCTCCCCCTCGGGAAGCTTGAAGCGCGGCAGGAAGTAATGGCCGAAGGTGAAGTCGAAGCTGCACATTTCGGCGATCTTCACGGTGTTGTCCGCGGCCTCCTGCCAGTCCGGGAACAGCGCGCGCATCTCGTCCTCGCTCTTGAGGTAAAGCTCCTGCGATTCAAAGCGCATACGGTTCGGATCGTCCACGGTCTTGCCCATCTGGATGCACATGAGCACGTCCTGATAATACGCGTCCTTCTTCTCGATATAGTGCGCGTCGTTCGTCACGACGAGGGGGATGCCCGTGTCCCTGTGCAGGCGGATAAGCCCCTCGGCGGCGCGCGCCTCATCGGGAATGCCGTGGTTTTGTATCTCAAGATAGAAGCCGTCCTCGCCGAAAAGCCCTGCCAGCTCCACGGCGCGCGCTTTTGCGCCGTCATAGTCGCCGCGGATGAGCCTCTGCGGGATTTCCCCCGCGAGGCAGCCCGAAAGGCAGATAAGCCCCTCCGCGTGCTTATGCAGCAGCGCCCAGTCTATCCGCGGCTTCATGTAAAAGCCCTCCGTGAAGCCCGCCGAGACGAGCCTGCACAGGTTCCTGTAGCCCTGCTCGTTCCGGCAGAGAAGGATAAGGTGGGAATAGTCGTTGTCCGTGCCGTGGGCCTTGTCCGTCATCGCGCGCGGCGCGACGTAGACCTCACAGCCGATTATTGGCTTTATCCCCGCCTCCTTGCACGCCTTATAAAATGCGACGGCCCCGTACATAACGCCGTGATCCGTCACGGCGAGGGCCGTCTGCCCCAGCTCCTTTGCGCGCTGGGCTATCTTATCTATGCGGCACGCGCCGTCAAGCAGGGAATATTCCGTATGCACATGTAGGTGGACAAAGCTCATTTATTTCTCCTTCTGCGCGTCCTCTTCGGGCGGCACGAAGCTCATTATCTTTTTAAGGCGGTGGCTTAAACAGCTTTTCGTCACGGGCGGGTTCGACAAAAGCGCAAGATCCGAAAGGCTGGCCTCCGGGTTCGTGATGCGCAGCAGCGCCGCGTCCTTGAGCTGATCCGGAAGCGCGTCCAGCCCGTACTCGCGCGCGATGTATTTTATCGCCCGCAGCTGCGCCTCGGCGGCCAGCACCGTCTTGTCCGCGTTGGCGGAGTCGCAGTTTATCTGCCGGGTGACGGTGTTGCGCATTTCCTTTTCCACCTTCGCCGTCATTATCTGCATCGCCGTGGACGGCGCGCCGATGGTGGTGAAAAAGTCCGCGATGGCGTCGGCCTGCTTGAAGTACAGAAGCGAGTTGCCGCTGCGCTGGGTCTCGCGCGGCGTGAAGCCCATGTCCAGCAGCATGGAGTAGACCTCCCGGCTGACGCTGTGGTGGGGCGTGGCAAGCTCAAGGTGATAGCGCTTCTCCGGGTCTGTGACGCTGCCCCCCGCGAGGAAGCACCCGCGCACGAACGCGGCGCGGCAGCAGTCCTCCTCCAGCACGCCGTAATTGACGTGATGCGAAAGAAGCCCGTCTATCTCCGCGCCGTAGGCGTCGAGTATTTTTTTTATCTTCTCCCGGCTGTTTATCACGAAGCTGCGCTTCCCGGCTGCGCCCTCCGGCGGCAGGACGTCAAAGCCGAGGCCGAACGCCCGTTTGAAAAGCCGCGGCAGGCGCGCAGCAAAGGCGGCGCTGGCCGTGATGATGCGTATCTCCGCCGGGGAGAAGGTGTTGCAGTACATCAGCACACCGTAGCATTCCGCCACGGCGTCGCATTTTTTATCCGGCCGCGCCTGACACAGCTCGGCCTTGGCCTCGGATGAAAACGACATAATATTTTCTCCTCTCAGGCTTGTCCGCGCGGTCATTTGTCCACGTCGCGGTTGATGTTGACGGAATTGACGCCCTTCGCCGTCAGGTAGTCGTTCAGCGCCGAGGCGATGGCCACGCTGCGGTGCCGTCCGCCCGTGCAGCCGATAGCGACGGTCAGGGCGAGCTTGCCCTCCTCGATATACAGCGGCAGGAGGAAGTCGATAAGCTCCTCAAGCTTTTCCATGAAGGTGCGCGTCTGCTGATAGCCGAACACGAACTCGAACACCGGCCTGTCCAGCCCGCACATGGGTCGCAGGTCATCCACGTAGTACGGGTTCGGCAGAAAGCGCGCGTCGAACACGAGGTCTGCATCCATCGGCAGGCCGTGCTTATAGCCGAAGCTCATCACCGTCACGTCTATCTCCCGCTTGCGCCCGGAACCGGCGAACAGCGTGAAGAGCCTGTTTTGCAGCATCCCCAGCGTGAGGCTGGAGCTGTTGACGATGAAGTCCGCGCGCTGCTTCACCGGGGCAAGGAGCTCCTGCTCCCTGCGTATCGCGTCCTCCACGGTGCCGCCGCGCGTTTGCAGCGGGTGGCGGCGGCGCGACTCCTTATAGCGCTTTACAAGCGTCGCCTCGTCGGCGTCCATATACAGTATGCGGCAGTTGCAGTCCATGGTGTTGAGCTGGTCCAGCGTCGTAAGGAGCTGGTCAAAGCCGTCCTTCTCGCGCACATCCGTCACGAGCGCCACGCGCTCATACCGGCCCTTCGTCGCCACGCACAGCTCCGCAAAGCGCGGCATCAGCGCCACGGGCATATTGTCAACGCAGTAGTAATCCAGATCCTCCAGCACGTCGGCGGCGCGGCTCTTCCCCGCGCCGGACAGCCCGGTTATTATCAGAAACTCCATATTCTCTCCCGTTTATTCCGCGTCGGGCGCGCTTCCCCCGTCGGGCCCGCCCGTCATTTCCTCAAGGCCGATGAATTTGTTGCGCGGCACCTGCGGCCCTCTGTCCTCCAGCTTGTAGTCCGGCGGCAGGAGTATTATCTCCGGCTCCAGCAGCACCTGGGAGTTGTCGTACACCCGCTTGCGCACCTGCTTCATAAGCTCGTGTATGTCGGCGGAGGTGGCATTGCCGGTGTTGACGATGAATCCGGCGTGCTTTTCGCTGACCTGCGCGCCACCGACGGAAAAGCCCTTCAGCCCCGCCTCGTCTATCAGCGCCGCGGCATAGTGCCCCTCCGGGCGCTTGAAGGCGCTTCCGGCGGAGGGCAGGTCGAGCGGCTGCTTGTCGCGGCGGCGCTCGTTCAGCTCGCGCATCTTTGCGGCGATCTCGTCCTTATCCCCCTCGTGCAGGCGGAACACGGCGCTGATTATCACGTTGCCGGGCAGCTTTTTGAAGAAGCTGTCTCTGTATCTGAACTGGCACTTCTCCGCCGTGACCTCGTACAGCCGCTGCTCCGGCAGGTAGTAGCACACAACGCTTTCCACCGCGTCCTTCAGCTCCCCGCCGTATGCGCCCGCGTTCATCATCACCCCGCCGCCGACGCTGCCGGGGATGCCCGAGGCGAATTCCAGCCCCGCAAGGCCGTTCTGCTGGGCAAAGGCGGCAAGGCGGCTGAGCGGCACGCCGCATTCGGCATATATCGCGCCGTCGGGCAGAAGGAAAAGCTTCGTCAGCTTCTCCGTGCATATGGCGAACACCTCGCTCATCCCCTCGTCGGGGAATACGATGTTCGTGCAGTTGCCCAGCATGAGCGGGGCAAGCTCATGCTCCTTGAGTATGCAGCACAGCTTTGTCAGGCTCGACAGATCCGACGGGTACGCCAGCGCCCGCACGGGGCCGCCCGTGCGGAACGAGCAGTGCGCGCGCATCGGCTCATTCTCGAGTATCTTCATGCCGGGGAATACCTTTTTTATTTCGGCGATCGCGTTTTCAAGCTTTTCCATAAATATCTCCTAAATCCAAGTTGTCGTTTACTCGCGCCGGATCAGAGCGTTCCGGCGTCTATGGCGCTGTCGTGCGCCGCGGCAAGCGTCTCCGCCGCGTTGTAGCCCATCTTCTTCTGGCGGTTGTTCATGGCGGCCAGCTCCACTATGACGGCAAGGTTCCTGCCTGGGCGCACGGGCACCGTCACGCGCGGCAGGCTGACGCCGAGTATGCCCTCCTCCTCGTCGGTCAGGCCGAGGCGGTCATATGCTTTCCCTTCGACCCACGGCTCCATCCGCACGACAAGGTCGATGTCGGCCTCCGGCTTCACCGCGCCCACGCCGTATATGTGGCGCACGTTTATCACGCCGATGCCGCGAAGCTCCATGTAGTATCGGATAAGCTCCGGCGCGGTGCCGACGAGGGTCTTGCGGTCGATGCGCTTTATCTCCACGGCGTCGTCGGCGATGAGCCTGTGCCCGCGCTTTATAAGCTCCAGCGCCGTCTCGCTCTTCCCTATGCCGCTGTCGCCCATGAGAAGCACGCCCTCGCCGTAGACCTCCACCAGCACGCCGTGCGTCGTCAGGCGCGGGGCGAGATAGTGCTGCAATGAGTTTATCACGTCCGCCTGAAAGGCGGAGGTGTCCTCGTTTGTGATGAACACGTTGCGGTCGTACTTATCCGCCATTTCAAGGCACTCCGGGAAGGGGGCGGCCCCGTGGCATATCACCAGCGCCGCAATGTCATACTGCATGAAGCGCTCCAGCGCGTCAAGGCGCTGCTCATGCGTCAGCGTGTCCAGATACGTGCTCTCCACGCGGCCTATTATCTGCAGCCTGTGCGGGTCAAAGTAATTGTAAAACCCGGTGAGCTGCATGGCCGGGCGGTTTACGTCCGTCGTGGTCAGCACCGCCTTTTCATAGTCCGCCGAGGTGTGCAGCGGGTGGAGCTTATGCTCCTCAACTATCGTCTTCAGCTTGACTGTGTATTTCGTGCGCACGGCGCGATCCTCCTGCACATTAATATATATACTACTTATATTAAACACTTTTGCCGCGTTTGGCAACAACTTTTCTCTTCTTCTACACGCATCCGGGCGTAAAACCCCGCCGCCCCCGGCCGGTAACAACTTTTTTGCAAAGCGGCAAAAAATTCTCTTGCATTTTGTCTGCGGTTCTGCTATCATATAAAAGCTGTCCAATCAGCGAAACACAAGCAAGGAGGTGCTTCAACACATGGCAAAGTGTCAGTTCTGCGATAAGGACATGGCGTTCGGCATCAAGGTCAGCCATTCCCACAGACGCTCCAACCGTACCTGGAAGCCCAATGTGAAGCGCGTCAAGGCCGTCGTGGACGGAACGCCCAAGCACGTTTACGTCTGCACCCGCTGCCTGCGCAGCGGCAAGATCACCCGCGCTGTGTAATTTTAGATTACCCGAAACAAGCCTGTCGTTGCCGACGGGCTTTTTTCGGTTCTGCGGTCAGGCGGCTGTATGTGCAGCACCGCGCCGCTGTAAAGGCGCTGCACTCCTGCCTCCATTGAAAAGGCGCTGCGCAGCACCTTGGCCCCCTTGCAAATGACGAGGCCGCCGCGCGCCGGCTCTGCCATGCGCGAGATATCCTGCGCTGCAAAAACGCTGCACGGTCTCATGCCTCCCTTGCAAAGGGAGGTGGCAAAAATCCGCGGATTTTTGCCGGAGGGATTGCTGCACCAGATGACCGCAGTCTGCACCCTAAAGCAACTTGCACTAGTCAACAAATAATGGACACGAAAGCAAAAATAATT
>UMHM01046302.1_pt1 | contig 13106 bp, 9 predicted proteins | sample 1965501 | NCBI WGS metagenome assembly UMHM01 (sample SAMEA4836095, study PRJEB28245) | human gut metagenome | biome: gut microbiome; material: fecal sample | place: Denmark | collected 2008
CAGCCAATCGATGATCTTCTGATCCCAGTCATCACCACCGAGGTGGTTGTCGCCGTTGGTGGCCTGAACCTGAATGGTGGAGAAGCCGTCGTCATCCTTGCCAATCTCCAGCAGGGAGACATCGAAGGTGCCGCCGCCGAGGTCGAAGACCAGGATGCGCTCGTCTTCCTTGCCCTTCTCAAGGCCGTAGGCCAGAGCGGCTGCGGTCGGCTCGTTGATGATACGCAGGACGTTCAGGCCGGCGATCTTGCCGGCGTCCTTGGTGGCCTGACGCTGGGCATCGTTGAAGTATGCCGGGCAGGTGATGACGGCGTCGGTGACGGGCTCGCCGAGGTAGGCCTCAGCATCCCTCTTCAGCTTCATCAGGATCTGCGCGGAAATCTCCTGCGGGGTCCACTTCTTGCCGTCGATGTCGACGGTCCAGTCGGAGCCCATGTGGCGCTTGACGGAAGAAATAGTGCGGTCAACGTTGGTCACGGCCTGACGCTTGGCCACTTCGCCGACGAGGATCTCGCCGGACTTGGAGAAGGCCACCACAGACGGCGTGGTGCGCGCGCCTTCAGCGTTGACGATAACGGTGGGCTCGCCACCTTCAAGAGTTGCGATGCAGGAATTCGTGGTTCCCAGATCGATACCAACTGCACGTGCCATAATGTGTGCTCCTTAATTACTCGTTTGTTCTTACGTTCTTTGCCCAAGTTCCGATTGGTCGTCTCTTGGACCTTCCAAACTTGAGCCTACATCACTCAACTTCCATTTGGCAAGTTCTATTCCCAATTTCAACACAAAAAGTTGAGTATGTTTGGCTCAAGTTTTTTGTGGGAGTGACTGACGACGATGACGGAGTGGTGCGTTTGGAGCCAAAATCCACTTATACAGAAAACTGCAAGGGGTGACTGGGGCGCGCCATCAGCCTTGCCAGCGGCGGCGCGCGATTGCGGCGCATGGGGTGTGTCGGCGACGTTATTGTCGCTGGGGGCATCGATGCGCTGAATAACTCAGACACAGTGTTTGTCGCCGATTTTCTGCGGGAATTGTTTGGCAATATCGCCAGGTATGCCGATTCGACGCAGCGTTACGTGGTGCTGGTTTCCGCCGCTCAGGACCGCGTCACCATTGATGTGACGGACCGTCCGCGTCAAGGTGACGCGACGTTTGAGGGGGCGGCATTCCGGGCTTGCGTACTATCGGGAGCGTGTGCTGCATGCGCACGGGGATTGGGATGTGCGGGAGAAACGCGGGCAGTGGGTACTGCATGCTTCAGTGCCGGTCGATAACGCTGGCTAATCGACAACACCGGCTCATCAATAACGCCGGCTAATTGATACCGCCAATCACTCGATAACGCCAGCCAGTCAATAACGCCGGTCCCCGGCCGCGCCGGCGTGGGTCGCGAGCGAGGCCGCCATCGCGACCGCGCAGACCGCGGCGGCCACCGCGACGCCCTTGTGCTGTTTCACCTTGTGCATGAAAAGTTCCTTTCCACTGACCGCACGATGAGTGCAATCGCGAAGGCCATCCCACGCACTGCACCCGGTATGCCACGCTCTTCGGCAACCATGCCGAACTTATCGCCGCATACCGGGGCGCACCCGGATGTTGCAGAAAACTGCAACCGGGCTCAGCTGCGCAGCAAAATTTCTTCGAGCGCGCCGGCCACCGCATCGGGCATGTCGGTGATCCAGAAATCGTTGGCGTAGCGCGGACCACGGTTCATGGTGCGCAGGGCGCCGATCGCGCCGATGCCGAGCTTGTGGACCGCCTGCAGCGCGAGCTCCTTGGTGCGGTAGAGCATCTGGGCGTGCAGCAGTAGGTCCATCGCGTCCGATTCGACCGGATTGTCGGCGATGCGCAGACCGCCGGGAATCTCGATGCGCAGACTGGCAGCCGAGCTGATGCCGGTGACGGACACGGTCAGGCTCATGGTCGCCTCGTCGTACGCCACCGTCGCCTCGACCGGAGCCTCGCCGGACCATGCACGCACGCCGCTGGCCGCGTCAACCGGCGCGACGCCGCGGAACACGACCGTCCAGTCGCGCAACTCGGGTACGGCGGACGTATCGCCGGTAACCGGCGCGACGGTGAAGGCGCTGGGCGACGCATCGGCCCCGCCCCACGTGAACGCTATCGCGGTGTCGGCGCTGGGGGCGCCCCACGTGCCGCGATCCTCGCGCATGACGAACGAGCCGTCGGCACCAGGGAACACCAGCACGCGCAGGGCCTGCGGGTTGGCGATAGAGTTGATCGCTTCGCCGGATTCCGCGACGTCCTGCAACGGCACGATCGCGCCGGCCTTGGCGAACACCGGCGTGCGGTCGAGCGAGCGCCAGACCTCCAGTCGGCGGCCAGCGGCGTCGGATGAGACGTATCGGCGGCCGTCGAAGAAGTCGAACCACTCCCCCTGCGGCAGCCAGGCGTCGGCGCGGCCGCGGCAGGCGGCGGCATCGTCCGGGGAGACGATCGGCGCGACCACGAGCTCGGTGCCGAAGCGGAACTCATCCGGCACCTCGTAGGCGTCCGGCGTATCCGGGTTCTGCCAGTACATCGGCTCGACCAGCGGACGGCCGGCTTCGGCGGCACGGTAGTTCATGGTGTACAAGTACGGCATCATCGCGTGGCGCAGACGCAGCGCGTCCACCATCGCGGCGCTCACGTCACGGTTGAAGTTCCACGGCTCCTTGCCGGAGAACGGCGAGTTGGACGAATGCAGTCGGTTGATCGGGCTGAACGCGCCGAGCTGGTACCAGCGGGCCTCCAGCTCTTCGTTGCGGTAGCCGAACATGTGGCCGCCGATGTCGTGGCTCCACCAGCCATACCCGATGTTGGAAGCGGTGGCGGTGAACTGCGGCTGGAAGGCGAGCGATTCCCAGGTCACGATCGTGTCTCCGGAGAAGCCGACCGGGTAGCGGTGGGAGCCGGGGCCGGCGTACCGGGAGAAGGTGAGCGGCCAGTTGCCACCGCGCCCTGAGTCGAGGTAGTGCATGTGGTTGAGCATCCACAGCGGGTCGAGACCCTTCTGGCGGGTCACGCCGCCCTGCTGCCAGTCCAGCCACCAGAAGTCGACACCTTCGGCCTCCATGCGGTGGTGCATGTCGAAATAGGCGTCCACGAAGTCCGGGTTGGTGAGGTCGAATTCCACGTTCTCCTCGGTGGCCGGGTCGATGCCGACGCGCTTGGCGACTTCGGGGTAGGCGTCCTCGAACGCGCGCACGCCGTCGCGCGGGTGGACGTTCAGTGTGGTGCGCAGGCCGCGCCGGTGCAGGTCGGCGAGGAAGGCCGGCGGGTCGGGGAACAGTTCGCGATTCCACGAGTAGCCGGTCCAGCCGGAACCGTACTTCGGGTCCACGTCGTCCACGCGATGCCAGTCCATGTCGATCACGGAGGTGGTGAACGGGATGCCCTCGCGCTTGAAGCGGTCCATCAGGGCCAGATAGCCGTCCTGCGTGTACCGGTAGTAGCGGCTCCACCAGTTGCCCATGGCGAAGCGCGGCAGGAGCGGCGTGGGGCCGGTCAGGCGATAGAAGTCGCGTACGGCCTCGATGTAGCGGTGGCCATAGCCGAAGAAGTACAAGTCCGTTTCGGCGGTGGCGCGCGGGGATACCCAGGTGCCGAACGGGTTCGCCTTGCCGTTCACCGTGTCGGTTTCGATGATGATGTTGGCGGCGGAATCGTCGATGACGGCCCAGCCATCGCGCGAGATCACGCCGTTGTCAAGCTCGATGGCGCCGTCCGCCTCGTCCAGCGTGCGGGCGGTGCCTTTGAGGTTGCCGCGCTGGGCGTCGCCGTAATGCCAGGTGTTGAACTGGGTGTCGGCCACGCCTTTGACGACCACGCTCAGGCCTTCCTTGCTGAACGGCTGCTGGTCGTAGACGATGGTCAGGGCCGCGGTGTCGATGATGACGCGGCCGTCACGCTCGGTGACGCGGCGTTCGACTGGGCTACCGAAATCGCGGTTCAGGACGGTCTGGGTCGGGCGGTTCTCGAATACGCCGGAATCGGACCATTCGAATCGCACGAGCGAATCGGTGATGAGTCCGATGCGCCAGTGCTCGCCGGACACCACATTGTCGGCGCGCATGGCCGGCGTGGCGTCGAGGCGGAAGTCCTGCGGATCGGGCGAGGTCGGAGACGACTGCTTGAGTTGTGGTGACTGTGCCATGGTTACCCCTTCTGTACGGTTATTCACGATGATACGAGTGATGCGGCCGCGGCTCCCCGGGACTGGTGGGAGACTGCGGCGCGGTTCGGATTCGGCCGAAACCGGCCGGGTTTACTTGCCAGAGCCGGTGGCGATGCCGGCGATGAACTGCTTCTGGAACACCAGGTAGACGATGACCACCGGGATGATGGTCACGGAGGTGGCGGCGAACAGTCCGCCGTAATCGGTGCCGTACTGGCCGGAGAACATCTTGAGGCCCACCGACAACAGCTGCTTGTCGTCATCGGTGATCATGAGGAACGGCCAGAGGTAGTCCTCCCAGTTCCACAGGAAGGTGAAGATGGCGAGCGCGGCGATGGAATTGCGGCTCATCGGCAGCACCACCTGGTGGAAGATGCGCCAGTCGCTGGCGCCGTCGAGGCGGACGGCGTGCGGGCGGAGCAGGGCATCCTCGGAGTTGTGGACGTTGAACAGCACGGGGGCGTTCTTGTTGCCCTTGAGCGAGAGCGGGGTCTTGACCCAGTAGTCGCTCCAAGCCACCTGCGAGATCTTGAAGGTGACGTTCGGGTGGATCTTCTCGTACTCGTGGAGCATGGAGATCACCGGGTCAGTGCTTTCGTCGCCCCAGGACCAGTAGCCCAGTTCGATGGGCTGGCCGTCGTTGACCAAGTGGTTGGGGTCGTAGGTGATGGTGTCGCCCATGACGGCCAGGCCCTTGTCGGCCTGGGTGTCGACGACGCCTGACGAACCGCTCGAACTGCAACCGGTTGCAAGTGCCATAATGCTCACGGTTGCAGTCAGCGCGGCGAGAGATTTCTTGATCTTCATTATCTCCCTTACTTCCTCGCAAGCTCTAAGTGAACACGGTTCAGTATACGGGTGTCGAACTAGTTCGGCAACCCGGCTTTCTCAGCCATGCAAACCGTTACATTTGCAACCTGTTACATTCCAAAGCTATTGAGACCATATTGGTCTATATTTTCGGCGTGTCGCAATATCGCAACCCATTGCACTATGACTGTCGTAAAACGTACTGCAATGATTTACAATGAAGAGAAGTTTGTCACACCGTCAACTTTGAAAAACCGGGAGGGGCCATGAAAGCCAGCATCGAGGACGTCGCCAGGCAAGCAGGCGTCTCCACCGCCACGGTCTCCCGCGCGTTCTCCCGCCCTGACATGGTCTCCGCCAAAACGCGCGCCAAGGTGATGGAGGCCGCCCAACAACTCGACTTCTCGGTATCCCGCATGGCCGGCATCCTCAAATCGGGCCGCTCCCACCGCGTGGCGCTGCTGGTGGGCAGCAGCAAGCTCGACTGGTTCACCTCGCGCATCATCGAAGGCCTCAACGAAGTGCTGCGATCGGCCGGCTACGATCTGGTCATCCAACCGATCGGCGACGCGGGCGCGCGCGAGGAGTTCTTCGACGAACTGCCGGTGCGCGGCAACGCGGACGCGGTCATCGTCTCGTCGTTCGCCATCACCCCGGCCGAAATCAGGCGACTCAACACCACGCGGATCCCGCTCATCGGCATCAACACGGCCTCGCAGGGGTTCACCGCCTCCGTGGGCATCGACGACAAGGCCGGCATCCGGCTGATCGTGCGCCATCTGACCACGCTCGGCCACCGCAACCTGTTGTATTTGTACGAGACGTTCGATGCCACGATGGGCTTCAGCTCGCACAACCGCGTCACCGGATTCCTGGAGGCGTGCAGCGAACTGGACGGCGTGACCGGCCAGACGATGGACATGCAGGCCGGCGACGATCCGGTCGACGCCGCCCTCACCGCGCTGCTCGCGCGCGACGACGCCCCGACTGCCCTGTGCTTCCATCAGGATTCGCTGGCGATTCCGCTGTTCTTCCGCCTGCGCCAATGCGGCATGGCGATTCCGACCGACCTGTCCGTCACCGGATTCGACAACAGCACGTTCTCGGGCGAGGTGGGGCTGACCACCGTGCGCCAGAAGCCGTACGACATGGCCGTCGCCGCCGCGCGCAAGGCCCTGGACCTTATCGAGGGGCGCACCCTGGACCAGCCGCACGAGATCTTCCCCGTGCAACTGCTGGTACGCGACTCCACCGCCGCGCCGCGGGTGCGCGGCTGAGCGGGGCCGAATCAGTCGTTATTCGGGCCGCTGTTGTCGGACTGGGCTTTGCCGTTCCTGCGAGCTATCGCCATGAACGTGACGCCGACGGTGACGGGCAGGAGGATGGCGGCGAGCGTTGCGGCGCGGCGGATGGCATCGGACGTTGCCTTTCCGGACTTGGCGTCGCCTGACTTGGCGGACGCTGCGGAATCGGCGGACTTGGCGGCGGTGTCATCGCCCTTATGCGGTGTTTCGCCGGTGAACCAGGCGGGATCGGACGGATCGTATTTCCGGGTGCCGGCCCAGTTTGCGGGCGTCGCGCCGGCGTATAGGGCGACGGCCGAGCCCTTGGCCACGGTGCCGGTGAAGGTGCCGGCCACGGCGTTGCGGAAGCCGATCATGCCGCGGATGGCGGTCCAGCGTTGCGCGCAGTGCCAGGTGCCGGCGGTTTCGATGCCGTCGGTCGGACAGGTCATGTCCGGCACGGAGGTGCGGGTGGCGCCGGGAGCGCCGTCGTCGACGCCGGCGTAGTAGTAGCCGGAGAAGATGTGCGGCTGGCCGTAATCGTAGGCGAGCATGAAGGCGTTGGCGAGCAGGTAGCTGGTGCCGTCACGGGTGGTGAGCGAGGAGCCGTTGCGCTCGGTGTCCCAGTTGGTCACCCATACGGCCGCCTTATCGGAATCCACCCAGGTCGGTCCGCCGATGGCGTCCAGGCCATCCGAACGAATCGATGCAGGCCGGCTTCGACATGGACCTCTACCTCGACTGGCGCCGGGACGGCCACCCGAACGGCTACAACCTGTTGCTGCGCAATACCGACACGCCTATGGAGCACGAAGGCGATTCCAGTTATTTCAACGCCGATTCAGGTGCCTCAATCGCCTCATTCCTCACGGAATACCTGCCGGACGAGCTCTCTTCCGACGCCGACGTGCTGCTCAGTCTTGGTGAACCGGCCGTGAGCGGCGGGCAGCTGACGCTCTCCCCGCAATCGTTCGTCGTGTTTGGTTAAACCCGTTCGACCTCACCTCCGCCGGCGAGGCTGTCGGCAAAGTCGACTGGGGATAGTCAACGGGCCATCACGACAAACACCAACACCTCTAGCCTCGTCCAACTCACCGAATGTATTGCAATCGTTGTCAATATGAGTTACGGTAAAGACAGAACAGCTCGAACATTGGTCTGTCAGATTGCCGGAACCTCAACGCAGAGCGGCCCTCGAACAGCAATGCAAACGACTAGCAGTACCCAATTTGCAAGCAAGGAGTCATCATGACCGACGCGTACAGCAACGACGCAGCGACCAGCACCGGCACCATCGCAGACACCACCAACGACGCCGCTTCCGGTGCCCCGCAGCGCGCGGAAAGCACGGAACGACTCGCCCGCCCGCTCATCAAGCTCGCCAAAGCCTGCGGACTTGCCACCTCATTCATCAACCAGCTCGGCACCTACACCGAAATCAGCGACGCGGCCTTGGTCGCCGTACTCAAGGCCCTCGACGTGGACGCATCCAGCGACGAGGCCATCGTACGCTCCATGACCCAACTTGAGGTGGAAAACAGCAAACGTTTGCTCCCCTCCACCATCGTCGCCACCACCGGCAAACCGACCGGCATCACCCTGAACTGCTCGTCGGACGCGGACATCACCGCCTCCATCGAACTGGAGGACGGCACCGCGTTTGGCCACTTTGCCCTGCTGCCGAACCTCAATTCCGGCAAGCCGGACTTGACCATCGCACCCGACCTGCCGATGGGTTACCACACGCTGACCGTCACGGTTGACGGGCGCGAGGGCAAGGCGGCCATCATCGCCGCCCCCGCGCGCATTCCCGTGCCGGAGGCGGTCGCCGAGCACCAGCGGTGGGGCTGGATGACGCAGATGTATTCCGTGCGGTCCCGCGAATCGTGGGGCATCGGCGATTACGGCGATCTGAAGCGTCTTTTGGCAGATGCCGCCGAGAAGTCCAAGGCCGACTTCATGCTCATCAATCCGATTCACGCCGGCGCGCCGATTCCGCCGCTTGAGCCATCGCCGTATCTACCGGAATCGCGCCGATTCCTCAACGTGACGTACATCCGGCCGCAGGATATCCCCGAATATGCCACACTGCCGGCCGACGTGCGCGCGCAGGTGGATGCGCTGCATGATTCGGTGGCCGCGCGCAACGACGAATCGACCCCGATGGGCATCAACGCGGCGTGGGAGGCCAAGCGCCCGGCGCTGCGCCTGATCTTCGAAGCGGGCCGCAACAACAAGCGCGAGCTCGAATTCGAGCATTTCAAGACCACCGCCGGCCCGGACCTCGATTCCTTCGCCACATGGTGCCTGTGCTTCGAGGTATGGGGCGCGCCGTGGGGCGAGAACCGTTGGTTCTTCGAGAAGACCATCGACGACCCGGCCGTGCGCCAGCTCGTCGAGGAGCACCACGACCTGTTCGAGTTCAACCGCTGGCTGCAGTGGATCGCTGCCGAGCAGGTGAACGCCGCGCAGCAGGAGGCGCTGGACCACGGCATGACGCTGGGGCTGATGCAGGACATGGCCGTGGGCGTGCACGGGCTCGGCGCGGATGCCTGGGCCAATCCGGAACGCTTCGCCTCAGGTGGCGTCACGGTCGGCTGCCCGCCGGACTTCTATAACCAGCAGGGCCAGGATTGGGGCCAGCCACCGTTCAACCCGCGCTACCTGGAGGCCACCGGCTACCAGGTGTACCGCGAGATGGTGCATTCGATGTACGAGCACGCGGGCGCGGTGCGCATCGACCATGTGCTGGGCTTGTTCCGCCTGTGGTGGATTCCGCAGGGGCTCGGTGCCCGCAACGGCGCATACGTGACGTACAACCACGAGGCGATGTTGGGAGTACTGGCCATCGAGGCCACGCGCGCCGGAGGCATGGTGGTTGGCGAGGATCTGGGCACCGTACCGGATTACGTGCGCCGCATTCTGGCCGATCACGGCGTGCTCGGCACTGACGTGGAATGGTTCAACCGCGTGGACGATTCGCCGAACGCCGGCGACCCGTACCGCGCACCCAAGGACTATCGCAAACAGGCATTGGCCTCGGTGACCACGCACGATCTGCCACCCACCGCCGGCTACCTGAACTTCGCACACGTCAAGCTGCGCGAGGAGCTGCATCTCCTGAGCGAGCCGGTGGAGGCATTCGCCGCCTCGGCGATGGCCGAGCGCACGGCCATGATGAACCGTCTGGTGGAGAACGGCTATATCTCGCAGACCGTGGCGGATGATGTGGAAGGCCATGTGCAGGAAATCGTGGAAGCGATGCACGCCATGCTCACCGATACGCCGTCGCTGCTGCTGCAGGCAGCGCTGGTGGACGGCGTGGGCGAATGCCGCTCCCAGAATCAGCCGGGCACTTCCAGAGAGTATTCGAACTGGCGCGTGCCGCTGGCGGACAGCTCAGGCCACGTGGTACATACCGACGAGGTCTTCGACCTGCCACGCGTGCAGTCCCTAGCCGCCGTGATGCGCCGAGAGAAGCGGTGATCGATTCCGGCAATGGGAAATTGGTCTAAATCAGCCCCTCGTAATCGAGATAGCCGAAGACGACGACTTGTTATGGGCATGTTATCGTTGTCATGACAATGATTGTTCGCGACGGCGAAGGAGCGACGGCTATGACCAAGGCAAGCATTCAAGCGGTGGCCCGCGAGGCCGGCGTTTCCGTATCCACGGTGTCCCGAACCTTCGCCAAGCCGGATCTAGTGCTTCCAGAGACTCGAGACCGAGTGATGACCGCGGCCGAAAAGCTCGACTACTCCGTCTCTCGCTCGGCCGCCGCACTGAAGTCCGGCCAGTCGTTCCGCATTGCGCTGCTGGCCAGCGAGACCATCACCACCTGGTTCAATGCAAACATCTTCGCCGGCCTTGACTCGGCGCTGCGCCCCTCCGGCTACGACACTGTGCCCTACCCCATGCGCAACGCCGCCGAGCGCCATGACTTCTTTGCGGATTTGCCCGTGCGACGCAATGCGGATGCGGTGATTGTCAGCTCCTTCGACATTGAGCCGGCTGAAGTGGAGCGACTGAAGCATATGCACGTGCCGATTGTCGGCATCAACATTCCCTCCACCGATGGGTTCGACGCAGGCGTGAGCATTGACGATTACGCCGCCACACGTTCGGCCATCGAGCACCTGATTGCACTCGGCCACCGGCATATCGCGTTCGTCGGCAGCGCCCCGACCGAAACCAACATGCGCTACAGTGCCGAGGCTCGTTTGCAGGGCGTCATTGATGCCGCTGCCGCCCATCCGGGGATCGAGCTAACGCCCCTGAGCATTCAACGCGGTCTTGGCGAAAGCAACGCGGCATTGAACGCCGTACTGAACGCCTCCCCCAGCATCACCGCCTTCTGTTTTGAGGATGATGAAATGGCCGCACCCGTACTGTATCGCCTGCGTCAATACGGGCGGCGGGTACCTCAGGACATCTCCATCATCGGCTTCGACGATTCCACCCTGTCCGCCGCCGTGGGACTGACCACACTGCATCAGGACCCGTTCGCAATGGGCGTGGCCGCCGGGCACATGGTATTGGATGCCATTGCGGGCAAGTCAATCGAACCGGCATTCGTACGGCCGGACACTCCGCTAATACTGCGCGAAACCACCGCGCCGCCTGCCGCAACAGCAGCGTCCGCGCAGGCGTGACTACGTTACCACCGCAAAACGCCGATAAATCGACTTTTGCATGCGTAATTCACATGATATCGTTGTCATCATCAATACAACGGTTGGGCCTTCACACAGCAGTTCGAGCACAACCGGAACAACCCAACCACAACGCACCCGGAACAGGAAGGAATCGGCATGACCGCCAACAACCTCAATGACGACTGGTGGAAGCAGGCCGTCGTCTACCAGATCTACCCGCGCAGCTTCAAGGACGTCAACGGCGACGGACTCGGCGACATCGCCGGCGTCACCGAGAAGATGGATTACCTGAAGAACCTCGGCGTCGACGCGATCTGGCTCTCCCCGTTCTACCCCTCGGATCTGGCGGACGGCGGCTACGACGTGATCGACTACCGCAACGTCGACCCGCGCCTAGGCACCATGGACGACTTCGACGCGATGGCCGAGGCCGCGCACGAGGCCGGCATCAAAGTGATCGTGGACATCGTGCCCAACCACACCGCCGACAAGCACGTGTTCTTCCAAGAGGCCCTCGCCGCCGAGCCCGGCTCCCCGGCGCGCGACCGCTACATCTTCCGCGACGGCCGCGGCGAGCACGGCGAACTGCCGCCCAACGACTGGCAATCCTTCTTCGGCGGCCCGGCCTGGGCGCGCGTGGCCGACGGCCAGTGGTATCTGCACCTGTTCGATAAGGCGCAGCCGGACGTCAACTGGAAGAATCCGGACACCCACGAGGAGTTCAAGAAGACCCTACGTTTCTGGTCCGACCACGGCACCGACGGCTTCCGCATCGACGTGGCGCACGGCCTGGCCAAGGATCTCGAATCCAAGCCGTTGGAAGAGCTCGGCCGCGAATACAGCGTGGTCGGCGTGCTGAATCATGACTTCAGCCACCCGCTGTTCGACCGTCGTGAGGTGCACGACATCTACCGCGAGTGGCGCAAGGTGTTCAACGAATACAACCCGCCGCGCTTTGCCGTGGCCGAGGCGTGGGTGGTGCCTGAGCACCAGCACCTGTACGCTTCGATGGACGAGCTGGGCCAGTCCTTCAACTTCGACTTCGCGCAGGCCAACTGGTATGCCGACGAGTTCCGCAAGGCCATCGCCGCGGGTCTTAAGGCGGCGGCCGAAACCGGCGGCTCCACCACCACGTGGGTCATGAACAATCACGACGTGCCGCGCAGCCCCTCCCGCTACGGTCTGCCGCAGGTCAAGGGCGCGCCCTACCACCAGCTGCCGCACGACTGGCTGCTGCGCGACGGCACCACCTACCCGGAGAACCGCGAACTCGGCACCCGCCGTGCCCGTGCCGCCGCGCTGATGGAGCTCGGCCTGCCCGGTGCCGCATACATCTATCAGGGCGAGGAACTGGGCCTGTTTGAGGTGGCCGATATTCCGTGGGATCACTTGGAGGATCCGACCGCCTTCCACACCACCCGCAACACGATGGACAAGGGCCGCGACGGCTGCCGCGTGCCGCTGCCGTGGACCGCTTCCGACGAGCCCGCTCTGGCCGATTTCAGCCGTCCGGCTCCGGCCGACGATGGCACCGGCGAGAACCATGTGCCGCTGTGCGCCGCCGGCCAGTTCGGCACGGGCGCTTCCTTCGGCTTCTCCCCTGCGGTTCGCGCCGATGGCGTGACGCCGGCCGCCGACCCGCACCTGCCGCAGCCGCTGTGGTTCAAGGATTACGCGGTGGACGTGGAGCAAGCCGACCCGGACTCGATGCTCGCGCTGTATCGCGCCGCACTGGCGATTCGCCAGGAGTCGCTGACCGCCACGCGCGACACCACGGCCGAGCAGGTGGACATGGGCGACGATGTGGTGGCGTACACCCGCGCGGCGGTTGGCGGGCGGGTGTTCACCTCAATCACCAACTTCGGCAATGCCCCGGTCGCGCTGCCCGATGGCTCCGTGGTGCTGGCGTCCGGCCCGCTGACCCCCGAAGGCCAGCTCCCCACCGACACTTCTGCGTGGGTTATCAAGTAGATCCCTTGGAATAAGCGAAAGGCCGCCGTTCCGAATGAATCGGAGCGGCGGCCTTTTGGTATGCACTGGGGACCACCCTCAGGCGCTTACGCGCCAGCGTACTGCAACACGGACAGCCTGAAGGCTGCGATTGCCGGCTCGCTGTTCGTGCGCACCTCACCCGAGGGGAGCCAAGGAAGAATCACTGAACCTGGGCGCGGGCGATCT
>UMHM01027737.1_pt1 | contig 13002 bp, 9 predicted proteins | sample 1965501 | NCBI WGS metagenome assembly UMHM01 (sample SAMEA4836095, study PRJEB28245) | human gut metagenome | biome: gut microbiome; material: fecal sample | place: Denmark | collected 2008
TAAAATTTTAAGTTAATTTCAAAAGATTATAAATTATGTAATTGATCAAAATAAAATATTTGGTTATTTATTTTGAATTTTTCTTGTATCGTTCTAGTTATTTCACACTTAAAACTAATTAATTTAATAAATAAGAAAAAAGGTTCGTAAGAACCTTTTAATTATGATAGAATATATATGGAAGGAAATACTATGAATTATATACCACTTAATATTAAAACTGAATATGATTTAATGAATAGTCTAATCAAAATAGATGATTTGCTTTTGTATGCAGAAAGTAGAGAAGTAAAGGCACTTGGAATAACAGATTCATCTATGTTTGGTACTATGGAATTTATAACTAAATGTAATTTATGTGGTATTAAGCCAATAGTTGGATGTGAACTTATTATAGAGGATGCATATGTTGTTTTGTATGCTAAAAACTATGATGGGTTGGTTTCATTATTCAAGTTAGTTTCTAAAAAGAATATAGATGGTAATATAACATTTGAAGATGTTAAAAAATATATATCTAATTTAATAGTAGTAACTAGTATTAAACATTATGAAATAGTATCTAAATATTTTAATGATTGTTATTTAAAATTTCATAATGAAAAGACTAAAGAAGATGCGTTAAAACATACTAATAATATAGTATATATGGATTTAATTAGATATTTTGAACCTGATGATATAGAATATTTTAAATATATTAGATATATAGATGAAGGAAAAGTATTAAAAGAAAAAATAAATGTATATGAAAGTGGTTTTAAAAATAATATAGGAAAAGAATATACTAAGAGTACTTTTGATTTTGCTAGTCTTATTAATATAGAAATGCCTCCTGTTAAAACACATATTCCAGTATATAGAGAAGACTCAAAAGAATTTTTGTTTGCTCTTGCTAAAAAGGGATTAGAAAAAAGACTTAATGGTAATGTGCCAGATGTGTATAAAAATAGACTTATGTATGAGTTATCTGTAATTGAAAAGATGAACTTTGTAGATTACTTTTTAATAGTGTATGATTTTGTATTATTCGCAAAAAGAAATAATATTTTAGTTGGTCCTGGAAGAGGTAGTGGTGCTGCATCACTTGTAAACTATAGTCTTGGGATTATAAATGTCGATCCGCTAAAATACAATTTAATATTTGAAAGATTTTTAAATCCTGATAGAGTTACTATGCCTGATATAGATATAGACTTTGATAGTTTGAAACGTGAAGAAGTAATTAAGTATGTAAGTGACAAATATGGACACAAGAATACAGCTAGAATAATATCATTTAATACGCTACTTCCTAAGCAAGTTATAAGAGATGTCTCTAGGGTAATGGAATTAAACCAAATATTAGTTGATAATATCTGTAGAACTATAAAAGATGAAAAGACATTTGATGAACTTAAAAATAATTTTGAATTTAATAATATAGTTAGAAGAAATAAAGATGCTATGTATTTAATAAAAGTATGTGATAAGTTATGCGGCTTAAAGAAAAATACTAGTATGCATGCAGCTGGTGTTGTTATAAGTGACACTGAACTTGATAGTATTATGCCTTTATATAAAGTAGGAGATACTGTTTTAACTGGATACTCTATGGAATATATTGAAAGTCTTGGATTATTAAAAATGGACTTCTTATCAATTAAGAATTTAAATACAATGTCTAATATAATAGATGATATAAGAAGTAGTGGAATAAATATAGATATAAATAACATAGATTTAAATGATAAGAGAACTCTTTATTTATTTAGTAAAGCTTATACTACTGGGGTATTTCAATTTGAAAGTAGTGGTATGAAAGCATTCTTAAAAGAATTAGAAGTTGACTCATTTCATACTTTAGTAGATGCGATAGCTTTATATAGACCAGGTCCTCGTGAGATGATACCTACTTATATTAAAAGAAAAAAGGGTCTTGAGAAAGTGACATACTTAATACCTGAACTTGAACCAATACTTAAAAGTACTTATGGAATTATAATATATCAAGAACAAGTATTAGAAATACTTAGAAGCATTGGTGGATATAGTTATGCTGAAGCAGATATAATAAGAAGAGCTATGTCTAAAAAGAAAGAGAGTGTTATAGCTTCTAATAAAGATAAATTTATTAATGGAGTTGTTTCTCATGGACACACTAGAGAAGTTGGAGAAGAATTATACGAGTTAATTATAAAATTCTCTTCTTATGGATTTAATAAATCACATTCAGTAGTATATTCAGTAGTAGCTTTTCAAATGGCTTATTTAAAGATAAATTATACTTTATTCTTTATGAAGAATTTACTTAATATGAATAAGAATACTGAAAGTATTAAAGAATATATTGATGAAAGTAAACTTTTAGGTATAGAGTTTGAACCAATAAATATAAATAAATCATGTAAAGAGTTTATTATGAGGGACAAAAAACTAGTAATACCATTTACTATTATTAAAAGTATAGCATCTACTGTTAGTGAAGAAATTGAGAATGAAAGAAGTAAAGGTTTATTTAAAGATTTTTATGACTTTATGATTAGATGTTATGGTAAAAGTGTTAATAAAAGAGTAGTTACTTCCTTAATAGAATGTGGAGCTTTTGATATATTTAATATTAATAAGAAGAGTTTGATTCATAGTTTTGATGAAGTTTTAAACTATGTGACTTTATGTAAGGATTTAAGTATGGTAATTGATGAAAAACCTATACTTGAAGATATGGATGACTATACTGATAGAGAAACTATAGATAATGAAATAATTAATTATGGATTTTATTTATCATTTCATCCTGTTACTAAATTTGATAGAAGTAACTCAATAACTCTAAAAGATTTTATTAAATATTTTGATAAAGTTATATCTTGTGTTTTATATGTAGAGGGTGTTAAAACTATTAAGACTAAGAATGGAGACAAGATGTCTTTTATAAAATTAAGTGATGAATTTAGAACTATCGAAGGTATTGTTTTTCCAGAAGCATATAAGAAGATTGGTGAAGTTAAAAAGAATTATGTTTATATAATAAATGCTAAAGTTGAAAAAAAAGATAACACTTATCAATTAATAGTGTATAATATGATTAATTTGGGTTAGGTGAAAAAGTATGGATGAAGAAAAGAAGAAAACTACTGTTAAAAGAAAGACTAGTAGTACTAAGAAAACCACTAGTACTAAAAAGAAAACTAGTGTTAAAACTAGTACAAGTAAAAAGAATAGTACTAAAAGTAGTAATTTAAAAGTAAGTACTAAAAAAAGTACTCCTAAGAAAACAAATAATACTAAGAGAAAAACTACTAGTAATAAAAAGAAAACTACAGGGGCAAAGAAAAAGATAGTTAAGAAGGAAGTTCCTAAAAAAGAAGAAGTAGTAAAGGCAGAAGAAAAGAAAGATAATAAAAAAACTAAAATAGTTCTTGATATTATTATTTATGCATTTATAATTGTTGTTTGTGTATGTTTGGTACTTTTATATTTTAAAAGACAAGAAGATAATGAAACTATCAAGGAACTTGAAGAAACTGTTATTACTAAAGATATTGAAATAGTTGATGATAAGACTGTTAAAGATTATATTAATGAACTTAGAAGTAAATATGATAATGATGATATTAAGGGTATACTTAGTATTGATGGACTTGATGTTAGTATTCCAATTGTAAAAGGAAAAGATAATGATTATTATTTAAAACATGCTGTTACTAAAAAGAAAAGTGTAATAGGTAGTGTATTTATTGATTATAGAAATAATACTAATTCTAGACAAATAAATATATATGGACACAATAGTACTAAGTTTAATCCTCCATTTAAAGTATTAGAAGGATACTTAAATAAAGATTATTATAATGAACATAAATATTTTGAGTTTATGGTAAATGATGAAACTAGAAAGTATGAAATATTTAGTGTTATAGTTGCTAATAAGGATTCTAGTGAGGAACATATGCAATTTAGTTATAAGAAGAATTCTGATTGGTTAAAACATTTCCAAAGACTTCAAAAGAAGAGTAAATATAAAATAAATGTTACTGTAAATAAAGATGATAAAATAATGGTACTTCAAACATGCATATTTGGTAGATATCATGACAAATTATTGGTTATTGTTGGAAAAGAGATTGAAAGAAAATAGTAGTTTGTTGACTACTATTTTATATATAAAAAAACAGTATAAAATTTATACTGTAATTTTATTAGTTAAATCTTTTTCTAATTATTATAGTTGTAATTAGAAAAATCATACTAAGTATTGTAGTTACTTCTAAAGTATTAGATGAAGTAATTCCAGTAGCTGGTACATCATCTCCACCCATACCACTAGTAAATTCATAAATATAAGTTACTATTATAGTACCATCTATGTATTTACCTTTAGTTTCACCATTTACGTCAATTAAACTATAGTCTTCGAATTCTTTTTCTGTTGCAGCATATTCAGTTCCAACCTTTTCAAAATAAGGTAATTCTTCACTTAATACGTTTCCTTTGTTATCAACGTATCTTACGATTAGTTTTCCATAGATTCCGTGAGCTGCTTTGATTGTTAATTCTGTTTCATATGTATTAGCTTCTACCTCTTCTACATATTTATTTTCTTTATCATGAGCATTCCATCTTGAATTTTTAGAGTCATCATACCAACCATCAATTTTATCATTACAGTCATCTAAGATCCAATCTTTTTTAGTATCTTTGAATTCTATTTTAGATCCTGCTTTATTATAAATATCATCTGCAGCTTTACTTGCATGATTGTTATAAATATTTACTTTGTTACCAATAACTAATGTACCTACATTGTAAATGCCACCACCGAAGTCTGCTCCTACATTGTTTTTATTTATATTACCGGTACCATTATTAGTAATGTCACCTGATAATATTGTTAAGTTTCCAATTGATTGTTTTGTATAGATTCCAGAACCTGCATTATTTTTAATTTCTACTTTAGCTCCTTCTTCTATAGTACTTGTAAAACTTTTATTTCCTTGGAAGAAAATTCCTGCGTTGTTTAATGAACTTGTTGCTTTTGTTCCATTTTTATTTACTATTAAAGTACATGATTTATCTACGTTTAAAACTCTTGTCCAGATACCACTATATCCATTGTTATTAGCATTTAGTGTAGAGTTGTTAGTCATGTCGATTCTCCATGCTGAGATTCCCCAAGAATTATTATTTTCAAATGTAACTTTACTATTATTTTTAATAGTGTAGTATGTTCCATTTGAGCCACTTGCGCTACTATTAAGTACTTCTACAGTACTATTATCTATAGTTGCATAGAATGTACCTGTGAATCCTTGACGATTGTTGTCAGATATATATGTTGAATTAACTAAATTAACATTATATCCGCCATCTCCACCATTCCACTCTAATGCATCTTGTGTATAGTTTTTAATGATTAAAGTAGAATTATTTAGATTTAACTTATTATTACTGCCAAAATAAATAGCATGAACATTACTTTTTGTTCCTGTACCATCTAATGTAAGTTTTGCATTTTCTAAGTTTAAGGCTGCATTTTTTGAAGCACTGATTGTCATCCAATTCCATTCTGCTGTATAAGGAGTTGAACCTATTCCTTTAATATTTACTGTTACATCTTTAAAAGTTAAAGATACTCCCCATAAAGCAATTCCTTTATCTTCAAATGTAAGAGTATATTCTTTTGAACCATCAATTGTTAAATTTTTAGATAAATTTAAACCTTTTGTGGTTGCATTATCAAGTAATTTAATTGTATCACCATCAACTGCTGCAGTTACTGCTTCATCAAATGTTTCATATTTTGTATCTCCAATTTGAGCTACGTATGTTTTTACTTCTTCACTAGAAGTAAAAACTGTTTCTTTAGTAGATTCATTATTAACAATTTCTTTTTCATTATTAATAGTTTCTTCTACTTCTTGAGTTACATCTTCATTATTTTCTAATACTTCTAATTCTTCTGCATAGATTGTATTAAAAAATAGAGTAGATGCAACTATAGAAAGTAATACTTTCTTCATTTAAAAAACCTCCCTAAGTTTGCGATTTGTTTAGGGAAGAGTAGTATTACACTATTTTTCCCAAAACCCCCTTATCGCTTACGAGGCTATATTATACACTTTTTTTATGAAAATGCAAGTAAAACTTCATATAATTTTCACTTTTGGGCAAAATAATAGTGGTGAAATTATGTTTTATATTAATATATTCTTGTGTTTTTCAATATTTGGTTATTTATTTGAAACTATATGTTCATGGATATTTAAGACTGGTTTTAGTAGTGGAATACTTTATGGACCATGGACTCCTTTATATGGATTTGGTACATTAATAATTATGTTATTATCTAATAAGATATTTCAAAGTTTGCATCTAAATAGAGTGGTTGAGACTATAATAGTATTTGTTGTTATAACAATAGTTCTTACTATACTTGAGTGGTTAGGTGGAATAATGATTGAAAAAATATTTCATATAACGTTTTGGGATTATAGTAATTATAAATATCATATTGGAAAATACATATCGTTTGAAATGAGTTTGATTTGGGGAGTGGGTAGTATTATTCTTATATATTTAGTTTTACCTTGGGCTTTATCACTTATTAAAAAAATTCCATTATTTGTTACGGTTATACTTAGTTTTGTATTTATTATTGATGTTATTATGACAACTATTAGTAAGTTTAAAAATTAATAGTTGTTTTTTAATTGAATTTAACTTATAAAAATGTTATATTTAATATATGGGAAAATAGGTGATGAAGTATGAGTATGTCTGATAGAATATTTGGTAGTTATACAAATCAAAATAGAAATAGAATTAGACGTATTGTTAGTCAAATTGATAGTAGTGCTGTAAAAGATAAATATGCTTCTATGAGTGATGAAGAACTAAAAAATATGACTCAACAATTTAAGGATACAATTTCTAAAGGTGGTACTCTTGATGATGTACTTGTTGATGCTATAGCTGTTTGTCGTGAAGTAACTAAAAGACAACTTGGTATGTTTCATTATAATGTTCAAGTTGAGGCAGCTGTTGCAATGCATGATAATGTTATTGCTGAGATGAAAACTGGTGAAGGAAAAACTTTAGTTCAAATATTATCTGCTTATCTAAATGCTTTAGAAGGTAAAAGTGTTCATGTTATAACTTCTAATGATTATTTAGCAGGAAGAGATATGAAACAAAATAAAATGGTTTTTAGTGCATTAGGTTTATCTTGTGGTAATATTTTGCCTAGAGCAGATATGCCATTTAATGAACAAAGACGTAGAGAGTATGACTGTGATATTGTATATGGTACTGCATCAACTATTGCGTTTGATTATTTAGATGATAATAAAGCTAGGAGCGCTAGTGATAGAGTTAATTTAAGAGGATATGGATATGCAATTATAGATGAAGTTGATAGTATACTTTTAGATGACGGTATTACTCCATTAATAAAAGCTGAACCTTTAAAACCTCCTGCTGGTAAAAATGATTCATTTTATACTGATATATATTCGTGGGCATGTAATTTTGTAGAGAGTCATGGTTATGATTGTGAAGAGTATGATAAAGAAAGTTTCTATCGTAATCATGAAGATGAAATTGAAGAACAATATGAAAGTGGTCAATTAAAACATAAATCAGCAAAATTATTTCATGATACAACTACCGTAGAATTATCTGAAGCATTAGAAAGAGCAATATATAGAGATGTTTTTCATAAAAAAGAATGGAAGGCTTTATCTAAAGAAGATAAAGAAGAATATAATTTTAGACTTCAAGCTGTTAAAAGTTATATGTTAGCAAGATATCATTTTAAAAATGGTACTGATTATACATTAACTCCAGATGGACCTAATAGTAGAGATGAGAATGGTATGCCTAAATATACTGTTCAAATTATTGGAGAAAGTACTGGTAGAATTTTACAGGGAAGAAGATTTATGAATGGTCTTCACGAATGTATAGAAGCTAAAGAAAATTATATTGCTATGAAAGAGAAGAGACCTTATACTGTTCCAATAAAATCACCAACTCTTACTACTGCTAAATGTACTTATCCAGATTTCTTCGGTATGTATGAAAATGGTATTTGTGGTATGACTGGTACTAGTAATCAGGAAGATTTTATGGATATATATGGACTTCCTACTTATGAAGTTCCTAGTCGTAAAGCTAATATGAGAATAGATGAACCGGATGAAGTTTATAGTACTAAGAAGGCTAAATATGATGCTATATTGCAAGATGTACTTCGATGCAGAGAGACACTTCAACCAGTTCTTATTGGAGTTACTAGTGTAGAAGAAAGTTTACTTGTATCTGATATGCTTAAGAAGGCAGGAGTTAGACATTCTGTGTTAAATGCAGAACAATCAGAGAATGAAGCAGGTATTGTTGCTACTGCTGGACTTCTTGGAAGAGTAACTATAGCTACAAATATGGCTGGACGTGGTACTGATATCAAACTTGGTGAAGGTGTAGCAGAAGTTGGTGGCTTATATGTTATTGGTACAACTAAAAACAGAAATGAAAGAATTGATAATCAATTAAAAGGAAGAGCTGGACGTCAAGGAGACCCAGGTAAAACTAAATTCTATTCTTCATTTGAAGATGATTATGTATTAAGACGTGGTGGAGATAAGTTATTAAAACTAGTACATGGTTTTGACCAATTAAAAGGTATTATTGGAGAAAAAGGTAGAGTTATATCTAACGCTATATTGAAGATGGTTAAGAGATGTCAAAAATCTCAAGAATCTTATGATAAGAAAATAAGAATGATTGGTGAAAAATATGGTCAAATCTTAACTGTTCAAAAGAATGGTGTATATGAATATAGAAATTTTATACTTGATTCAAAAAGTGTTGTTCCGGTAATTGAGGACTCAATAGATAGATATATTGATGAAGTTGTCGGAAGACTTAGTGAAGAAGAAATAGATGCTAAATTAGGACATTTAATTGATACTGAAAAATTTAAAGATGTTGAAAAAATATCTGAAAGAAAAGAATTGATGAAGCAAGCTTTAAGAAGTAAATATTCTAAAGTTCCAAAGGATCCTGCATACGAAAAAGATATGAAAGCTAAGATGCTTAAAGTGTTAGACGATTATTGGATAAGTCAAATGGAATATTTAGAACAAATACAAAAAGGTTCTGTATTCCAAGCGTATGCTGAAAAAGACCCATTAAAAGCATATCAAATGGATGCAACTCTTCAATATAGAAATATGATTGATTATGTAAGAAATGAAATGATAACATATGCTATGAATCCTACTATGCAATATGGAAAATACACAGTACCAGAAGTTCAAGTAAAAGAAGAAGCATATGAAGAAGAAATTGATCAAGGTAAAGGAGCAAGAAGATGAAAGTATTTAAATGGATTTTTAATATTATAAGAGGTTTGATAATAATATATTTGATAACTCTTACATTCTTGTTTGTAATTATTTATGTTAAAAAGAATAGCTATCATCAAAAATATCCTGAGATAAATGGTTATTCTTATTATAAGATTGATAATGCTACGTTAGAACCTGAAATTCAAAAGAATAGTTATTTAATTCTTAAGAAAAGTGAAGATATTGAAGTAGGAGATTTTGTTTCATTTCTAGATGGAGTTGATTATGATGTTGTTGTTAGAAAAGTAGTAGAACGTGATAACTATAAATTAACTGTTGATGTAACCAATAATTATGAAAATAAAGATTATAGAAAGGTTATTGAAATAGATGATATATCTGCGAAAGTTGTTTATAGAAATAATACAGTTAGTAAAATTGCCAATATTATGCTTAACCCAATAATATTAGTAATACTATTATTTATTGGAACTATATTTCCAGAATTTGTATTTAATAAATAGTTTATATTATAGAGTGGATTCATTTATCGTTTCTACTCTTTTAAATTGTTTACATTATTCTTTTACATAAATGTAAAGATATTTTTAAGTGTTTACTTTGTGAAATTAAAGTGATGTTATTTAATTATAGTTGAATATATAATTATAGTAGAATGTATATTTTAACGAATAATAGAAAGGAGAAAAATATAAAAGATAAGAAATGGGTTATTTTAGTAGTATGCGTTTTAGCTGTTTTAGCAATATTATTTTTGTTTTTGAATGGTAAAGAAGCAACAGTTACTTTCGATAGTAATGGAGGATCAAAAGTATCAAGTCAAACAGTAGTAGAAAATAAAAAAGTTAGTAAACCAAAAGATCCTACTGCTACTACTGGTCAAAATAATAATACTGGAGATGTAATTATTATTGAAGAAAATGCAAGTTATCAAAATCATGTTATTGTAAATATTACTGGTGATACATTTGAAAGTGTAAATGGATATATTATTCAAGAATATAATCCAATACTAGGAACAGAAAATGAATTAACTTCAGTAATAACTGGTTTATATACAGTTAAAAATAATATAAGTGAAAATACATTCTACTACACAATGGAAGAATAAATAAGGAGGTAAATATGGAATTATTAGATTTATACGATGATGAAGGAAAGCCACTTAATATTACTATTGAAAGAGGTAGCAAACTTGAGAAGGGTAATGTGATGTTAAGTATTGTGTTTATTAGAAATAGTGAAAACAAATACTTAATACAGAAAACTAGTGAAGAGAAAGGTTCAGAATACAGTTCAACTGGAGGACATGTAACTCATAATGAGAATGGTCTTACTACTATAATAAGAGAACTTAAAGAAGAGTTAGGGTTAGATGTAAATAAAGATGAACTTAAAACAATTGGACTTATTAAAAATCCTGATAAGCCATGCGTAATAAATTTATACTTACTAGAAAAAGATATCGATATAGATAAGTTAAAATTACAAGATGATGAAGTAGAAAGTGTAAACTGGATGACAAGTGAAGAAATAATTAAATTAATTAAAGAAGATAAATTTTTGAAGTCTCATGGATATTTATTTTTAAATTACATTCATAATTAGTCATAAAAATAGATTTATGTCATATTTATTACTAAATGCTAGAAAGAAGGTAAATATGGATAAATCAGAAATTATTAAGAGTTTGGGTAAGAAAAGTAATGGTGAAATATATTTAGGAGTAGTAGGTGCTGTTCGTACTGGTAAAAGTACTTTTATTAAGAAATGTATTGAAAATTTGATTCTTCCATATATCGATGATGAAGTAGAAAAGAAAAGATGTATGGATGAAATACCTCAAACTGCTCAAGGCAAAACTATTATGACAATAGAGCCTAAGTTTGTTCCTAGTAGTGGAGCCAATATTAATATTGATGGGTTAGTTACAAATATTAAACTAGTAGATTGTGTAGGTTTCGTAACACCCGGGTCACTTGGATATGAAGATGAACTTGGAAATCCTCGTATGGTTAAGACACCTTGGTTTACAGAAGAGCTTCCTTTTGTTGAAGCAGCTGAGATTGGAACTGAAAAAGTTATTAAAGATCATGCGACGATAGGAATAGTTATTACTACTGATGGAAGTATATTAGATATGCCAAGAAGTAATTATGTACAAGCAGAAGATAAAGTCATAACAGAACTTAAAAACATTAATAAACCATTTATAGTTATTATGAATAGTGTTCATCCAATGGCTAATGAAACTATAAGTATGAGTGAAGCTTTAAAAGAAAAATATGGTGTACCAGTAATACCAATTAGTGTAGAAAATATGACTGAGAGAGATATTACTGAGATATTAAAAGAAGCACTATATGAATTTCCAGTTGATCATGTTGAATTTAATATACCTGATTGGGTAGGAGTATTAAAGAGTGATCACCCTTTAAAACAAAAGTTTATTGAGAAGATGAAAGAATCTATAGTGAATGTTGATAAATTAAGAGATGTAGAAAATATTAATTTAAATCTTGAAGATAATAGTGAGATTACTAAAGCATATATTTCTAAACTTGATACTGATAACTCTGAAGTAACCATTACTATGGAAGCAAGTGATGAATTATTTAATGAGATATTGAAGAGTGTAGTTGGAACTTCTGTTAATAGTAAGGGTGACTTATTAAAAGTATTTCAAGATGTTAGTGAAGGAAGAAGTGAATATGAAAGTATTAAGGGTGCTTTAAAACAAGTATATCAAACTGGATATGGTATAGTACTTCCTAGAATAACTGATATGAAGTTAGAAAAACCTGAGATAATTAAGCAGGGGGGTAGATTTGGTATTAAGCTTAAAGCTAAGGCTTCAAGTGTACATATGATAAAGGTTGATGTAGAAAGTAGTTTTGAACCTATTATAGGTAGTGAAGTACAAAGTAAAGAATTAATAGATTACATTATGAAGGATAATGAAGATCCCGAGAAAATATGGCAAAGTGAGATATTTGGAAGAAGTCTAAATGAGATAGTACAAGAAGGTATACAAGCTAAACTTTCATTACTTCCAGATGCAGCTAAATATAAATTATCACAAACTATTACAAAGATGGTTAATAAAGGAAGCAATAACTTAATAGCAATAGTATTATGACACTTAAAAGTGTCTTTTAATTTGTTTAAATATTTGTTATAATCTTAATGTAAGGAGAATGATATATGAACGATAATAATTTAAATAATGTACCAAATATGAATGGTAATAATAGTGCTCCATTAGCACCACCAGAACCTCCAGTAACACCACTTGCAGGAGCAACAGTGAGTGAAACACCAGTTATTCAAGGCAATACTGCAACTCCACAAGTACAAATTCCTGAAGATAAAGTTATGCCTGAAACATTAAAAGAAGAAATAAGACAAGAACAATTAAATCAACAAAAACCTAAAAAGAAAAAACATATATTTAGAAAAATATTTAATATTTTAATTACACTTGCATTGTTAGTTTGGATAGGAGTAATTGTATATGATTTCTTAAACGTTCAAAGTGAAAAAGAACCAAAGTTCTGTTTTACAAAGGGTGAAACTAAGAATGATGATGGAAATGTTAAATGGTGTAAGGGTGCTGGATATGTAGCATATAAATATGATTATGGAGATATAA
>UMHM01048569.1_pt1 | contig 12984 bp, 13 predicted proteins | sample 1965501 | NCBI WGS metagenome assembly UMHM01 (sample SAMEA4836095, study PRJEB28245) | human gut metagenome | biome: gut microbiome; material: fecal sample | place: Denmark | collected 2008
TCTTCTGTCATACTTAGTATTATAATAAACATAAATCCTTTTGACAAGTTCAATGATCTGTTTAAAATTATATCCCATATATTGATTCTTCTTTAGATTTAAGTAACATACTAATTGAACTGCTAGAAGCATACTACTTCTAGATTTGTTCGTTAGCACCCTGGCCTATGCTTTTCAGCATAAGTTCTGGGTGTTTTTTCTATAATACAGATTCTAATTCTTCTAAAGAAATTGGTCCTGGTCTTAAAATCTGCAAATTTTCTTTTGTACAGTCCACAATCGTGCTAGCCTGCAAAGCTTTACATGTTCCTAGTACAATTCCATCAATTTTTGGTAATTGTTCATATACATCATCACTAGTTAGCGCCGTCTTTTCTCCTGATTGATTAGCACTTGTAACTAGGATTGGACAATTCAATTCATCAATCACATCTAAAATAAATTTTTCATCTGGAATACGAATCGCAATCGTAGTCAATCCATTCGTATAGGCTGAATCTACACTGTCCTTAACATTGACAACTAAAGTTAATGCACCCGGTAAAAAATGTTTGGCAATCTTTTCAATTCTTTCATCCACCTGTGCCACTTGCTTCATGTGTTCCACATTTGAAACCATCATAGGAATTGGTTTTGTTTCCGGGCGATGTTTAGCTAATTTCAATCTTTCTAAATCCTTTAGATCCCCATATTTAACTCCAACACCATACACTGTATCTGTAGGCAACGCAATAATTTTATGTTCATTAAATGCACATGCCACTTCATGCACTTGATTTTTTGTATATTCTTTCATGTTCACACCTCTGTCTAAGACATTATACATCTTTTATGATAAAATACACTAAGAAAGGATGTATACTCATGTTTGAAAATACAATTGCGGCCATTTCCACTTCACTGCAAGATGGTGCCATTTCTATCATTCGTCTAAGTGGAGATCAGGCTATTGAAATCACTCAAAAACTATTTGACCGTAATATCACGGGTGCGAAAAGTCATACCATACATTATGGTTTCATTATAGATCAAGATAAAAACCCTGTTGATGAAGTACTTATATCTATTTTTAGAGCGCCTAAGACATACACTCGTGAAGACATTGTTGAAATCAATTGTCATGGTGGTACGTTCATCACACGTAAAATATTATCAATGGTATTAAGTGCTGGTGCCGATTTAGCAAAACCAGGCGAATTTACCCAACGTGCCTTCTATCATGGAAGAATTGACTTGTCGCAAGCAGAAGCCGTACAAGATATGATTGAAGCCAGCAATAACACAGCTGCTAACATGGCCATTCATGGCATTAAAGGAAGTGTAAAAAAATTACTTCAGCCTTTGATTGATGATTTAATGGATATTATCGCTCAAATTGAAGTCAATATTGATTATCCTGAATATGAAGATGTTGAACAGCTCACCACAAATGACTTGCTTCCAAAAACTAACGAATGGTTACATAAGATCGATCATATTTTAAATCGTGTACAAACAGGTCAAATGTTAAAAAAAGGAATCGACACCATTATTGTAGGTAAGCCTAATGTTGGCAAATCCAGCTTATTAAATGCACTTCTTGAAGAAGATAAAGCCATCGTAACGGATATTGCTGGTACTACACGAGATTTAGTTGAAGGGCAAATTCATATTGGAAGTGTGCAGTTAAATTTAATTGATACAGCTGGTATTCGTGAATCAAGTGACAAGATTGAACAAATTGGTATTGAAAAGAGTCAGGAAAAATTAAAAGATGCAAAGCTTGTCCTCTTAGTATTTGATGGTTCTAAAGATTTGGATGACGAAGATAAACAACTATTAGAATTGACAAAAGATAAAATGCGCTTAATTATCTACAATAAATTAGATAAGGCAGAAGCTAATAAAGATGGAATTTGGATTTCGGCTGCCAACAAAGACATTCAGTCATTGATTGATGCTTTAGAAAACTTGTATCATGAAGATTTATTAAAAGAAGATCCACTACTTTCAAACGAACGTCAAATTGGTTTGTTAAACCAAGCTAAGGAAGATATGTTAAGGGCGAAAGAAGCTATGAATATGATGGTCGAGCCAGACTTGATAGAAATTGATATCCAGGCAGCACATGATCACTTAAAAGAGATTCTAGGTGAAGTTCATAGAGAAGACTTATTAGATACTTTATTCTCTAAATTCTGTTTAGGTAAGTAAAAAAAAAGAAAATGCGATGATTATTTTAACCAATCATCGCATATTTTTTATCTACTTTATTCAATACTACACAACCATCTTCTGTCACAAGAACTAAGTCTTCAACACGAACACCCATCTTTTCTGGCAAATAGATGCCTGGTTCAATCGAGAAGATCATACCTGGTTTTACAGTTTCTGTATTAGTTGAACTTACATCGCCAAATTCATGATCGGTTTGACCAATAAAATGTCCAAGACGATGTGTAAAGTATTCGCCATAGCCAAAACTTGAAATATAATCACGGGCAGCGGTATCAATATCGCATAAACGTACACCTGGGCGAATCATTTCTTCCGCTTTTTCATTGGCAACACGCACAATATCATGAATCTTTTTATACTCTTCATTTGTTTCTTTACAGAAATATGTACGTGTCATATCAGAACAATAGCGGTCTTTTCTTCCTCCAATATCAATGACAATACTATCTCCTGCTTTTAATACAGAATCATCTGGCATATGGTGAGGATCGGCGCCATTGGCTCCAAATGAACAAATAGGTGGAAATGACACGTCTTGGCATCCCAACAATTTATATTGTTCAAGAATAAAAGCTTCTACTTCTTTTTCCGTCATACCCTCTTTAATATAATCTCTTGTACGTTCCATTACAACATCATTAATTTTTGAGTTTTCAACCATGCATTCCTTTTCTTTTTCATCTTTAATAGCACGAGTATCATCTACATACTTTGATCCAAGAACAACCTTTAACCCTTCACACTTTTCCATTAAAGGAATCAAAAAGCGGGCTGTCCACTCTTTATCAATACCAAGTGCTTCATTGGAATCAATCACATTAGCTAATAAAGAAATCGAATCATCCGTATCACTAAACCAGATCTCTTCACAATCTTTTTGTTCCACTGTAAATAACGTATTTAAAAACAATACTTTTCTTCCTTCATCATTCAAATATAGTGCAAACAATCTCTCACCTGGTTCTACATCTACTCCTGTTAGATACCAGATACTGCATGGTTCACTGACTAAAATTTGTTTAAGACCATCGGCTTTCATTTTTAAAATGACTTCATCCACTCTTTTTTGAAACATAATATCCTCCTAGAAATTCAAAGTAAATTCTGTACCTTGTTTTTCACTACTTGTCACATTGATTTTAATTTTATGACTTTGTGCAATCTGCGTTGCGATTGACAAGCCTAGACCTGCTCCACCCTGATACTTTCTAGATTTATCAACACGATAAAATCTTTCAAATACATGTTTTAAATCTTCTGGTGGAATATAACTATCCGTGTTTCGAATCGTGATAACAGGTTTATTTTGTATTTTTACTAACTTAAAATAAATCTTTCCACCCTTAGGTGTATACTTGATCGCATTATCCAAGAAAATTAAAATCAATTGTTTTAACTGTGACTCATTCCCATGTACCTCTATATTTTCTTCCACTTCATCTATTAATTCAATACCTTTTTCAAAGGCAATCGATTCAAATGGCAAAACACAATGAAAACATATATCACTTAAGGAGCAGCTTTGCATAGAAATCTCTATTCGATTCGCATCATTTTTGGCAAGAAACAACATATTTTCTACCAGTTTACGCATTCGATTGGCTTCACTTTGAATAGAATCTATCCATTGTTTTTGCGAAGAAATAGTTTCAGTTGAATGATTTATTAATACATCACTATCCGCTAAAATAACCGTTAATGGCGTCTTTAATTCATGACTGGCATCTGCCACAAATTGTTTTTGTTTGTCCCAAGCCTGCTCAACAGGTTTCAATGCCCATTTACTTAAAATACAACTTAATATAAAGAACACAAGTAAAACAGTAGATCCAATTTGAATTGATATAATCAACATTCTCTGAAAGGAAGATTGCATATTAGATATATCCACAAAGGCTACCGCATAACCTGATGAAATGACTGTACCTTCATCAACTTGATAATCCGTAATTTTTTCTTTTTTATACGCAAAACCTAATTTTTTTAAAACACCCACATTCTCTTTATGTTCCACACTTTCGATTAAATTTTGAGCATCTTCAGCATATATATTCCACACCGTTCGACTTGTGATCATATATTCATAATTGTCATCTGTATAAATCACAAAGGAATTTCCATTAAAGTTTCGATTATTCGCAAAAGAAATAGAAAAATCTTTATCCTTTAATCGTAATGCCATTTCCAAGTTTCGCTCTACATCCCTTTTATCATGGACATAATTCGAACAACATACCACGCCAAATACAGAAAGCAGGATAATACTGACAAAAGACATGAGAATTAAAATGAATTTGGCTTGTAGTTTTTTAAGCATTACATACCTCTAGGCGATATCCAACTTTGCGTATCACCTTAATAGAAACACGGCTCTTTAAAAATTTCAGTTTCTTTCTTAAAAAAGAAATATACACCTCTACATTATTATCCATCGCATCACTTTCACTTCCCCATACTGAAATGATCAAATCATCCTTGGACGTTATCATTTCAGGATGTGACATTAAATGTTTCATAATTTCAAATTCTTTGTATCCTAAATGAATATGTTGATTTTTACAATACAATTCGCAAGTATCCAATTGTAAAGAAAGATCTTCATACTTTAATTCATGTACGATAACTTCCCCTTTACGTCTTGTCAAGGCGTTGATGCGTGCTACAAGCTCGGCAGAAGAGAATGGTTTTGTCATATAATCATCAGCCCCTACATTCAAGCCTTTTACTTTATCTGGAATTTCATCCAGTGCCGATAATAATAATGTGGGTGTTTCCACTTTATTTTCACGCATTTTTTGTACAATTTCAAACCCATTGATTCCCGGAAGCATAATATCTAAAACGGCCACATCATAAAAACCACTTAAGGCAAGATCCAAGCCTTCTAGTCCATCATAAGCCATTGTAACTTGCCATTTTTGTTCTTCAAAAATTTGAGCTATCGCATACGCAATATTTTTTTCATCATCTACAACTAATATATTCATATTTTAACGCCCTTTCTTTTTTATATATTAACACACAGTTCTATTTTTTCTTCATGAATTTGAATTGAAACACATGACTGCAATGCCTTTAGCTTACGATTTAAATAAGAAATATAAAGTTCAACTGTTTTAACATTCACATCCACACGATTTTGCCAAACCTTTTCAAGGACAAGCCATACTGGCGATGCATGTGATTCCATCTTAATCAACATCGCAAGAAGACTATATTCATAAGTTGATAATTGATACTTTATATTCTTACAAGCTAAAGTTTCTTCTTTTTTATTTAAAAGAATATCTTGATACTGCAAATACGAATCATCCACCATATTTTCCTTTAACATTACTTTAACACGAGCAATCAATTCTTTTGTAGAGAAGGGCTTAGACAAATAGTCATTCGCACCTAAATCAAAACCTTTTATCTTATCATCTACTTCGCTTAATGCACTAAGCAACAATACAGGAATATCTTTTTTTTGTTTGCGAATCAAAGATAAAACTTCATATCCATTTTTTTCTGGCATCATAATATCTAAAATCAACCCATCATAGATTTCCTGAGAGATCAAGTCAATGGCGTTTTTTCCATCATAACACACATCACAATCATATCCTGCATCTAACAAGACAGCTTGAAGTGCTCTTGCTAAATTAATTTCGTCATCCGCTATCAACAAACGCATATTAGCCCTCGATTCTATCCTTGATGGTTTGAAAAGACAAATCCAGCGACGCGATTTCATCTGCACATCGCTTTAATTCCTGTCGAATCAACACTTCATCCTGAACATTCTTTTTATAATGAATTTGATGTTCTAAATTCGCCCAAAAATCCAATGCAATCGTACGGATTTGTATTTCAACTAAACAATTGTTTACTTCACAAATCATATGCAAGCTTCGATATCCACTTGGTTTAGGATGGGTTAAGTAATCTCTAATTTCCACCACATTAAAAACTGAAATAATCCAATTCTTTATCTCATATATTTCATCTACAAACGAACAAATGATACGAACACCAATTACATCATGAAGAAATGAATAATTCTTTCCTACCTTATGTAAAACACTATCTGGCGATTTGATTCTTGAAGTTGTGTATTGTATACATTCTAATGAACTTTTTTCAATTGAACTCAACACAAAATCCAATACTTCTTTAAACCGTTCATAATCCATTCCATAAAACTCTTCATACGTCATATAGTTATCACCATTCTAAACATACTAGAAAAGGCTTAAAAAAAGTTAGAGAACATCATGCTCTCTAACTAAAGTAATATCCTTTATAATCATAATAATAGATTCGATAAATAAAACGATTATTTTTCTTAATACTAAATTGTTCTTCTAAATTTCCATCTGTATCATAGATAGATAATAACCCAGCAATACCAGAATCTACGACAATATGATTTCCTAAATTCTGTGCACTCGATACATAGGCACTAAATGGAACTTCAAATGAATTCACTAACGTATATGTACTTTCATTTTCATCCACTAAATATTGATAGTAATAGGATGTTGTTCCTTCTAAGATGCTTGTTTGGATGCCTTCATTAACCGTCCAATCATAATCCGTTCTTGTCTTTGAATAACCAAAATTGTTGTCAAACATATACAAATAATATTGACCCGATGCTAGTGAATCATCTTCCATATAGGTTACAGTATGTTGACCACCACTTGTCAAGAAGTCCCCTACTTTTGTATATAAATAATCTGAATAGTCTGTATCCTTCCAGAAATCTTCATTTCCAATAATATAATCAATACTAGGATTTGTACTTAATTCATTGATTTTAATAATCGAACTTGTCTCTCTAGAAGAAAGAATTGCACTGTCATCACTTAGATATTGAAGCGTATTGATATGCATCCAATCCCATTTAGATCCTTCTTTATGATCTGTACTCTCTTTATAGCTTCCAAATAAATCTTCTAAATCTAACAGCTCTGTTACTTCTTCACTATCCACATCCACTTTAATAATACAGTCTTCAACACTGTTCTTTTCTTCATTGGTTGCAAGTAGTATCAAGTTTCCATCATTATCAAACTGATAATCATGATGAATAATATAGTTTCCTAAATTATATACATGTTTAACCATGCCTAAATGATTCATTGCGACCATACGATGTGTTGAAACACTCATATATAACGTGTGATTCTGCATCAACATACGATGCGAGCGATATCCAATAATAGGGATTTCCCCACGTAAAATTCCATTCGTATCGTATAAATAGACAAAATCTTGATCATCCGAATCATTTCCTAACAAAGTATAAAGACCATTTCCTAAATCTTGCTTTGAACCAGATACTCGTTTTAGCTGAATATCTTCATCACCTAGTAAAGATCCCATTTCATAGGTTTTTGTTACACTTTGACTTGTACCATCTTTAAACGTTGCCGTAAACGTAATTGTATTTGTACAGTTTGGCAACAAGCCAATCAATTGAAATTCATGTTCCTTCTGATATGTCTTAGCTTGATATGCTGAAGCTGTGAAGTCTGCGTAATTTGCACAGCTTACAGTATAAGTAATTTTAGCTGCTTTCGATGTATTGAAATAAACATACATCGATTGTGTATTTGTTGAAAAAGGATTGTATTTCATAAATATATTCTGAAGTGTGTAATTTCCATTTCCCTTTTCATTTTCTAAGTTTGATAATGCTTCTTCTTGATATTCACTTGTATAAATTGTGCTAACAGAAACTTTAGACTGGTCATCTTTATAAATACCATATCCAATAGTAAGTCCAATAACTAAGATAAATATCACAATAGTTCCGAGCTTTTTCTTCATAAAAAATTCACCTCGGCAACATTTTATTACGTTTTTCTTAAGATTTCCTTAATTTTCTTAAGTTTTTTTACATTTTATTAAAATGCGAAAAAAAAGAAATAGACAGCTGATTATCATAAGGGCATGAAAAGTATAATCTATTAGAACTGTCTATTTCGTTGCAAAGTATATAATAGAAACCTTAAACAAACCTTAAAGGATTCATTCTCTATCATGTTATAATTTAAATGGTGATGATATGAAATTAATATTTAAACAAAGATTTTTCTCCTGGTTTGACAGTTATGACATTTATGATGAGACTGGACACATTGTCTATCAAGTAGAAGGAAAACTTGCATGGGGGCATAAGTTAGTAATCTATGATAGGAGCGGTAATGAAGTGGGTACTGTATTGGAAAAAGTAATGACTATACTTCCAAAATTTGAAATCTATAAAAACAATGCATACATAGGATGCCTATCAAAAGAATTATCATTCTTTACTCCACATTACAACATCGACTATAATGGATGGCATATTGATGGAACCCTTACAGAATGGAATTATACAATTATCGATGCTAACCATACGCCTGTAGCTATTATAAGTAAAGAAATATTTAACTTAACAGATACCTACGTGATTGATGTTAAAAATCATGAAAGCGCACTCGATACGCTGATGTTTGTATTAGCCATCGATGCAGAAAAGTGTTCTAGGAATAGATGATAAAATTATTAGCACTCGCCTCTTGACTGTGCCAATCATTTGTACTATGATATTAGCAGTTAAAAGATTTAAGTGCTAAGGAGGATTCAATATGCGCTATTACCCTAATTATTTTGATGACTTTTTCAATGATACTAAAAAACAAGATACAAACACTGTATTAAGAACAGACATTTATGAAAAGGATGGATACTATCAAATCTGCATGGAAGTTTGCGGGATTCAAAAAGAAAATATCCAGATTGAATTAAAAGATGGATATTTAAAAATCACAGCGACTCGTAATATCAACAAAGAAAATACACGTGTGATTCGTCAAGAACGATTTACCGGTTCTTATTCTCGTTCTTTCTATATTGGTGAAGGCTACAAACAAGAAGATATCAAAGCTCGTTTTAACAATGGTGAATTATTCATCTTATTACCTACAAAGCCAGTTAAGCGTGAAGAAGAAACAAGATATATCAATATTCAATAGTGAGAGACTTGCGTCCCTCATTTTTTTGATTATACTTATTGTTAATCAAGTGGAGGTACAAACAATGAATGTATTAGATGAAAATGTTGCGATCTTCAAATATTTTGAAGAAATCTCAAAGATTCCTCATGGATCATTTCATGAAGAAAAAATCGCAGACTATGTAGAAAGCTTTGCGAAAGAACATGATTTTAAATATGTTCGTGATGACATGAACAATGTGATTATTTATAAAGGTGCTACACCAGGCTATGAAGATCACGATACCATCATGTTACAAGCGCATATGGATATGGTTTGCGAGAAGAACAATGATGTTGATTTTGATTTTGAAACCGATAGCTTAAACCTATATGTAGAGGATGGCTGGTTGAAAGCCAAAGGAACAACATTAGGTGCCGATGATGGATTTGGAGTCAGCTACATGTTGTCAATTCTAAGCGATGATACATTAAAGCATCCAAATCTAGAATGTGTATTTACGGTACAAGAAGAAGTGGGTCTATTAGGATCTATTAATTTAAAGAAAGAATACTTCAATGCCAAAAAGATGATTGGTCTTGATGGTGGGGGTGAAGTTAGCACTTGCACCACAACAAGTGGTGGGCGCTATGCCTATGTAAATAAAACATGCACTTTTGAAGATGTAGACAAACCAACCTATAAACTTACTATTAAAGGATTAGATGGTGGACATTCAGGTGCTTGTATCGATAAAGAAAAGGGTAACTCAATCAAAATCTTATTTCGAGTTCTACAGACATTAAAAGATATTCAAATTGTATCCGTAAATGGTGGTCTAAAAGAAAATGCGATTCCTAGAGAAGCTGAAGCAACTTTCGTTTCAGACATTCAGCCAAATATAAATCAAATCGTGGCTGATTTAAAAACAGAATTTGAATTTAGTGATAGTAAACTCGACATTCAATTGGAAGAAACAGAGAAAGTCACTCAAGCCTTTACTTCAAAAGATACTAATGAATTAATTACACTATACTATTTATTACCAAATGGTTTACAACATAAATCCATGGCCATTGAAGGATTAACATTGGCATCCTTAAACTTAGGTAAGCTAAGAACAGAAGACAATGTTGTGAAATGTGCCTTCTGCATTCGTTCCCCATTAGAATCTATGAAAGATGAATTAGGCAACAAGATCAACATGATTGCACAGTTATGCAATGCATCTGAACATGAAGATACAAACTTCTGTGGCTGGAACTATGAAGCGAACAGTCCATTAAGAAATAAACTAAAAGAAATCTTAAAAAGACAAGGTGTAGAAATGGAAACCGAAGCATCCCACGGAGGTATGGAAACCGGTATTCTAAAAGGATTACTTCCAGATTTAGATATCATCACATACGGACCTATCGCCGAAGGTTGTCATACGCCTGAAGAAAAACTAAACCTAGAATCTTTTCAAAAAGCCTATAAAAACTTATGCGATTTAATTGCCGAATTGTAAGAGAAGTCTATACTTCTCTTTTATTATGTGCTATAATATTTAAGCACATGGCGCGTTCGGCAAGCGGTTAAGCCACAGCCCTCTCAAGGCTGTATCACGGGTTCGAATCCCGTACGCGCTACCATTCATCAATTACTCCTTTACATAAAGGAGTTTTATTTTTTTATACAGATTATATCTTATTTATATCTTAAAATTATATTTTCTCTTTCCGACAAACTGTGTAATATATATTAAGAAAGGACAGATACATTCATAATGCTAGAAGGATTAGGAACATTTTTTATCTCCATAGGAATCGCAAAATTAATTTATGCGTTGTACTTAAGACACAAACAAAATTAAGTCTAGCAATAGGCTTTTTTATTTTGGTTAAAATAAAAAGTACATCACTAGATGCACTCTTCAATCTTTCGTTTTTCAAGATACTTGATTTTTTCATCATGAACCCATTCTATAATGACACGATAATTAGTCATTAAGAAATCTCTCCATTCCGGTTGAACAACAACTCTTCTTTTAAGACCTCTGTCATTTTCTATGATATATGGAAGTCTATATTTTTCGTTATAATCTTTGATTGTTTCTATAATATCCTTAGGCCGATTCCAAATTGGATCATTACCACCTACATCCACCAAAAAACTCGATAATAAACGATATGGTGTCTGCATGATCAAAAGCTTCTTATATTCCTTTAAAGCTTCATCATGCTGCTTTACACAAATAATAATTTCTTGTTTCGAACAATTCTCAGGCAAATATTTTCGGATGCTTAAAATCGCATTTTCCAATGCGTTTGTACGCTTTTGATGAATCAACGGACCCAAATGATATCCTTTTTCGGCCACATCATCATAGGCTAAAGAAATCATTTCATCTAAGATTTCATCAAATTCAATTCTATCCTTATAAATCATTAAATTTAATATAGACTCTAACCAATAAAAAGAATAAGAAGAACTCGTAAACTCTAAAATCTTCTCAAAATAATCCAATCGTAGTTCAAAACTATATAAATCTAAGAATTGTAATCGCTCGACATCTAACATACCCTTATTTTATCAGTTCTGTGTACTTTTTAGAAGATGCTTTACACTTTTCTACCGGATATTTCTTCTTATTTTGTTCTAATTTCATCAACAAAATCTCTTCCATATCCACACCTAGTTTGTTGGCCATTAAAATACAATAATTCATCACATCGGCCAGTTCTTCACAAACATGCTGCTTATCATATTCATTATTCCATTGAAAACATTCCAACAACTCTCCTGCCTCAATACTAATCGATTTAGCTAAATTTTCTGGATTATGAAATTGATCCCAATCTCTTTCCTCATTAAACTTTAAGATTTCTTCAACTGCCCTTTTCATCTTGCCCCTCCATCATTCTATATTTCTTTGGAGATATGCCGTACACCTTTTTAAACACCTGAATAAAATGTGTCACATTATTAAAACCAACAATCTCTGATATTTCCGTTACATTCAGCGTGGCATCCTTTAAAAGATTTGTTGCCTTCTGTAATCGATATTGAATTAAATACTCATATGGCGTTACATTCAACATTTTATTGAAACAACGATTACACTGCGCAATACTCATCATTCCTGCGTCCGCAATATTTTTTAAAGATAACTCATCGGCATAATGCGTATGAATATATACAAGCATCACTTGTACTCGTTCTTGTTTTTCGATATCCTTTTTGTTCGGTATAAAATCAATTGTAGATAAGCTCTTCACCAATTGTCTCCAAATCATGGTAATCAAAATAGAAACATCATATTCAAACATATCCGAACCATTTAAATGAATATTATAAATATCATACAAATATTTAATAATTTCATTCTCATCCTTGATTTCATAACATCTTAAAAAATCCATACGCGTATAAGGCCATACATACTTATATTTCATTCGACTCTCTTTAAAGAAAAAAAGTAAATCTTCAGGAAAAGTAAGTGTCACATATTCTCCATCCTCACTCATATCACTCGACATATGCAAAGCACCTTTATTAATAAACAATGCCTCTTTTTCTTTAAGTTTGTACTCTATTCCATTTACCTGATAACTCACATATCCCTTAGTACATAGCACAAATTGCAAGTCCTCATGCCAATGCAAAGACTTAAAGCCACTACCAATCGGTAAATCACTATATTTTCTAACAACACAGATATTTACTGGGAACAATTCATCCGTATATCCGTTTAAAATGTGTAATTTATTCTCCATAAACTAAATATAAACCAAAAATGATAATATATCTATATTTT
>UMHM01090730.1_pt1 | contig 12952 bp, 13 predicted proteins | sample 1965501 | NCBI WGS metagenome assembly UMHM01 (sample SAMEA4836095, study PRJEB28245) | human gut metagenome | biome: gut microbiome; material: fecal sample | place: Denmark | collected 2008
TTATACTGTAACCGCAGCCATATCATAGCGCGCAAATTCCGAGGTAAATTCGCCAAGACCCTGCGTAATCTGCCTTAAAACAAGCGCGAAATCCTGCATTTCCGCTTCGGGAGCTTCCGCGGTTAGCTCGGTCATTCCGTCGCCGAGGCTGTTCATTCCGAGAACCGAGCCTCTTCTCTTCGACAAAACGCTCATAACGTCGCCCTGTTTATCGTCGGGAACAAGTATCCTGAACGAATCAACAGGTTCGAGGAGATAGGGCTGCGCCTGCTCCATACAGCTATGGAACGCCATCGAAGCCGCCGTTTTGAATGCAAGCTCCGAGCTGTCAACGGGGTGATAGCTTCCGTCGAGAAGCGTCGCTTTCAGTCTTACAACGGGATAACCGCCGAGAATACCCTTCTCCGAGGACTCCTGCAAGCCCTTTTCGATAGCGGGGAAGAAATTCTTCGGAACTGAACCGCCGAAAATCTTCTCCTCAAACAAAAGCGTGTCGCCGTCATACGGCTCAAACTCGATTTTAACGTGACCGTACTGTCCGTGACCGCCCGACTGCTTCTTGTGCTTGGCTTCAATCGTGACTTTCTTGCGTATTGCCTCGCGGTAAGGCACTTTCGGCGTCTGAAGCGTAACGTCCATTCCAAACTTGCTCTTCAGCTTTCCAACCGCAATGTCAAGGTGCTGTTCGCCCAAACCGCCGAGAATACGCTCGTGAGTTTCGTGATTGTGGACGTATTCAAGCGTTCTGTCCTCCTCAAGCAGACGTCTGATTGCGGTCGAAAGCTTGCCCTCGTCGCCGTTTGCCGCAAGCTTAACCGTTCTGAAATAGCACGCTTTCGGGAACTCCATCGGCGCAAGAGCCGCCTTGTCGGACGGGTCGCAGAGCGTATCTCCCGTCTTTGCGTCAAGCTTCGTCACAGCGCAGATATCGCCCGCGTGAACCTCGGCTGTTTCTTCCTGCTTCTTTCCGTTAACCGTAACCAGCTTTCCGAAGCGAAGCTCCGCGCCGTCCGTTGAAACGGGAACGGATTTCGCCGCAAGAACGCCGTGAACAACCTTTACATAGCTTATCTTTCCGACAAACGGGTCTGCAACCGTCTTGAAAACAAGCGCTTTAAGCGGCTTTGTATCGTCGTATTCGAGAACCTCGCCGTCCGCGACTTCAAGCTTTCTCTCGTTCGGCGAAGGAAGCATCGTCGCAACCGCGTCAAGCAGCATATCAACGCCCGAAAGCGTGTCGTTCGCGCAGCAAACAACCGGCGTAATCGTGCCGTTTGCAACGCCGTCGTGAATACCCTTGACAAGCTCCTCGTGAGTAAATTCCTCCTCGTTGAAGAACTTATCCATAAATTCCTCGTTCGTTTCAGCGACAGCCTCCGCCATAGCCGCTCTCAGACCCGCAATTCTGTTCTCGGACGCGGGCATTTCGACTTCGGTCGGAACGCCTTTCTTATCGTATTTATACGCCTTCATCGTAATCAGGTTTATGTAAGCTTCAACCGGTCCGTTCTTATCGTAAGGAACGACAATCGGGCAGACCGTCGGACCAAAGCTTGTTTTCATCTCGGTGAAAACGCGGTAGAAGTCGCTGTTTTCAACTTCCATACAGGTTACAGCCAACATTCTCGCCTTGTTCATCTTCTCCGCGAGCTTATAAGCCTTGACCGTTCCGGGGCAAACGCCGTCTTTTCCGTTTACGCAGACGATAACGCTCTCCGCAGCGCGGATTCCCTCGTACAAACCGCCGATAAAATCGAACTGTCCGGGTGCGTCGATAACGTTGATTTTCTTATCCTTCCAGACCATATTCGCCATAGCGGCGTTTATCGAAATCTTTCTCTTGATTTCATCGTCGTCAAAGTCGCAGACCGTGTTGCCCTCGGCGGTGTTGCCCATTCTGTCGGTAATTCCGCATTTGAACAGCATAGCTTCGGTAAGGGCGGTTTTTCCGCTTCCGCCGTGACCTGCCATTACAACGTTTCTGATATCATCAGCCCTGAATGTTTTCATAGAATTTTACCTCCGATTTAGAATATGCGGGCTTTTTCCCCGATTTAATAATATTATACAATATTATCTCACAAAATGCAAGAGTTTTTGTGAATTTTTTTACCTTTTCACAATTTTTTCGCAAAACTCTTGAATAAATCGGTGTTTGGGTGTATAATTAAATGTGAAAATAATAAACAGGAGCTGATTGAATGATAATACTTCCCGAACAGGTTAACGAAGCGCTCACAAGGCTTGAGGACGCGGGATTTGAGGCGTATATCGTCGGCTCGTGTGTGCGGGAGCTTGTTATCGGAAACTCGCCGCAGGACTATGATATCGTGACAAACGCCGAAATAAACGACATTCTTTTCGCGTTTCGTGAATATCGGCTCTCGGAGGAGGGCATATCGCGCGGCGAAATTCTCGTGACGATACTCGGAATGGTAATCCAGATTTCGCCTTATCGCCGCGAAATTGTCGGAAACCGCGTCCTCTACGCGGATAATCTCGAAACCGACCTCTCGCGCCGCGGATTTACTATGAACGCGATGGCGTTTTCGGCGAAAACGGGGCTTATCGACCCTTATGACGGAAAAACGGCGCTTTCGGGTGAAATAAGGCAAATCGTTGCAATCGGCGAAAATGTCACGGTTAACGTTAAAATCGGCGGAAAGCCTGTCGCAGAAACGGTTTACGATATGTCGAAAAGCTTCGCTTCAAAGCCCGAACGGCTTCTTGAAGCAATCCGCTATTGCGCCGAAAACGAATATGAAATTGAGGAAAAAACGCGCGAATGTATGCGGGCGAATGTCGCTTGTTTTGATTACGCGGATAACAATTCGCTGCGGAATGAGCTTCAGCGTATCGTTATGGGGAAATTCGCAGCCCGCGCGCTCGAACAGAACGCAGATATTCTAAAGTACATTCTTCCCGAAATCGAGCCTTGCATAGGACTTGAACAGCGTTCGTGCCACCACGATTTCGACGTCTGGACGCATATCTCAAAATCTGTCGGCTATTCTCACCCTGAGCCTAAGCTTCGCTTTACAATGCTGTTTCACGACCTCGGAAAGCCTGATTGTATGTCTATCGACGCCGCCGGTCACGGTCACTTCAAGGGTCACGGCGAGCGCAGCCGTCTGCTTGCCGAGGGGATTATGCGGCGGTTTGAATTTCCGAAGGATATGGCAGAGGAAATAAGCTGGCTTGTCTATCACCACGACGTTCCGATACCCGAAGAACGCAAAAAGCTGAAATTTCTTCTGCGCGACCTCGGAGCGGAGGATTTGAAAAATCTGCTTCTCTGCGAGATAGCCGACAGCCGCGCAAAAAAGGTTGACAGCGAACCCGAACAGACCGTAAAACTACGCGAAAGCCTTGCCGCGCTGAACGAAATTATTGAAACGGGCGAGTGCTATGATATAAGTCAGCTTGCGATAACGAAAAGCGAACTTCTGGAGCGCAGGATTGTCACTTCCGATGAAGAAGCGAACGAGCTTATGAACGCGCTTTTCGATGTTGTTCTGGACAAGCCCTCGTTCAACAACAGGCTTATGCTGCTTGATATCGCGCAGACGAGCAAACAGAAGCTCGAACAGCTTGAAGAAGCCCGCAGACAGGCGCTTGCCGAAAAAAAGAAGCGCGAAAAAGAGCTTCTCGAAAAGTCAAAAGGCAGGCGTTCCGAGCCGATTTTCCGAAAAAACAGGCAATAATGTGACAGATGTAACCCCGATTTTGCCCGACAAAGTGACAAATGTAAATTGACTTTTTTCCGCTGAGTTTGTATAATATAGTTACAAACACAAGGAGGAAAAAATTATGACAAAGCTTGAAACAATACAAAAAGTTTTCGGAGTATTCAAAATCATCGCGAGAGTGGGAATGATAGTATGCTATGTCGCGGCGGCGCTTGCGGTTGCGGGAAGAATAATTTATCCGGCAAACGGCGAAACGGCGTTGCTTAAATTCGGTGAAACAACCGTATATATGCCGTTCAATTTTCACTCCGGCGGAGATGCTTCCGCAAACGAGAAAATAAGCTGGATAATGATTTCTGGTGGCATAGGAGCGCTTTTCAAGGGCGTTCTCCTCACGTTCGCCTGCCGCTATTTCACGCTTGAGCAAACGCAAGGCACTCCGTTCACGGAAAAAGGCGCAAAATCGCTCCTCACTCTCGGCATATTGTCAATAGCGCTTTCGGCTGTCGAGGCTTCCGTCAGGGCGGCAATTTACGAGATTATGAAGATATCCGAAATTGCCAAGGATTTTTCAAGCGCATGGGGCGTAATTCTCGGAGTTTGCCTGATTTTGTTCTCGCTTATCGCCAAATACGGCGCGGAACTTGAACAAAAAGTCAAAAATTCCGACAATTCCACCGCGACCGACAAATCTTCTTTGTAAATCCGATTTTCTGCTCTTGACAAATATCCGCGGGTGTGGTATAATTGATTTGTTAACTGCGGATATAGTTTATCGGTAAAACATTAGCTTCCCAAGCTGAGGTGACGGGTTCGACTCCCGCTATCCGCTCCAGCAGCGTGACGCTGCACCCAATTTCGCCCATAGAAACTGCTATGGGCGATTTTATTGCCCGAAAGCGACTTTGCTAATCGTCCTCTCCCAAAATTTTCCGAGGGAAAAGCCGCGGGTGTTCCAACTGCTTACTTTGCAATAACTTAATTTCGCCCATAGAAACTGCTATGGGCGATTTTATTGCCCGAAAGCGGCTTTGCTAATTGTCATCTTCTAAAATTTTCCGAGGGAAAAGCCGCGGGTGTTCCAACTGTATGGTTTGTCGGAGGCAAATTTCCATAAATGCGCGTTCTTATCCTGCATATTCACACAAATATTAACCGCAGGACTTGACAAACGAGGAAAAATGTGATATGCTAAAAATAGCCGAACGGCTGAAATTATTTTTTTCAAGGAGATTTTGTTTGAAGAACATTATCAAATCATCGGAGATAGCGGCATAACCGGGAGGTTTGCCAAAATTTCCGCAAGCCTCCCGAAGGGTTTTGGATTTTACTTTCAGGAGGTACCCCATGAACAGGGAAAACAAGAAAAAATCATATACAAAAAACTACTTCAAAAATCACCCTTGCAGCGATTCTTTCGTCTGCAAAAACTGCGGAAAAACCGTTGTTCCGGAAGGCGCGGGAAGCGACCACAGAAATCACTGCCCATACTGCCTTTTCAGTCAGCATCTTGACGTTGAACCGGGCGACAGGGTGGCGGATTGCGGCGGGATTATGGAGCCTGTCGCGGTTTGGGTGAGAAAAAAAGGCGAATGGGCGATAATTCATCGGTGCAAAATCTGCGGAACGCTCAGTTCAAACAGGATTGCCGCGGACGATAATCCGATGAAGCTGATGTCGCTTGCAATGAAACCGGTTTCTTCCCCGCCTTTTCCGCTTGAACGCATCGAGGAAATGACAAGGCTTATGGGCGGCGACGGCGAATTGAAGTGGTAAACAAAAAAAGGCTCTCCAAGCGTTTTCGGCAAGGAGAGCCTTTCTCTGTCTATTAATCAACATTATCCTGAAATCGTCCGCTGAAGTTATCCCTTTTTCGGGAAAAGAACGGAAATTTTCGTGCCGACGCCTTCGCTGCTTTCAAGCGAGATTTTCGCTCCGTGAAGCGCCGCGCCGTGCTTTACGATTGAAAGACCCAGACCCGTACCGCCGATTTTCCGCGAACGGCTCTTGTCAACGCGATAAAACCGCTCGAAAACCCTGTCGGCGCTTTCGCTCGGAATACCTATTCCCGTATCCGAAACGCAAAGCAAAACGCCCTGAGCCGTGTTTGAAACGTTGATTTTCGCCGTTCCGCCGGGTTTGTTGTACTTAATCGCATTGTCGAGAAGATTATAGACAATCTCGTCCAGAACGACGTAAATTCCCTCGATTTCAGCCTTTTCTCCGCTCACGGACACCAAAACGCCGTTCTTTTCCGCAGCCTCGGAAAGTCTGCCCGCGCATATTTCCGCAAGCTCGTGCAAATCCACAGTTTCGCGCTTATCGTCGTAAGAATTTTCGTCCATACGCGAAAGATTGATTATATCCTCGATAAGCGTAATCAGGCGGCTTGCCTCGCTCTTGATTTTCTCGGAAAACTCCTTTACGTCCTCCGGCTTCACAATTCCGCCCGCAAGCATATCCGATATTCCGTAAATCGTCGTGAGCGGCGTTTTAAGCTCGTGCGAAACGTTCGACGTGAACTCTCGGCGAAGCTCCTCGCGGCTTTGCTTTTCGGTTACGTCGAGAATGATGATAACCGCGCCGTTTGTTTCGCAGTGCGAGATAACGGGGCTTGCAATCGCGCTGTAAAATCTCTCCGAAAGCGTAAGTCCCACTTCCGTTCTCTCGCCGCCGAGCGCGCTTTCAACCGCGCGGATAAAGCTCTCGCTGTGATTGAGCGCGAAAATGCTTCTCGTGCTTCCGTTAAAGCTTGTTCCGAGGATTTTCAGCGCGGCACTGTTGTAGGACAAAACGCGCGCTTCTTTGTCCGTGATAATAAAGCCCTCGCTCATATTTTCGGTTATGAGCGAAAATTCCTCGCGTGCGCTTGAAAGCTCGTTCATACGGTTCTCAATCTCGATATTGCGCGTTCTGATTTCGTGAAGAAGCGGCGCGATTTCGCCGTAATTCTCGTCGATATCGGGATTTTTCAGGTCAATTTCATTAATGGGCTTTACAATCTTGTTCGCAGTCAAATCAGCGAGAAGCAGACTTAAAATCAGCGCCGAAATCAGCGCCAGAGCCACTCCCCACCACAAATCCGCGATTGTGCCGAAAACTGTGCTGTGCGTTCCCGAAACACGGATAACATCGCCGTTTTTCAGCACTCTCGCGCAGTAAATCGTGCTTTCCGAAAGCGTTTTGCTCTCGCGCACGGACGCGCCCTCGCCGGACGCTTTCGCCGCGGCAATCTCATCGCGGTCGGCGTGATTTTCCATCTGTGCGGGATTTGCTTTGTTATCGTACAAAACCGTGCCGTCGGCGGAAACGTAGGTTATTCTGCTCGAAAAATCCGCAAGATTTGAAAGTCCCGCAAGATTTTTTTCCGCGTCGTCATCGGAAAGCACCGTGCCGAGAAGCCGCGTTTCTTCTTCAAGCTGAGCCGTAAACAGCTCGATATTTTTCGTGTAATCCGCTCCGAGGAATATCACAATCGCGATGATTACCGAAGCGAACGAAACGAAAAACGTCGAAAGAAAAATCCTTTTGGTCATATTTTACCTCACTGTAAAACAGAGAGCCTATACCCAACGCCGCGAATTGTTTCAATCATATCCCCGCAAACTCCGAGTTTGCGGCGGAGCGTTCTTATGTGAACGTCAACGGTTCTGCTCTCGCCCGAAAAATCGTATTCCCAGACGCTCGCAAAAATTTTTTCGCGCGTCACAACGTTCCCTACGTTCTCGACAAGACAGCGCAGAAGCTCGAATTCTTTAAGCGTAAGCTGAACCTCGTTTCCATCAGCCTCAACAATATGCTTTGTGGGATTTACATATAACTTTGATATGCGATATTCCTTTTCGGGAGCGGCGAAAGTTCTGCGGAGCAGCGCTTTTATGCGGGAAATCAGCTCCATCGTTCCGAATGGCTTTACGATATAATCGTCAGCGCCGCCGTCAAGACCGATAACCTTGTCGTATTCCGTACCCTTTGCCGTGAGAATAATCACGGGCAGCGCCGCCGTTGCAGAGTTTTTCCTGAGCTTTGCGAGAACGGAAAGTCCGTCCTCTTCGGGAAGCATTATGTCAAGCAGAACAAGACTCGGAAGCTCCTTCTCAACAGCCCCGAAAAACTCCGACGGCCGCTCGAAGCCTTTTGCCTCAAGCCCCGAATTTGTAAGCGCATAAAGCACAAAACTGCGGATATTCGCGTCGTCCTCAAGAAGATATATCATATCAATTACCTCGTCAGCGCTCTCCCGTAATCGAGAAATTTACCCATTCCGCGATATTAGTCGCGTGGTCGCCTATTCGTTCAAGATATTTTGCAGCCATAAGCAAATCGAGGAAATATTCCGCGTCCTTCGCGTCCTCGCGGATAAGCGAAATAAGCTCGTTTTTAACCTCAAGGAAAAGCCTGTCGACGTTATCGTCCATATCAATGGTTCTCTGCGCAAGTTCGGAATCCTTTCGCACAAAGGACTCGACGCCCGTCGTCACCATTTTCACGGTTTCTTTCGCCATCTCCGAAATATGAACTTTTCCCACAAGGTCGGTTGAACGGATAAATTCCGCAAGCTCCGCGATATCCTGCGACTGGTCGCCTATTCTCTCCATATCCGAAATCATTTTCAGCGCGGAGGAAATGATTCTCAGGTCGCCCGCCACGGGCTGCTGGCGAAGAAGAAGCTTCATACAAAGCGCCTCGACTTCACGCTCAAGGTGGTCGATTTCCTCCTCGTTTGCGTTAACTCTGGCAATCATCGCCGTGCTGTCCTCATCGAAAAGCGCCTTTACAGCGCAGGAAATGCTCTCCTCGCAAAGCGCGCCCATTCTGATAAGCTCAACGTTGAGCTGCTCAAGCTGCTCGAAAAAACGGTTTCTCATAACTCCTCCTCAGCCAAATCTTCCCGTGATGTAATCCTCGGTACGCTTGTCGTGCGGCGCGGAAAACAGCTTTTCCGTGTCGTCGTATTCGACAACCTCGCCGAGCAGGAAAAACGCGGTTTTATCGCTTATTCTCGCCGCCTGCTGAATATTATGAGTTACCATAACAATAGTATAGCACTTTTTCAGCTCAATTGCAAGGTCTTCTATTTTCGATGTTGAAATAGGGTCGAGCGCAGAAGTCGGTTCGTCCATCAGAAGAACGTCCGGTTCAACCGCGAGCGCTCGCGCGATACAAAGCCGCTGCTGCTGACCTCCCGAAAGTCCGAGCGCGGATTTTTTGAGGCGGTCTTTGAGTTCGTCCCAGATTGCCGCGTCGCGGAGCGATTTTTCAACGATTTCGTCAAGTCTGACTTTAGAATGAATACCGTGGGTTCGCGGACCGAAAGCGATGTTGTCGTAAACGCTCATCGGAAACGGATTAGGCTTCTGAAACACCATTCCAACGCGCTTTCTGAGTTGGTTTACGTCCATTTTGCCGTAAATATCCTCGCCGTCAAGCAGAAATTCGCCCGTAATCCTGCACCCCTCAATCAAATCGTTCATTCTGTTGAGCGACTTCAGAAGCGTTGATTTTCCGCAGCCCGAAGGTCCGATAAACGAAGTTATTTTGTTTTCGGGAATTGCAAGGTTAATGCCCTTGAGAGCCTGAAAGCTGCCGTAATACAGCTCGGCGTTTTTTATGTCAAATTTCATTTTTACCCCTTTTTCTTGGCAATTCTGCGTTCAATCAAATCCGAAGCGAGATTTATCAGGAACGTAAGCGCAAGCAGGACAACGCCCGAAGCGAACGCCTGTTCAACGTGAAGCCCCTCGTTCGACTGAACGTACATATGAACAGTAAGCGTTGCTGCGGAGTCCCAAAGCCCGCTCGGAGTGCTGCGAAACGTTCCCGACGTATAGATAAGCGCGGCGGATTCGCCGACAATTCTGCCTATCGCAAGGATAACGCCCGACATAATTCCGGGAATTGCGGCGGGGAGAATTATACGGAAAACCGTCCTCATTTTGCCTGCGCCAAGCCCGAAGCTGCCCTCGCGATAGCTGTCGGGAACGGCGAGCAGCGCTTCTTCGGTTGTGCGGATTATCAGCGGCAAAATCATCACAGCAAGCGTGATTATTCCGCCGAACATCGCGTACTGCCAGCCAAGCTGCATATTGAACAGCAAAAATCCGAAAAGTCCATAGACGATTGACGGGATACCCGAAAGCGTTTCGGTGGTGACGCGGATTATTTTAACGAGCTTGTTTCCGCGCTTTGCGTATTCCACAAGATAAACCGCCGCGAAAATTCCCACGGGAACGGCGATAAGCAGCGTTATCAGGGTCATCGTGAGCGTGTTTATCAGCGCGGGCGTCATACTCTGATTTTCGGGGGTGTACTTCCATTCAAACTGCTCTGCGGTGAGGTGCGGAATACCGTTCACAAGAATGTAAGCCACGAGAAACAGCAATATCCCCACGGCAAACGCCGCCGATAACATCACCAAAATCATCATCACAAGCGATTTCGGGCGCTTTTTGTAATGCCGCAGCTTATCACGCAGACCAACCCTATTAATGTATTCCTCCTGCTGAACGGCGGAGGTTTTGATTGTTTCAACAGCTTTTTCCATAGGCTTAGTCCTTTCTTCGCTTCAGAATTGAGAAGCTGAGGTTTATTATCAGAATAAACACGAACAGCACAACCGCCGTTGCCACAAGAATACTCTGCTTGTGTTCGTCCGCATAGCCCATTTCAAGGATAACGTTTGACGTGAGCGTGCGGATACCCGAAGTTATGCTTTCGGGGAGAATAGCTTGGTTTCCCGCAACCATAACAACCGCCATCGTTTCGCCGATTGCTCTGCCTATTCCGAGAATAATCGCGGCGAGAATGCCCGATTTAGCCGCGGGAAGCGCCGCGAGAAAAACGCTTCTTTCGTGCGTTGCGCCGAGAGCGAGCGCGCCTTCGTAATACGCCGGCGGAACTGCTCTGAGAGAGGCTTCGGTCGTTTTGATAATTGTCGGCAAAATCATAATTCCGAGCAGTATCCCCGCCGTCAAAAGCGCTTTTCCCGAACCGCCGAAAACGTTTCTCACAAACGGCACGATAACCATAACTCCGAAAAATCCGTAGACAATCGAGGGTATTCCCGCAAGAAGATTTATCGCGGGTTTTACGAAAGAATAGAGCTTTTTCGGGCAGTAGAACGCCATAAAAACCGCGCAGAGAACGCCTATCGGAACGCCTATCAGGATTGCAATTCCCGTTACCAGAACAGACCCGACAATCATCGGGAAAATTCCCCAGAGTTCTGCATCGGGACGCCACTGAGTACCAAAAATGAACTTGAAGAAGCCAACGTCGGCAATCGCCGGAATTCCCGTTCCTAAAAGGTAAACGCAGATTACAGCAACCGCCAGAATTGACGTGCAGGCGCAGAGCAAAAACAGCGCGTGCATTATTTTTTCTTTAGCTTTTTGCATATTGTCCTCTCATAACGCTGCGCGCAAGCGGCTATAAAACCGCCTGCGCTTAACTTAGGGGGGCGCGCAATTTGCGCGGTCGGGAGTAGTTTTACTTGATTTCAGACCAGTTTTTAAGCTCGCCGAGGTAGATTTTCTTAATCTGCTCGGAAGTGAGATTGTCAACCTTGTTGTCCTTATGTACGATAACCGCGATGCCGTCGTCCGCGATTTTCAGCTCGGTAAGCCCCTTGTCAAGCTCAGCCTGTTTGAGCGCGCGGGAGGACATTCCGATATTACAAGCGTCGGAAGTTACCGCGGTAATTCCCGCGCCCGAACCTGTCTGCTGAATCTGAACCACAGCGCCGCTGTTGAGTTCCTGATACTTCGCCGCGAGCTTCTCCATTACGGGACCGACAGAGGTCGAGCCGTTTACGGAAATCGTGCCTTTCAAGCCTGCGGGAGTGTAGCTTGCGTTGGAATTTACGGCAATGTAGTGGTTGTCGGCGATAATTTGCTGACCGTCTTTACTCATTATAAACGAGATGAAGTCCTTTGCGAGGTCGTCAAGATTTTCTTCCTTATAGCAGATTTCAAAAGGACGCGCAACCGCATAAGCGCCGTTTTTTACGTTATCCGCGGAAGCCTCGACTCCGTCAACCTTGACAGCCTTTACGGTGTCGTTAAGCGAGCCGAGCGAAATGTAGCCGATTGCGTCGGGATTGCCCGAAACGCTCATCATAACGCCGTTTGTGGAGTTGTTAATCTCAGCGGAAGGCGTGGTTGCGTCCTTTCCGTCAGCGTCGACGACTTCCATAAGCTCGATGAACGCAGAGCGCGTTCCCGAACCGTCCTCGCGCGATACAACCGTGATTTTTCGGTCGCCGCCCGCGCAGCCCGTAAGCGATGCCGCTATAAGTCCCGCGGATAAAACCGCAGCCAGAATATTTCTCATTTTCATTGTAATTTTCTCCTTATCTTCAATTTTACCGTTTTTGCAGTAATTTGCATTCGTAATACCCGAAAAAAGCCTTGTTTTGCAGCTTTTTGCAGCAGGTTTCGTTTCGGTTTACATTTACATTATATCATCTCATTGTTAAATCCAAAAGCGCGGCAATATTCGATGTTTGTAAATTTTTTTGAGTTATGTTAAATCCGTGTAAAACCTGCCGCCGATAATACTTTACAGCCGCGTTTTTTGTGCAATATTACATAGTTTGTTAAAACTAACTCGCTTTTAGTGTGAAAAATCTACAAAAATATAAAAATTTGCAAAAAACAGAAGTTTTCCTCTTGACAAAATTAAAAAAATGAAGTATTATTATATCGGTTAGCAAAAGCTAACCATAAAAACAAGGTAAAAGTTAGTTTAATCTAACATAATGTTTAAAAGGAGTGACGCTATGATGCCGCTTACGCTTGTCAATACCGGCGAGGAAAACATTATTAAGAAGGTCGGCGGAAACCCCGAAACAAGGAAGTTTCTCGAAAATCTCGGTTTCGTTGCGGGCGGTACGGTGACGGTTATAAGCGAAATAGGCGGAAACGTTATCGTAAACGTTAAAGATTCGAGAGTTGCCGTTTCAAAAGAAATGGCTTGCAAAATAATGGTGTAAGGAGGATTGCAATGACGCTGAAAAACGCAAAGGTCGGTTCGACCGTAAAAGTAGTCAAGCTGAACGGAGAGGGCGCTGTAAAGCGCAGAATTATGGATATGGGTATCACCAAAGGCGTTGAAATCTATATCCGCAAGGTCGCGCCCCTCGGCGACCCGATTGAAGTTACCGTTCGCGGCTATGAACTTTCCCTCAGGAAAGACGACGCGGATATGATTGAAACCGTATAAGGCAATGCCGCACAATTAGCGGCTGCGCCTTTGTCATTTAC
>UMHM01081561.1_pt1 | contig 12948 bp, 9 predicted proteins | sample 1965501 | NCBI WGS metagenome assembly UMHM01 (sample SAMEA4836095, study PRJEB28245) | human gut metagenome | biome: gut microbiome; material: fecal sample | place: Denmark | collected 2008
AGTATCAGCAGGCAGAGCTTGCTCTCGCACGACTGAAGAGGGAAATGAAATCCTCGCCGTCATATCAAAAACGCACAAAACTGCATAACTTTCTTGCAGAACAGCAAGCGAGCATCGAAAAAATAAATGCGGATATGCGGGCAAAGGACGGTTCACTTGCAACATGTTCATCAAAGCTTGACGCGCTTTTAAAACGTTATGATCTTGAAAAATCCGAACTTGACATCATGGAAAATGATGAAGAAAGCACTGCTGCGGAGTTAACGGAAGCAAAAAAATCCATTGAAAAGCTGCTTGAAGAAATAAATGCTTTGCACAAAGAGCTTGCCGAGATGATAACATGGTTGAATCAAGCTTCCGAGGCCATTTCTTCCGCATACTCCAAGGCGGGACGCGCAAAAAAGGACTATGATGCCGTTCGTGCCGTTTGCGATGCGGAAAAGGATGCATTCAAACCCAGGCTTGACGCCGCAGAAGCCTTGATTGCCGAAAAACGCGGAGATGTTCCGGATGAACTTATGTCCAAATATCTTGCACTCAAAAAGAATTATGTCAATCCTGTTGCAAAGGTTGCCAATAATCAATGCAGCGGATGCTATATGATGCTTCCGTCAGCCGTTGTTAAAAGAGTTGCCGGAAAAACAAGCATTGTTGAATGCGAGAACTGCGGACGAATCCTTACCATGTAAGCTTTTGTGTTATAGATACTGATACCACAGGAATGCTTTCGGAGAATAAAAACTCATTTTGTTCTTTACACGGCATTGAGTTTGCATTATAATACTATTATTGAGTAAGACAAGTGACCGCGCAGGCATTTGCCCGCGAGGAAAGTCCGAGCTCCGCAGGACAGGGTGCCGGGTAACACCCGGTGAAGGCGACTTCAAGGAAAGTGCAACAGAAATAAACCGCCGTATTGCCGCACGGTAATGCGGTAAGGATGGAAAGGCGGGGTAAGAGCCCACCGATACCTCGGTAACGCGGTATGCCATGTAAACCCCACTCGGAGCAAGATTGAAATGGGAGCATTTAATGGCTGTCCGTCACGCTCCCCGTAATCGCTTGAGTGTGCAGGTAACTGCACATCCAGATAGATGGTCACATAAACAGAACTCGGCTTACGGCTTGCTCAATTCAAAAACGGTATTCGCCTTAAACGGCGGATGCCGTTTTTTGTTCTTTTGAATGCTTTTACGCATTTCGCACCCGCCTCTTGCCACCCAGAAGTCAGCCGTTGCTGCTGAATGAATCAAAAACGTATGTTTCACTGTAAAACTGCATACCTTAATATGGAATCAAAAAGCAACCGGAGGGCAGAGATTTGAATCTTTATATAGAAACAAGGGTGCTGAACATTGCAGACTATATCATTGAAACCGGTGCGACTGTCCGCGCTGCGGCAGGTGTTTTCGGCGTATCTAAATCAACCGTTCATAAAGATATAACCGAACGACTTCGCACAATCAATAAAGCACTGGCTGAAAAGGTTGCCGCCGTGCTTGAAGTAAACCGCGAAGAGCGTCACATACGCGGCGGACGTGCAACCTATTTGAAATACCACCATGATGATGAAGCTGCCGGTGCATGAGCGGCATATAAACTTTGCAAAAAGCAAGAGAAGCCGCGTGCATATGCGTGCAGCTTCTCTTACGGTTTAAATTACCGACAATGTATCACATATTTGCTCTGTTTGCCATGCGCTCGGCTTGGGACGGGCGCAGATACATGGGGGCGGCGTAACTGCAGGTTTTGAGACTGTCGTCAGCACGTCGGGCAAGGACCTCAGCAATCACGAGCCCTGCATTGACGCTGTCGTGATTACCACAGCAATCACCGACTACGATATATTCGGCGCCGGACAGTGAATCGAGCATTTCTTTTTGAACACACGCGCAAGGAGGAACGGTGCATTCCTCCCCCTCATAAACTGCAGCATAACCGTTGCCGTTTCGCGCATCCAGCATACAAAGAATCCTGTTGCAGAACCGCTTCTGCGCCGCATGTCGGAGTGCGGCAAGCGAGCTGACAGCTGCAATAGGCTTTTTTTCAGCATATGCAAATGCATTCACGGTTGTAACGCCGATACGAACACCGGTAAATGAGCCGGGACCCGCATCAACAGCAAAAAGATCAATGTCCGACAGCTGTAAACCGGCTTTTTCGAGCAAACTGTCAATCAGCGGCATAAGCGACACAGAGTGTGGCTTTCCGCTTTCATCTGTCTGCACAATTATGGTTCTGCGACTCGAATCGGAGTCCGAGCATAGAGCCGCAGACGGATATTTTGCGGATGTTGAAACAGCAAGAATAATCATATCAACCTTTCCCGTATGTATTGGCAACCTTGCCCAGTAAATCTTCATATCTTTCACCGAAAGCAAGCGCCTCAACGCTGCGCGGCTCCGAACCGCTGCCGGACAAATGGAGTTCGAGCCGTTCACGAGGCAAAGCTTCCGGAACGTTCTCACACCATTCCATAACAATAACGCTTTCGGAATCAAGGTAGTCCTGGTAACCTATGGCAAACAGTTCATCAAAGTTTTCCAATCGATAAGCATCAAAATGGTCGAGTGAAAGCGCGGAGCCTCTGTGACTTCGAACGATGGTAAACGTCGGACTCGCAATATCGTCAATTTGAAGCTCAGCAGCGATGCCGCGCACAAATGTGGTTTTTCCGGCTCCGAGATCACCGAACAACGCAATAAACGCCCCCGGGAAGAGTTCCTTGGCGACTGTTTGTCCGAATTTCAGCATCGCATTTTCCGAACAAATCTTAAACTGAAGTTTCCGTACTTCGTCGGATTGCTCCGTTTTTAACGAAGCAGAGTTTTTTTCGCTGCTCAATTGAATGTACCTCTTAACAGCAGTTCGTTTCGAAGCTCAGTGAGCCTGCCTTCACGAATTGCCTCGCGTATTTTTTCCATCAAACGATATGTAAACCGCAAATTATGCGTTGTGATAAGCTGCGCAGCAAGGATCTCCCCGGCCTTAACGAGATGCCGTATATATGCACGGCTGAAATTACGGCAGGCATAACAATCACACTCATCTTCGATAGGGCGGAAATCACGGGCAAACTCTGCATTGCGAAGCATTTTTTTGCCGTTAAAAGTGAATGCAAGTCCGTTACGGGCGGAGCGCGTCTGCAAAACGCAGTCAAACATGTCGATTCCGCGCATTGCACCTTCAACCAGGCAATCCGGGCTTCCGACTCCCATCAGGTAATGAGGTTTATTTGCCGGCATATGCGGCATAAGCTGTTCAAGCATTTCGTACATAACAGGTTTAGGCTCTCCGACAGAAAGTCCTCCGATTCCGTACCCCGGAAAATCCATATCGCTCAATACCTTTGCGCTTTCAATACGAAGATCGGCGAACATGCCTCCCTGCACGATTCCGAACAGAGCCTGATCCTCGCGCGTGTGACTTTCCTTGCAGCGTTTTGCCCAGCGATGTGTTCTGTTCATGGCAGCTATTGTATAGCTGCGGTCACAGTCAGCAGGTGCGCATTCATCAAACGCCATTGCAATATCCGCACCGAGAGCCTGCTCAATTTCCATTACATACTCAGGTGTGAAAAACATTTTATGGCCGTCAATATGAGAGCTGAATTCGACTCCCTCCTCATGAATTTTGTTCATTGAAGCAAGACTGAAAACCTGAAATCCACCGCTGTCGGTCAACATTGGTCCGTGCCACTGGGAAAACTCGTGCAGTCCGCCTGCTTCGCGCACCAGTTCATGACCCGGACGAAGGTGCAGATGATAGGTATTGGAAAGCATGATTCCGGCACCTATTTCCTTCAAGTCTCTGGGCGTCATTGCCTTGACGGTCGCCTGCGTTCCGACACACATGAAACACGGAGTATCAATAACGCCGTGAGGCGTGTGCAGCTTGCCGAGACGTGCGCCGGTGCGGCTGTCTGTTTTTACAAGTTCATATCTTACGGGTTGGTCCATTAATTTCACTCCTGTTGAAGAATGCCGGAAATATACCAGGCATTATTATCTGTCGTTTATTTATAAAAAATCAAGTCTGCAATTACTTCAGCGTAAGCTTTTTAAATGAAGAATGATGCGTCTCCGAACGAGAAAAAGCGATAACGTTCTTCAACGGCATGTTTATAAATCCGCATCACCTCTTCACGGGATGAAAACGCACTGATGAGCATCAGAAGCGTTGACTCCGGAAGGTGAAAATTTGTTATAAGTGCATCCACGGCCTTGAATCTGTATCCCGGGGTTATGAATATGTCGGTTGATCCGCTTCCGGGATTAACAATTCCGTTTTCGTCGGTAATGCTCTCGAGCGTGCGGCAGCTTGTTGTTCCGACCGCAATTATCCTTCCGCCGTTTGCGCGTGCACGATTGATTCTGTCCGCCGCATCCTTTGTGCACTCGTAGTGTTCCGAGTGCATATGATGTTCCTCAACGTTTTCGACGGAAACCGGGCGAAACGTGCCAAGTCCCACATGCAGAAGAACATCAACAATATCAATCCCTTTTTCAGATATGCGCGAAAGCAGCTCATCGGTAAAGTGCAGCCCGGCAGTCGGAGCAGCAGCAGATCCGTTTTCTTTTGCGTAAACCGTCTGATAACGGGTTTTATCATTCAGTCTTTCCGTAATGTACGGCGGAAGCGGCATCTCGCCCGCTCGATCGAGAATTTCTTCAAAAATTCCGTCGTAATTCAGCCTGATAATTCTGTTCCCGTCTTCACGCATTTCTGTAACGGTTGCCGAAAGTTCATCGCTGATTTTGAACGTCAACCCAACTTTTGCACGTCTTCCGGGTTTCACAAGGCATTCCCAATGTTTTTCATCGATTCTGCGAAGCAGCAAAAACTCCATTTTTCCGCCTGTTTCGGGACGTGTGCCGTAAAGCCTTGCAGGAATAACCCGCGTTGTGTTGCGAACAAGAACATCCCCGGGATTGAGATAGTCTATAATGTCTGAAAATACCTTGTCTTCAATGCTTTTTGTCGCACGGTTGTAAACCAAAAGACGTGATGCGCTGCGGCACTCTGCGGGAGACTGAGCAATCAGTTCCTTCGGTAAATCATAGTAAAAATCACTCGTTTTCAATCGTTAATTCCTCACTTGAACCCGCGAAAAGAACCTGAATATTCCGATCACGAATTCGTATTCAGCTCATTCAATTGTTTTGTAAATCAACTTCATTTCAGGCGGTTGGAACAGCGATATTTCAACTGCCGAAACCAGCATATCCAGTGCTTGGGCGAGATTTCTCTCATCATTGACATACATGCTCGCAAACGCTTCTCCGCAGGAAACCTTGTCGCCGTACCGCTTGTGCATCAGAATTCCGACAGCAGGGTCGATACTGTCGGAAACATGTTCCCTTCCCGCGCCAATGAGCAGCGAAGCAAGTCCGATTTGCTTTGCATTCATTGCACCGATGTAGCCCGAGCGTGGAGTGAGTACAGGAACAATGCGGCGTGTATTGACCAATTTATCAGGTTCGTCAATGTAAGAAGTATCGCCGCCGAGCCGTTCGATCATCTCACGAAGCTTATTCAGTGCGGCTCCCGATTTTATCGCGGCCTGCAATTTCGGAACGGCGGTTTCGACACTGTCTGTAAGACCCGAAAGCTTCAGCATGTTTCCCGCAAGCGAAAAACAAACGCGAACAAGCTGGTCATCCACCGGAACCTCGCCGCGAAGAACCTGAATTGCTTCCCGCATCTCGAGACCGTTTCCGACAGCCATTCCGAGCGGACGACTCATGTCTGTGATGAGCGCGACGGTTCTTTTGTTCATGTTTTTTCCGATTGCAACCATTTCGGAGGCAAGTTCAACCGCCTCTTCAATTTTTTCCATGAATGCGCCGTTGCCGGTTTTGACGTCAAGAACGATCGCATCCGTTCCCGAAGCAAGTTTCTTGCTCATAATGCTTGAGGCAATGAGCGGAATGCTTTTTACCGTTCCGCTGACATCACGCAGCGCATACATCCTTTTATCCGCAGGATCAAGATCGGCAGATTGACCGATAACACAAAGACCGATATCGCGAACAATCTGTTTGAATCGTTCAAGCGGCTGTTCAACACAAACTCCGGGAACTGATTCAAGTTTGTCGAGAGTGCCTCCGGAGTGGGCAAGCCCTCTGCCGGACATTTTTGCAACCGTGCCTCCGCAGGCTGCAACAAGCGGCGCAACAACAAGAGTTGTAGTGTCTCCGACTCCGCCGGTGGAATGCTTGTCAACTTTGATTCCCGGAACATCGGACAAATCAATCGTGTTGCCGGAATCAATCATTGCCTTTGTCAAAGCGGCAGTCTCGGTTTCGTTCATGCCACGGCAGCAGACCGCCATCATGAATGAAGTCATTTGATAGTCCGCAACTTCACCGTTTACGAGTCCGTTTATCATGAAGTCGATTTCTTCCGGTTTGAGCACCTGTCCGTCGCGCTTCTTTTCAATTATTTCTGTAATAATCATATTGGCAGCTCCCTATCGGAATTCTGTTGCATCGGCGCAGCCTTAAAACGTATGCGGCCGCGCCGTATTGCTGAAAAAGTGCTTTTTATTCAACGGTTACGGATTTCGCAAGGTTCCTGGGCTTATCGATATCGCATCCTTTGAGTGAAGCAATGTAATATGCAAACAACTGCAGCGGCACAATTGTCAGCGACGGTGTTGCAATGCTTTCGCATTCGGGAATTCTTATCACATAGTCCGCAACGGTTTCAGTCTGTGCATCGTCTTCGTTGATGACGGCAATGACACTTGCCCCGCGTGCTTTGACTTCCTTGATGTTTGAGATCATTTTTTCGAGCAGCGGCCTGTATGTACACAGTGCGATAACGAGCGTACCGTTCTCAATGAGTGAAATGGTCCCGTGCTTCAGCTCTCCCGCAGCATACGCTTCGGAATGAATATAAGAAATTTCTTTAAGCTTCAGCGATGCTTCAAGGGAAAGTGCGTAATCGACATTTCTCCCGATGAAGAACATATCACGCCCGTTGAAAAACTGCGATGCAAGGAACTGAACCTGCTCAACGTTCGAGAGCATGAATTTAAGCTGCTCGGGTATTCTTTCAAGGCATTCGATTTCATGCGCGATCTGTTGTTCGGACATCTTGCCTTGAGCTTGCGCAATGCACAGCATCAAAAGATGGATAAGCACAAGCTGCGTGCTGTACGCCTTTGTTGTGGCAACGGCAATTTCGGGACCGGCCCAAGTGTAAAGGACATCTTCGCTTTCGTTTGCAATTGTGCTGCCGACAACGTTCACGATTGCAATGGTCTTTGCTCCGTGTTTTTTTGCTTCGCGCAGTCCGTAAAGCGTATCCAAAGTTTCGCCCGATTGGCTGATAACAATGGCAAGCGTGTTCTCGTCAACTATCGGATCGTCGTAACGGAACTCGGAAGCGAGAACAGATTCAACGGGAATGCGCAGAGCAGCACGCATGAAATAACCGGCAACAAAGCCGACATGGTAAGCCGAACCGCAGCCGATGATCTTAATCGAATTCACCTTTTTCAGCATTTCGGCAGTAATATGTTTAAAGCCGAGCTCGATTCTGCCGTTTGAAATGCGCGGAGCAATTGTTTTTGCAATGGCTTCCGGCTGTTCCATGATTTCTTTAATCATAAAGTGCGGATATCCGCACTTTTCGGCTGCACTTGCATCCCAGTCAATGTGTTCGTAAACGCAATTTACACGTTCGCCGTAAGAATTAATGACGGTAACGCCGTCCTTTGTGAGTATTGCAAGCTCACGCTCTCCAAGCCTGTATACATCGCGTGTATGCTTAAGAATTGCGGGGACATCGGACGCAATAAAGTTCTCGCCTCTGCCTGCGCCTATAATAAGCGGGCTGTCCTTGCGCATGGCGATAATCTGCCAAGGATAATCCTTGAACAGTATCCCGAACGAATACGAGCCCTTTATCTTGCTTTCGGCAATGCGGACAGCTGCAACAGGGTCGCCGTTATAGCAGTAGTCAATAAGTTCGGAAACAACTTCCGAATCTGTCTCGGTTGAGAAGCTGTGCCCGTGTTCGATCAAAAACTGCCGAAGTTCAAGATAGTTTTCAACAATACCGTTGTGAACAACCGCAACTCTGCCGCTCTTCGATCTGTGCGGATGAGCATTCAAATCGGACGGTTCGCCGTGCGTTGCCCAACGGGTATGACCTATGCCGACGCAGGAATCATCTGCCGGAGCAGCATCGATTATTTTTCGTAAATCAGCAATTCTGCCGCGTGTTTTAAAAATGTTTATTCCTTTTCCGGACACGAGAGCTATTCCCGCCGAATCGTAACCGCGGTATTCAAGCTTTTCCAAAGCGTCCAAAAGGATGGGAGTTGCTTTCTTTTCTCCTATATAGCCGACTATGCCGCACATAGTTTATGCCTCCTTAATATTATCCGTATCATTATACAACTTTTCGTGAGAAAATAAAAGGCTGAATTTTCTGTTTTTCAATAAATATCAAAACGAGTACGCAAAACGGCGAAAAAGTGACGGGATTGCAATGCGAATTTTCCTGTTGCCGAAAGCTGTCCTTTTCTGTTATAATATATGCGGAGCCGTGCTTGAAACGGCGCAATACGGTAAAGGTAACGATATTATAATGCTAAAAAGTGATCAGAAATACACTTCATACATCGAAGTGCTGAAATCCGAGTTGGTTCCTGCGGCAGGCTGCACTGAACCTATCGCAATTGCGTTTGCTGCCGCAAAGGCACACTCGGTGCTTGGAAAGCTGCCCGAAAAGGTTGTGATTTACGTCAGCGGAAACATCATAAAAAATGTTAAAAGCGTTGTTGTTCCGAACACGGGCGGGCTGCGCGGAATCGAAGCGGCGGCGGCAGCAGGCATTGCTGCGGGCGATGCTTCGAAAGTTCTCGAAGTAATTGCCGATGTTGACGAAAACGGCAAACAACGCATATTGGATTTTCTCAAGCTGCATAACATCATCGTTCGTCCGGCCGACAATGATCTTGTTTTCGACATAGATCTTACGGTTTTTGCGGGCAGCGACAGCGTTCGCATTCGAATTATTGATTATCACACAAACATCGTGCTGATTGAAAAAAACGGCGAAGTTGTTTATGCGCCCGAGAGCGTTACTTTTGAAAAATCCGAAAATGCACTCGTTACTGAAAAAGATGCAATGACGATTGCCGAAATCGTTGATTTTGCCGATACGGTTGATCTTTCGGACATCGGCGACACCATCCGCAGACAAATTCAGTATAATTCCGCAATTTCCGCCGCCGGCCTTGCGCACGATTACGGTGCAAACGTCGGCAGGATCCTGCTGAAAACATACGGCAACGATGTTAAAATTCGTGCAATGGCGGCTCCCGCAGCCGGGAGCGATGCGCGCATGAGCGGCTGCGAGCTGCCCGTCATCATAGTTTCCGGAAGCGGCAACCAGGGAATGACTGCGTCGCTTCCCGTTGTTGAGTATGCCAAGGAATACAACAAAGCGGAAGAGGAACTTATTCGGGCAGTCATTCTTTCCGACCTTATCACCATTCACCAAAAGTCAAAAATAGGCCGTCTTTCCGCTTTTTGCGGTGCAATAAGTGCAGGCTGCGGTGCAGCAGCCGGAATCGCGTATCTCCTCGGCGGGGATTACGACACAATTGCGCACACACTGGTTAATTCCCTTGCCATTGTTTCCGGCATTGTATGCGACGGAGCAAAAGCATCGTGTGCAGGCAAGATCGCAGCTGCTGTAAACGCCGGCATCCTTGGTTACAATATGTATTTGAACGGCTCTCAATTTTGGGCCGGTGACGGTATTGTTTCAAAGGGCGTTGAAAACACGATTCGCAATGTCGGACGTTTGGGTCGGGACGGAATGCGTGAAACAGACAGGGAAATACTGAAGATCATGACTGAAGAATAATTGGCACTTATTCTGTTATTGACATTATATAGCTGCTGAAAGGCTCACGCCGTATTTACTTATATATGGCGTGAGTTTTTTGTCGTAAAACTGCAGCGAAGATTAAAAAACAAACGAAAAAGCGGGAGCTGTTTCATCAAATTTGAATCATTCACAAGGTTAAACTTGCAGCATACGGAGTCTGTTTTGTTATTTGCGATTCTGCATTGACTTCGGAACTTGCGAAAATTATTGCGAAATGCCCCGCTTGAGTGTATAATATGGATAAATATGCACAGAAGGATAAAAAGAATATGTGTAACAACTGCAAAGAAACAAACCAACCGGAAACCCCGACCGCAATCAATGCTGCTGTTGAACTTAAAGAGGCATCTGATGCTGTCAAGCGGATTCACAGTGCGATATCCGACAAGGGTCTTACCTACTATATCGAGACTTATGGCTGCCAAATGAACGAGCATGACTCCGAAAACATTGCGGGTATGCTTGTTCGGTGCGGCTACACAAAAGCTGATTGCAAAGAAACGGCTGATTTTATACTTTTCAATACATGCTGCGTTCGGGAGCATGCCGAACTTCGAACTTTCGGCAATGTCGGTTTTGTAAAAGAGCTTAAACAAAAGAACCCGCGTTTGATTCTCGGCGTTTGCGGCTGCATGATGCAGCAGAAGCAGGTCGCGAAAAAATTGTTTGATCGTTTCCCGTTTGTTGACATGGTGTTCGGAACACACGAGCTCAAGAATTTTCCGCTGCTGTTGGAACAGGTATTTAACAACAGGCGTATCTTCCGTGTTGACGATTCAGCAGGCGAAGTCATAGAAGGTCTTCCGACCGAACGCGAACCCGGATTCTCCACATTCGTGAACATTATGTACGGCTGTGACAATTTTTGCACGTACTGCATAGTGCCCTATGTTCGCGGAAGGGAACGTTCCCGCAGTCCCGAGAACATCATTGCGGAGGTTCGGCAAGTTGTGAACGACGGTTACATTGAAGTCACACTGCTTGGCCAGAACGTAAATTCATACAATTATGACGGAGTTCGCTTCCCGGAACTGTTAAAGCGCGTCAATGATGAGGTTAGAGGACTGAAACGGCTCAGGTTTATGACGTCTCATCCGAAGGACCTCTCGGATGAACTCATCGATGCAATGGCGTCGCTTGACAAAGTATGCAAGCATATTCATTTGCCGGTACAGTCCGGAAGCGACCGAATTCTCCGACTTATGAACAGAAAATACACGAGTGCGGATTATTATGCTCTTGTCGATAAACTTCGGGCTCGTGTTAAGGATGTTGAAATAACCACCGATATAATTGTGGGTTTTCCGCAGGAAACAGAGGAAGATTTTAATGCAACATGCGCGCTTGTTCGCAATGTCGGCTACAGCAACGCATATACGTTTGCATATTCCCCACGCGAAGGCACCGTTGCAGCACGCATGGACGGACAAATTCCTCTCGAAGAGAAAAAACGCAGACTGAACGCGCTTAACGCTGTTCTCGCGGAAACTCTTCCGGCGGGAAACGAGAAGTATATCGGCTATGAAGGCGATATTCTCGTTGAAGGAGTCGATCATCGCGGCGAACCGCTGCTTTTCGGCAAGCTTTCTAACTTCAAAATGGTATATGTTAAGGGCGACGAAAGCCTTGTCGGAACCGTTGTTCCCGTTAAGGTCGACGGTTTGCGTTTCAACTCGCTGCAAGGTCATATCATCGAATGAACAAACGGCCGCATACCCACCCTTAAACAGGCACCAAAGTTTAATCAGCAGGAGAGAACTCAATGGCAAGCATGACCCCAATGATGCGGCAGTATTTGCAGCTTAAAGAGAAATACAGCGATTGCCTTCTGTTTTTCAGACTCGGCGATTTTTATGAAATGTTTTTTGACGATGCAAAAACAGCATCCCGCGAACTTGAACTTACACTCACCGGACGCGATTGCGGGCTTGAAGAGCGCGCACCGATGTGCGGCGTGCCGTATCATTCGGTTAACACGTACATAACGAAACTTATCGATAAAGGATACAAGGTTGCAATTTGCGAACAGCTTACGGATCCTGCTCTTTCGCAGGGACTTGTTGAACGCGACGTTATTCGAGTTATCACTCCGGGAACGGTTATTGAAACTCAGATGCTCAACGACAAGGAAAATAACTATATTGCCGCTGTGTACCTGAAACGTGCCGGGAAAAACCCATCCTGCTCAATTGCATACAGCGATGTTTCAACGGGTGAATTCTGTGTGACTTCATTTGAAGGCAGCGATATCTCATCGGATCTTTTCAATGAGCTTGTCGGAATATCGCCGCGTGAGCTCATTGCAAATTCGGAAATGTTCGAGGACGAACTGCTGCTTAAACGCATAAAGGCAAGATTCTACACCGAGCAGGCAGAGCAGAGAGCATTCGACATTAAACGCGGCACCGAAAAGCTTTGCAGGCATTTTGGCGTTGCAACGCTGCAGGGATTCGGCATACGCAATGACTCACCGGATATTGCCGCCGCCGGTGCTTTGCTCGGATATCTTGAAGATACTCAAAAGAACGCACTGACGCATATAACCCGGATAACGAAAATTCGACGCAGCGAGTTTATGGGTATCGACGCGGCGACAAGGCGCAACCTTGAATTGACAGAACCGCTGAGGTTTGACGGCAGCAAGAAAAACACGCTGCTGTATGTTCTTGACAAAACGGAGACTGCAATGGGCGGGCGGCTGCTGCGCAAATGGATCGAACGCCCCCTTCAGATTGAAGAACAGATTAATGAACGGCTCGATGCCGTGGAGGCAATCTCGGACGCCGCACGCGAACGGGAAGTTCTCGCGGCTGCACTTTCCGATGTTTATGACATCGAACGCTTGTGCAGCAGAATTGCATACGGAACAGTCACCCCAAAAGACTGCCTTTCACTGTGCTCAACGCTTGCTGCATTGCCCTTGATTTATGCTGCCGCAAACAGCTTTGCCTGTTCAAAACTTCAATCACTTGCCGCACGCATTGATCCTATGACGGAGATTGCAGAGCTGCTCAAATCCGCAATAAATGATGATGC
>UMHM01040150.1_pt1 | contig 12947 bp, 14 predicted proteins | sample 1965501 | NCBI WGS metagenome assembly UMHM01 (sample SAMEA4836095, study PRJEB28245) | human gut metagenome | biome: gut microbiome; material: fecal sample | place: Denmark | collected 2008
GAATGGCGGTCTGCTGACAGAAAAGCGTCGGCGGCTGTGGTTTTGAAGAAAGTAGGTTAATGTGGAAGAAAATAAGGTCGCTCTCGTTACGGGCGCTTCAAGGGGTATCGGGCGCGCGTGCGCGGTTAAACTCGCCGAAAACGGCTACGATATCTGTGTGAATTATAACTCAAATGAACAAAAGGCAGCCGAGGTTGTCGCGGAAATCGAAAAGCTCGGCAGGAAGGCTATCGCGGTCAAGGCCGATACTTCAGACCTCAAGGCGGTTCAGAATATGTTCCGCGAGGTTACTAAGGCTTTCCAAAGACTGGACGTCCTTGTCAACAACGCGGGAGTTGTTGACGACGCGTATTTGCTGATGATTAACGAGGACAGCCTCTCCAAAAGCCTCGACATCAACATCAAGGGCTATTTCCACTGCGCGCAGGCGGCTGCTCTCAAAATGATGAAAACGGGCGGCAAAATCGTCAATATCTCCTCCGTAAGCTCTGTTCTCGCGGTTGAGGGACAGGGCGTTTACTCCGCGACAAAGGGCGCGGTGAACTCGATGACCGCTACTCTCGCAAAGGAACTCGCTCCCAGAAAAATTACCGTGAACGCGGTAGCGCCCGGCTTTATCGAAACGGAGATGATTAACGCTATCCCGGACGACAAGCGCGCGGAATACCTCAAAACCGTTCCCTCCGGCCGCTTCGGCACCGCCGAGGAAGTCGCTTCCGTCGTTTGTGCGCTCTGCTCGGACGCTTTCGGCTATATGACAGGGCAGGTTCTCGTCCTCGACGGCGGACTCAGCCTTTAAGGGGGTTTTGGTATGATGAATTTACTCGAAATTAACAAGCGCATTAAACAGCGCCCGCCTTTTCAGATGATTGAGCGCGTTCTTGAACTTGAACCAAACAAGTCCGCTGTCGGTATCAAAAACGTTTCCGTAAACGAGCCGTTTTTTATGGGGCATTTCCCCGACGCGCCTATTATGCCCGGAGTTCTCCTTATAGAATCCGCGGCGCAGCTTTGCAGCCTCGTTATCGCGCCGGAAACCGCCGCTTCCGATGAGAACAAGCTTTATGTTCTCCTCAAAGTCAAGGACTTTAAGTTCCTGAAACCCGTTATCCCCGGAGATACGCTTCAAATCTCCGTTAACTGCGTTATGGCAAGCAGCGCGGCTTATGAGTTCGAGGCGAAAATTTCGGTTGACGGCACGGTTAAGGCTAAGGGAAATATGCTGTTTACCTCAATGGACAAAAGCGCCGTTTACGGCGGCTGAGCGGAGTTTACTATGAAAATTGATTTTGCTTCCTGCATCGTTACCGGCGGCTCTTATATGAGAGCGCGCGTCGAAAGCGCTATGACTAACTACGACGAGGCTTCCGCGCCTTATTTTCAGCTTATCCTTTCAAAGCGTAAGGAGGCTTTCTGCGACAGCGCCTGCGGATTCCTCCTGCTGGACGGGCTTCTTCAGAAAAATAAAATCGACCGCTCGGATATCGTTATCACCGTCGATAAGCGAAACCGTCCTCATATCTCGGCGGAATATCTCGATTTCAGCGTTTCGCACAGCGAGGGCTGCGCGCTTTGCGCTCTTGCAGTGGGAAACGGCGCCGAGGACGTTACCATAGGCTGCGACGTCCAGAGAATGAGGGATTATTCGCGCGAAAAAATGGCGGAGCTTTCACACGCGTTTATGAATGAACGCGAACTTGCTCAATTTGAGCGCGATAATTTTAATTCGGACGACTTCTTTACCGCATGGACGCACCGCGAATCTTACGTCAAGCGCGCGGGCGCGGATATCTTCGAGGCGCTCAGAAACGCCGACCTTGACGGCGAACTCTTCATTGACGGCGTGATTTACGCGTGCGGGGAAAAGTATCGATACAGTATCAACCGTCCGCAGCTTTCAGCGGAGGAGATTGCCGAAATTGAGGAAAAGAATGAAAATACTTGTTATTAACGGCAGCCCCAAGGGCGAAAATTCGAACACGATGAACGTTACAAGGGCTTTTCTCGGCGGGTTTCCCGAAACGCACAAAATCGAGATTATAGAGCTTAGAAAGCTCAATATCAAGCCTTGTATGGGTTGCTATTCCTGCTGGGGTAAAACGGAGGGGAAGTGCGTTATAAACGACGATATGCAGCCGCTCCGCGAAAAAATCCTCGCCGCGGACGTTATCGTTGAGAGCTTTCCTCTCTATTTCTTCGGTATGCCGTCAATCGTCAAGATGATGACCGACCGCTGTCTGCCGTTTATGATGCCGTATCTCGGAAATATCGTCGAACAGCGCAATATCTGCTTTCACGAGCTTCGCGAAAAATCCCTGCTCAAGAAAAAACTCGTCGTTATCTCCTCGTGCGGCTACGTCGAGGCGGACGCCGTTTATCCCGCGCTTCTCAAACAACTCGACCTTATCTGTGGCGAGGGGAAATATACCTCAATCCTCTGCGCGCAGGGCGAACTTTTCATCTCCGGAAACGCTAAGCGTCAGCGCGACGGCTATCTCGCGGACGTCAAAAAGGCGGGAGAGGAATTTTCACGAAATCTTGCGCTTTCCGAGGAAACGAAAAAGCGCATAGCTAAGCCTATTCTCTCCCCCAAGGGCTTTGAAGCCATCACTTCCGCGCACTGGGAAGAAAAACGCAGAGAGGCGCATTGAATTAATCGGGGCTGTTTTGCAGCCCTTTTCTCTTTTTTATGGGGACCTCTAAAAACCGGTTTGAAAAGGGAAAATGGGTAGAGTGCGCCGATTGCGATGAAAGCCGACGAAGTAAGGCTGTATGCCTTACGAGGAGGTTTGAAGAAGCAGGCGGTGTGCTATACACATTTTCACTCAAACAAGGTTTTTAGAGGTTCCCTTATGCAAAAAATGTCGGCTATTTGTCAAAAAATGGTTGAAAATTGCGCAGATTTGTGTTATAATATGTAAGGTGTGCGTTTTTGCAAAATATCTTTGCTTTATTGCCGTTTAATGTGCCTTGATAATTCTCTTTGTGTGAATTATCTCGCGTGAAATGTAAAATTTTTCCGAGTTTTAGTTAAAATTGTACAAAAAAATCTTTGCTTTGCTTCAATAATCAATGCGTTTTAATAATTGACAGATTTTGAATTAAAGGGTATTATATAATTGCAAGGAAATTTTTCCGAGTTTATTTAAAAAATCCGGCTTTGTCGGATAAAATGGCTTTGCTCAGCGTTTTCTTTGGGAATGCGCCGAGTTTGGACAAGGAAAGGAAGAAATTAAAAATGAAGAATGTACTCAAAAAGATTGCAGCAGTTTCTCTCGCGGCTGCAATGACGGCTTCTCTCGCAGGCTGTAACAACGGCGGAAATTCCGGCGGCAACGACTCTAAAAAGCTCGTTATCGGCGGCATCGGTCCGCTTACAGGCGGCGCGGCGGTTTACGGAAACGCAGTTAAGAACGGCGCTCAGCTCGCTGTTAACGAAATCAACAAGGCAGGCGGCGTAAACGGCATCACCCTCGAACTTAACTTCCAGGACGACCAGCACGACGCTGAAATCGCCGTTAACGCTTACAACAAGCTCAAGGACGCAGGTATGAAGGCGCTCGTCGGCACCGTTACCTCCGCTCCCTGCATCGCCGTAAGCGCCGAGGCGGCTAAGGACAATATGTTCCTTATCACCCCCTCCGGCTCCGCTATCAACTGCATCACCGCAGGCGATAACTGCTTCCGCGTTTGCTTCACCGACCCCGGTCAGGGTAAAATTGCAGCCGACTATATCGCAGACAACAAGCTCGGCTCCAAAATCGGCGTAATCTATGACTCCTCCGACGTTTACTCCACCGGTATCCTTGAGGGCTTCACAAACGAGGCTAAGGAAAAGAACCTCACTATCACCGCTACCGAAGCTTTCACCGCCGACGCTAAGACCGACTTCTCCGTTCAGATTCAGAAGGTTATGGACAGCGGCGCTGACCTTCTCTTCCTCCCCATCTACTATCAGGAGGCGGCTCTTATCCTTCAGCAGGCTAAGACTCTCGGTATGAATATGCCCGTTCTCGGCGGCGACGGCCTTGACGGTCTTATCGACCAGCTCGCCGATAAGGTTGCTATCGCAGACGGCGTTATGGTTATGACTCCTTTCGCTGCTTCTTCTCCCGAAAAGAAGTCCGCAGACTTCACAAAGGCTTACAAGGAAGCTTACAGCGACGAGGTTCCCATTCAGTTCGCGGCTGACGGTTATGACGCGGTTTACGCTATCAAGGCGGCTCTCGAAAAGGCTGAGGTTAAGGACGCTTCTCTCTCCGCTTCCGACCTCTGCAACAAGATTAAGAGCGCTATGACTCAGATTACCCTCGACGGCATCACCGGTTCCACCACCTGGACCGCCGACGGCGAGCCTACAAAGGCTCCTCAGGTAATGAAGATTGTCGTTAAGGACGGCGTTGGTTCTTACGAGGGAATGTAATCGGCGGATTTACCGCGGATTTCACTTCTATCTTACACAAATTCAGACCCGTATGTATGGCTTTGCGGAAAAATCCGCAGAGCTGTACGGGTCTTATTTGTATAATATGGCAAAGACTTTGTTTACGGCTCTTTCCTGCCGTAAATTAATGCAGATTTTCGCTGAAAGTCTGTATTAATATGCGGCAGAATCCTAAGGCAGCACCGCATAATTACCGGCTTCGCCTTTTCATTCACTCACTTGATATTTTTCCGCCGGAATATCCAAAACTCACTCAAAATACATTCAGTATTCCTTCGTTCGTTTTGTTCATTCTGACGAAAAATCTCTGCGTGACTGAACGAAAATAATTATGCGGCGCAGCCCTAAATCCCGAAAGGAGTAATGTCCTATGATGAGCTTTATTTCCTACTTCGTCAACGGAATAAGCCTCGGAAGCATTTACGCGCTCATTGCTTTGGGCTATACCATGGTTTATGGTATCGCCAAAATGCTTAACTTCGCGCACGGCGACGTTATTATGGTCGGCGGTTTCGCCGTCTTTACCGCTATGTCCTCCGCTTGGTGCCCCGTGTGGCTATCGGTCGTCATCGGCATTGTCGTTTGCACGCTGTTCGGCGTCGTTATCGAGAAAGTCGCGTATAAGCCCCTCAGAAGCGCGCCGCCCCTCGCGGTTCTCATCACCGCTATCGGCGTCAGCTACCTGCTTCAGAACCTCGCGCTCCTCATATTCGGCTCGGCTGCCAAAAACTTTACCTCAATCGTTGACGGCTGCCCGCCTTTCCTTGTTATCGCGGACGGACAGGCTTCTTTCTTTTCCGCCCTTCCGGCGGGTACGAGAGCGGAACTCACCGTTTCTATGGAAACGTTCATCTCGATTATCGCTTCTCTCGCCATAATGATAGCGCTCACGTTCTTTATCAACAAAACAAAGGCGGGCAAGGCTATGCTCGCGGTTGCGGAGGATAAGGGCGCGGCGCAGCTTATGGGTATCAATGTAAACCGCACGATTTCGCTCACTTTCGCGATAGGCTCCGCTCTCGCGGGCGTTGCAAGCGTTCTGATGTGCTCCAGCTACCCGCAGCTCAGCCCTTACACGGGTTCTATGCCCGGCATAAAGGCGTTCGTCGCGGCGGTTTTCGGCGGTATCGGCAGTATCCCCGGCGCTATGATTGGCGGCGTTCTCCTCGGCGTTATCGAGCAGCTTTCAAAGGCTTATATCTCCTCGCAGCTCTCCGACGCTATCGTGTTCCTTGTGCTTATCATCGTTCTTGTCGTTAAACCTACCGGTATCCTCGGCAAGAAAATCAACGAGAAGGTCTGAGGGGGATTGTTATGACAAAAACTACAAAAAGCAATCTTATAACCTGTGCAATTACGCTCGGTTTCTTCGTCATTACGGGCGTTCTCGCTCTCACGGGCGTGCTAGGCAATCAATATGCGGGTCTGCTTGTCTTGATTGGAATTTATATTATCCTTTCAATATCACTTAATCTCACGGTCGGTATCCTCGGAGAGCTTTCGCTCGGTCACGCGGGCTTTATGTGCATAGGCGCTTATGTCGGCGGTATTTTCTCGATTATTACGCAGGAAACAATCAACCCTTCGTGGCTCAGAATGATTTTCGCTATCGTTATCGGCGGTATCGCCGCGGCAATCTTCGGTTTCCTCATCGGTATACCCGTTTTAAGGCTCAGGGGCGACTATCTCGCTATCGTTACCCTCGGTTTCGGCGAGATTATCAAGGCGCTTGCAAACAATATCTATATCGCTATGGATAAGGACGGGCTGCACTTCAGCTTCGCTTCCGCTATCACCGACCTCGACGCCGCCACAAAAACCGATATCACAAAAGGTCCGCAGGGTTTTCAGGCGCCGCAGGATACAGACCTCATTATTGTCGTTGTCGTTTTGATGATTTGTCTTGTCATTCTGATGAATTTCATCAATTCACGCGCAGGACGAGCTTGTATGACCGTGCGCGATAACTACATCGCCGCGCAGTCAGTCGGTATTAACGTCACGAAATACAGACTTATCGCGTTTACGCTTTCAGCCGCTATCGCGGGCGTTGCGGGCGTTCTTTACTCGCACTCCCTCACTTCGCTCGTTTCTAAGAAGTTCGACTATAACCTCTCTATCCTTATCCTCGTTTTCGTCGTTCTCGGCGGTCTTGGAAGTCTCAGAGGGTCGGTTATCGCGACTATCGTGCTTTACGCGCTCCCCGAAATATTCAGAGAACTCGGCGATTACAGAATGTTAATTTACGCCGTTGTCCTCATTCTTATGATGATTTTCAACAACTCCCCCGCGTTTGTCGCCCTGCGCGAACGTATAGGCGCTTCGCCCGCCGTTCAGAAGGTTAAGGGTATTTTCAAACGGAGAAAAAAGGCGGGAGGTGCTGACAATGGCTGAAAATAACGCTATGCTTGAAGTCAAAAATCTCTCAATTCAATTCGGAGGACTTCGCGCTGTCGACGGGCTGAATATGACCGTCAGAAAAGGACAGCTTTATGGGCTTATCGGTCCGAACGGCGCCGGCAAAACCACAGTCTTTAATATGCTCACGGGCGTTTATAAGCCCACCTCCGGCAGTATCCTCCTCGACGGCAAAAATATCACGGGCAAGTCCGCTATCGCTATCAACCGCGACGGCATAGCCCGCACTTTCCAGAATATCAGACTTTTCAAGAATATGAGCGTGCTTGATAACGTCAAGGCGGGGCTTCACAACCATATGAACTATACCGCTATCGAAGGCGTTCTCAGGCTTCCGAGATATTTCCGAGAAGAAAAAAAGGCGAACGAGAAGGCTCTCGAACTGCTCAGGGTGTTCGAGCTTGACGGCGAGGCGCAGCAAATGGCGGCGAACCTCCCTTACGGTAAACAGCGCAAGCTTGAAATTGCGCGCGCGCTCGCAACCGACCCCAAGCTTCTCCTCCTCGACGAGCCCGCCGCGGGTATGAACCCCAACGAAACAGCCGAGCTTATGAACACAATTCACTTCGTCCGCGATGAGTTTAAGATGACTATTCTCCTCATCGAGCATGATATGAGGCTCGTTTCGGGTATCTGCGAGGAGCTTACCGTTCTCAATTTCGGTCAGGAACTCGCTCAGGGCGAAACTTCAGCCGTCCTCAACGACCCGAAGGTCATCACGGCTTATCTCGGAGAATAAGGAGGGGAACGAGCAATGGCTATGCTTGAAATTAAGGATTTACAGGTCTATTACGGCGCTATCAACGCTATCAAGGGTATCTCCTTTGACGTCGAACAGGGCGAAATTATCGCGCTTATCGGCGCTAACGGCGCAGGTAAAACCACTATCCTTCACACTATTACCGGTCTTGTCGGCGCGAAGCACGGCTCGATTATGTTCGGCGGCAAGGACCTCACCAAAACTCCCGCTCATAAAATCGTCGCTATGGGTATGGCTCACGTCCCTGAGGGCAGACGCGTTTTCTCAAGGCTTTCCGTTTATGAGAACCTTATGCTCGGCGCTTTTACAAGAACCGACAGAAACGAAATCGCAGGGTCTCTCGAAAAGGTTTTCGAGCGCTTCCCGCGACTTAAAGAGCGCCGCAATCAGCAGGCGGGTACGCTTTCCGGCGGCGAACAGCAGATGCTCGCTATGGGCAGAGCGCTTATGTCCAAGCCGAATATTATCCTTATGGACGAGCCTTCTATGGGTCTTTCGCCGCTTTATGTCAACGAAATCTTCGATATCATCGGCGAAATCAATAAGTCCGGCACTACCGTTCTGCTTGTTGAACAGAACGCCAAAAAGGCTCTTTCTATCGCTAACAGAGCGTATGTTCTCGAAACGGGCAAAATCGTACTTTCGGGCGACGCCAAGGAGCTTATGAACAACGATTCCGTCAAAAAGGCTTATCTCGGCGAATAATCATACGGTTTTTCGCGGACGCAGGAGGTTTTTATGGAGAAATTCATCGTTACTATTGCAAGAGGTTTCGGAAGCGGCGGGCGAACTATCGGCAAAATGCTCGCTGATAAGCTCGGTATTGAGTTCTATGACAAGGATTTAATTCGCATCGCTTCCGATGTCAGCGGAATTAACGAGGCGCTTTTCGGTCAGAACGACGAAAAGACCAAAGCGGGCGTTTTCGGTAAGCCCGGCGTTTACAAGGGCGGAGTTATCGCTCCCGGCAAAAGCGGCTTCATCTCGGAAGAAAATCTGTTTAACTATCAGGCTATGGTTATCAAGCAGATTTGCGAGGAAAAATCCGCCGTTATCGTCGGCCGCTGCGCGGATTACGTTCTCAGCGGCAGAAAGAACGTTGTAAGGGTGTTTATCTACGCGGACGAGGAAAACTGTATCAAAAATGCAGCCGACGTCAAGGGCATAACGGACCGCAAAGAGGCGCTCAGAACCATCGCTTCGACCGATAAGGAACGCGCGGCTTACTACAAGGCGCACACAGGCAGGGATTGGATTGACGCGCGCAACTATGACCTCTGTCTTAACAGCGGCGACCTCGGCTTTGAAAAGTGCGTTGAGATTATCTGCGATTTTATTAAGATTAAGCTGGGTTGAGTTTGGCATAATGCTAAAGGGGAACGCGAGGTTCCCAGACTGTCGATAAAGGCACATCTGCGTTGTCAGCGCCGTTTTGGCAGGCACAAAGCCTAGCCAAAACGGCGCTTCCTAGCATCTGCACCTTTCTCGACAGTCTGAGAATTTTTTTCGATAGAATGTGAGAACGAGTTTCGCTCCGGTCCCGCGCTTCGCGGAGCAATTACAAACAAAGCGTAATAACGAAAGCCGTGAATTTCACGATTTTTGCTGTGAGAAAATAACAAAATGCAAAGAGTAGCGCGGCGGCGCCTGTTCTCTTTGCATTTTTTCTTTACTTATTCTCTTTATTGCGGTCGTTTTCGCGAATCTCTACTCTCCGTATCTTTCCGCTTATCGTCTTGGGAAGCTCTTTCACAAACTCCACAACCCTCGGATATTTATACGGCGCGGTGTTCTTCTTGACGTGCGTCTGTATCTCCTGCTTCAGCTCCTCGGTCGGTTCGTAGCCGTCGCAAAGCACTATCGTCGCTTTTACAACCTCTCCGCGTATCGGGTGAGGAACGCCCGTTACCGCGCACTCCAAAACCGCAGGGTGCGTCACCAAAACCGACTCAACCTCAAACGGCCCTATGCGGTATCCGCTCGACTTGATTACATCATCATTTCTGCCCACATACCAGTAATATCCGTCGCTGTCGCGCTTCGCAGTGTCGCCGGTGTGATAATATCCGTCATACCACACTTTCTCCGTCGCTTCTTCATTGTTGTAATACCCGCGGAAAAGTCCCGTCGTGTGCTCGTAATCGCCTTTTACCACTATCTCGCCAACCGCGCCGTCGGGTACGGGATTACCCTCCTTATCAAGCAGGTCAACCTCGTAAAGCGGCGTCGGTTTGCCCATCGAGCCGGGCTTCGGCTTCATTCCGATGATATTCCCGATAAGACAAGTGCTTTCCGTCTGCCCGTAACCCTCCATAAGCTCAAGCCCCGTCGCTTCTTTCCAACGGTTGAACACCTCCGCGGAAAGCGCTTCGCCAGCTATATTGCAATATTTCAGGCTCGACAAGTCGTATTTCTCCAGACCCGCGTTTATGAAAAATCTGTACATCGTCGGCGGCGCGCAGAACGTCGTTATCCTGTATTTCTCCATTATCGCAAGCATATTTTCGGGAATAAACTTGTCGAAATCGTACACGAACACGCAAGTTCCCATTGCAAGCTGTCCGTACATCTTGCCCCACGCGCATTTTGCCCAGCCCGAATCCGATACCGTGAGATGAATCCCGTCCGGACACACCTTCTGCCAGTGCTTCGCCGTTTGTATGTGCGCGAGAGCCAAGGTGTGGTCGTGTATCGCCATTTTCGGATAGCCGGTCGTTCCGCTCGTGAAATATAACAGGAAAATTTCGCTTGCTTTCGTCGGTATGCGCTCAAGAGTATCGGGATATTTCTCAATCTCCTCGTCAAACGACTTCCAGCCGCCGCGCTCGCCGTTTACTATATACTTGCACTTCAGCTCGCCGTGCGTCTTTTTCTCCGCTTCGTCAATATACTCCGTCACTTCGCCGTCGTGCGTCGCCACAACGCCCTTTACGTCGGCTGCGTCCATTCGGTATACAAAATCCTTTACCGTCAGAAGATATGTCGCCGGTATCGCAATCGCGCCTATCTTTATCAGCGCCATCATTGTATACCAGAACTGATAATGACGCTTCATCACCAGTATTACATGGTCGCCTTTCTTTATCCCCTGCGCAAGAAACATATTCGCCGCCTTGTTCGACAGCCGCGATAATTCTCCGTATGTGAACGTCTTTTCGTTCCCCTTCAGGTCAACCCACATCAGCGCCCGTCTGTTTGGCTCAAGCTCCGCGTATTTATCTATGATGTCATACCCGAAGTTGAAATTTTCCGGATACTTCAGACCGAATTTCTTTAAATTCCCGTCGTTATCGTACTCTTCGGTTACAAAATTCAGGTGATATGACTCAATATTCATTCTTTATTATCCCTTTCAGTGATTAACGGTATTATCCCGCTATTTTCCATTATAATACAATGCGCCCGCTTTGTCAAGATTTCTATTATGAAAATTGTGTGTAATTTTCGGGCTTATTATGTGCGACTTCCTATTTCTTTGCTAATCTCCTTTCCGCGATTGTTTTCGCGGTATTTTTTTTCGTTTCGGGCGGTTTTCGCTATAAAAAATTATTTTCGCGCCCTCATAACGACGCTTTTTGCGGCTTCTTCGTGATATAATGCAATCAAATCCGCTCACCGAGCGCCTTATAGGCAATACCGCGCAATATTACTTACGCGGCGCAGTCTTGTTTTATCGGGAAACAGGGAGTGAGGGCTGCGGAACGCCCGCCCGCCGTCTTTCGGCGGCGAGAGGGATTTTTCCTTAAAAGGAGGAACACTATGCTCAAAATCTATAACGACGGAAAGCGTATCACAGCCGCGCTCTTCGGGGATATCGACCACCACTCCGCGCGTGAATTCCGCACGGAACTCGACGACGTTATCGCGCGCTCGCGCCCCGAACTCCTCGTCCTCGATTTCGAGAACGTCGGCTTTATGGACAGCTCCGGCGTCGGTCTTGTCCTCGGCAGACTCAGAGCCGTTAACGCCGCGGGAGGCGAGCTTCTCATCAAAAACGCGCGCGGAGAAATCGCGCAGATGATTAAGCTTTCCGGTCTTTCTTCGCTTATCGCTTCAAAAACTACTACATAAGGAGAAAAAATGAAAAGATTGCTTCTTAACGAATGTGCGCTGCGCTTTCCTGCGCTTTCCCGCAACGAGAGCCTTTCGCGCTCCGCCGCAGCCGCGTTTGTCCTCCAGTGCGACCCTACCGTCGAGGAAACAGCCGCCGTTAAAACCGCCGTTTCCGAGGCTGTCACCAACGCGATTGTTCACGGTTATCGCGATAAAAACGGCATAGTCGAGATGATTTTGCGGCTGTACGAGGGGAATTTGCTCAGAATTATCATAAAGGACAAGGGCTGCGGTATTTCCGACGTTTTAGCCGCGATGCAGCCCGAATTCTCCACCGCGCCGCCCGAAGAAGAACGCTCCGGTCTTGGTTTTACCGTCATGGAGAGCTTTATGGATAAGGTCAGAGTGCGCTCGGCAGAGGGAAAAGGCACTTCCGTTACCCTCGAAAAAACTATCGGCGGAAAATGACGCGCGACGAATTTATCGAGAAAAATCTCCCGCTCGTCCACTCCCTCGCTAACCGTTTCCGCGGCAGAGGAATAGACTACGAGGAACTGTATTCGGCGGGCTGCGTCGGACTTGTCAAGGCTTATGACAACTTTGATTTCGAGCGCGGACTGAAATTCTCAACTTATGCCGTGCCTGTCATTCTGGGCGAAATCAGGCGGCTTTTCCGCGACGGCGGCGCTGTCAAAATGAGCCGCTCTCTCAAGGAGCTTTCGATGAAAGCCGCCAGAGCGCGGGACGAGCTTTCCGCGGACGGAAATATCCCAACCGTTTCCGATATCGCAAAGCGTCTCGGCGTTTCGGAGGAGGACGTCGCCGAAGCCGTTGCGGCGGGGTTGCCGCCGGTTTCGCTTACCTGCGGCGAGGACGGCGCGGAGCTTTGCGTTCCCGCCGAAAGCAAGGAAGCCGCGCTTATCGACAGGCTCGCGCTCCGGCAATGCCTCGGCGCGCTCTCGCCGGAGGACAGAAACCTTATCATAATGCGGTTCTTTCGCGGGAAAACGCAAGCCGAAACAGCAAAAATCCTTGGGTTTACGCAGGTCGGCGTTTCGCGGAGGGAGAGGAAAATCCTCGCGGAACTGCGGGAAAAGCTTATCTGAACGGCGAAACGGCGGGTTATCGGGAAGTTTGGGCAAAACGGATAAAGCGTGTTTTTGTCAGGGGACAGGTTCGTACGGTGAAAAATCCCGGCGAAACCGAGTGAGAAATGTTATGCGCTATTCTTTAGAGCGTGTTCACATAAACCGAAATACTCAGATTGCGAAG
>UMHM01011205.1_pt1 | contig 12930 bp, 10 predicted proteins | sample 1965501 | NCBI WGS metagenome assembly UMHM01 (sample SAMEA4836095, study PRJEB28245) | human gut metagenome | biome: gut microbiome; material: fecal sample | place: Denmark | collected 2008
AAGCCGTAGAGACATGCGCTCGCGGCGCTGACCGCGCTAAACAAGAGCGCAGTCAAGGCCGTAAGGGGTTTATTTCTGCTTGACGTTAGAGGAGTTGACGATCCAGACCGGCTTCAATCCGGTGAATCCGAGTTCTGCTCCCGGCGTCTTTTTTCCGAACGCGGTACGGGTGAGGCGATTGTCCTGCAGCGTCACCCCGTCGGCGGCGAAGAGGAAGATTCCGGCCGCCGGACAGTTTTCGACGGTATTGCCGGTAATCGTGATATTCCGGTTCCCCTTGAAGGGGCTGGTGTAATCCTCCAGCCGCGCAAAGACGCTGATCGCGCCGTTGGCGTAGGAGTCGGGCTGCAGCATCATGTTGCGGCCGACGTCGCGGATCACGTTGTTCCGGATCCGGATGTTTTCCACCCAGCCCGCTTCGCGCCAGTAGCCGTATTCGGCACCGGCGGTGATCGCCGCATGTTTGATCCGTTCGAACCGATTGTTCTCGATCACGCCGTCGGAGGCCATGATCCGGAGGCCCCGGCCGCGGTGATCGTGAAAGTAGGAGTCCCGGATCTCAAATCCGTTCGCCCCGATCGCCGGAATATCGAAAAACTGTCCCTCCTTGACCGCCGTTCCGCCCGGGGCGAGCTTGACTTCATAGGCGGTCCAGCCCCGGAGGCCGTCGCCGCGGTTGAAGTAGAATTTCTTCAGCGTCTCCCGCTCGTATTTCCGCGGTGACGGGCGGAAGCTCTCGATGACCGCTTCCCCGAGGACCGAGTAGTCGGAGGGATCGAGCAGCCGGAGTTTGTCGCCGGGGCGGATGATCCGGGGGAATCCTTCCGCCTTGTAGGGGCGCAGCGTGTCGAACGTGGTTCCGTTCAGCACCCGGACCACCGGCAGCGCCACTGAGTGGAGGTTGACCGAATCATCGCCCATGAACGAGAAGTCGCAGTTCACCAGTTTCGGGCCGCGGCGGATGTAGGCGTAGTTCAGCCCGTCGGCGCAGGTGGAGAGCAGACGGTCCGCCTTCGCCCCCTCCGGGCGAGGGCCGCGGGTGAGCTTCACATTGACCAGCTCGTCGCCGCCTTCGCTGAAGCGGTTGCAGAAGCCGAGGCTCGGGCAGGTGTAGATGGTGAGGTTCTCAAACCGGATCGGACCGCAGGCGGTCAGATAGACCGCGCCGTTCTTCCGCATGTTCAGCGCCAGCTTGTCCCCCGGCGCGAGGGCGGGTTCCGGCTTGTTGGCGCGGAACCGGCCGTGGCGGGCGTCGAGGATCTCCGTCTTGCCGTAGAGGTCGGCGGCTTCCAGCTTCCAGCTTTTCCCATCCTTCTGGAAGAGGTGCGGGTGGCCCACCGCATACGCCGCAGTCAGATCCGGATAGCCCTCGTCGATGGTGAATTCGATCTGCCGACAGTCCGGGGAGACTGCGGTGATCACCCCCTGCGTGAACGGGAGCGGATCGTAATCGATCGTCAGATTTTTCACCGTCGTGTCGCGACAGCCGTTCAGCCGGAGTGCGTGGACCGGCCGGGTCATCACCAGCTTTGCGCCGTTGCCGTCGATGGTGACGCCGTCGAGTTTGCGCAGTTCGATCGTCTTTGCCGAACGGTACTCCGGACGGGTGAGCTTTATCACCTTCTTACCGGCGGAAATTTGCGTGTTGATCTCCTTTTGCAGTTCCGACTGCGCGGCAGTCAGAACGGTTCCCGCCAGCAGAGACAGAATTGCGAACGTGAATTTTTTCATCGGGCGACGGCTCCTTTTTTGACGATTCCGGCCGGGGTGGCCTCATATTGTTTCAAGCGGTCGTAGATCTTCCAGACCGATTCGGGCAACTTGGAGCCGATCCGCAGTGACCGGCGGTCGACGGCATGGGGATTCTCGCTCGACTTGCGGCCGGTAAGTTCGAACGCCTCGGTCTTCGAATCGCGGTCCAGCTGAAGCTTCGTCAGCGCCGGCGAGGTGCCGGGCACTTCCGGTTTCCCCCGGAACCAGTGTCCTGCCGTCGGCGCGTAGCGGTTCCCGACCAGGCGGATGCGCCGCACCGTCGGCTGATCGGGCAGCTTCACGTAGTAGCGGGCGAAGCCGCGCAGCAGCGATTTCTCCACGCTCAGAGCGCCGGTGGAGAAGCGCGATTCCAGCGAGATGAAACCGGTGCCGTTCCGCATCGTGCAGCCGAAGAAGCTCAATCCGCCCGCCTCCAGCGACGCCAGATTGCACTTGCCGTTGCCGATCAGCGTGCAGTTGGAGAAGGTGATTCGTGAGCGGGCCCGCTGCCAGATCAGTTCCGCCGGTTCCGGGTCGGCGATCAGGCACTCGTCGAAGAGGGCTGACGCGTCGTCGCTCAGAAAGACTGCCGCCTCGAAGGTGCTGTCGATCAGCACGCACCGCTGATAGGTGCCGCTGCTCTGGCCGACGTTGCAGACCGCGGAGCTCGCGCAGTTCACCGCGCCGCATTCCTCGTAATAGACGTCGCTTGCGTCGTGGATCGACATCCCCTGACCGCAGCTGTTGTAGGCAAGACAGTTGACATACATCGCATGTTTCGGCGTTTCCGCCGCGTCGAATCCGTCGTTCCACGAGAACATCATCGTGAAGTTGCGCACGATCGTGTGACTGCGGTGGATGTAGAAGCCGTAATTGGCGGGAAGCTGGATCTTGAGATCGGCAAGCTGTTTCCCGGCGGGGAGATGGTAGAGCACCTTGCGTTCCTTCTTGTTCCACCAGAATCCGTTGGGGGTTTTCTCCAGCGATTCCCGGTCGAGCAGGTTCGGAGCGGCCTTCCCGTCCACGAACCAGATCTGGGTGCCCGGCAGCCAGTAGTTCTTGCTCATATCCCGGCGGAAGAGGTTGCTCATCGGGTCGAAGGGGAGCGAATAGATTCCCTCCGCCTCGCGTTTCCATGCCTCCGCCGGAATCACGGCGAGACCGGAGATCACCGCGCCGTTCCCTTCCACCACCAGCGGCTGTTCCGCCGTGCCGCCGCGAAGCAGTCGCAGACCACGCGGCTTCCCCGGGCCGTCGTAGGGGAGTGAATAGGGGGTGCCGGTGTTGGTGACCTCGATCCGCCCGCCGGTCTGAACCAGCTTGCAGGCGCGTTCAATCGAGGCGAGCGGTTTCTCCCGGGAGCCGTCGTTGGCGTCGTTCCCCTTGAGATTGTCCACGTAGAGAGTCGGTGCCGCCGTCAGCAGAAGAGCTTCCGCAAGGCAGGCGATGGCGAGAATTCGTTTCATAAAAAACCTCAATCTTTGAATGTCGGCAGGAAGTAGCGGTCGATCTTATCCGTGATCTGATAGACGTAGATCGCGTTGCGCGCCGAAGTCACGTGCCCGTCCACGAACGACAGATTGGCGCTCCCGGAGTGGCGGGAGTCGAGCATATGCGGGCAGTTGTCATAGACGGTTTTCGAACGCGAGAGGGAGGAGACGCCGATCGGCCGCCCTTCGTAGTCTTCCCGCAGGGCGGGAGTCCCGGTGTTGCCGGCACCCAGTACGGCATCTCCCAGCAGGATCGTCTCCGAGGCGCGCCGGGTGACACGCAGCGGGAACAGTTTGAGTTTGTAGATCTCTTCTGCATCGTTCGGGAGATAATAGTAGGTGGCACCGCTTTTGCAGTTTGTTCCGAAATACCGGTTCATACCGTACTGACAGCCCCGGACCCAGTAGTTACCGTCGCTGTCAAATTTCTCCCGCAGCAGATCCAGAGCTCCGTAATAGGTGGTCGCGCTCGGGCAGTAGAACATCCTCGGCTGTGCATAGCCTGCCCGCCAGAGAGTCCGTGACCAGACATGGTTGAGGCCGTTGTACGTCTGGCTGACCGGAGCGTACCCGTTGAAGTCGTCGGAATAGGAGAATACGCTCATTGAAAGCTGTTTGATCTTGCTGATGCACTCCGTCGACCGCGCCCGTTCCCGCGCCTTGTTCAAGGCCGGCAGCAGCATCGCCGCCAGGATGGCGATGATCGCGATAACAATGAGCAATTCGATCAAAGTAAATTGTCGGCACGCGGTTCTGGCCGCGCGGGAAAGAGAAATGGTTTTTTCTGAACTCATCGACGGATCCTTTCCTGTATGAAATTATGGTTTTCTGTTGAAATCCGATCTTACTGCACCGTATCCCGTCCGGAATTGTGACGAGGGTCACGGGACGGCAATCAGCTCCGGTCTGACAAAGATATTGCCCGGCTTCCAGTCCGCCGGGGCATTCAGGCGGGCGAGCAGCCGCCCGGTCATGCACCGCCCGATCTCATTGTTCCGTTTGTCCACCGTGAGCGGCGGAGTATAACTCTCAAACTGCTTCCAGCCGCTGAAGGCGATTTTGTTGTCGTACCCGGCGATCACAACATCCTTGCCGGGCGTTTTCCCCAGCAGACGGAGCGCCGCCGCCAGAATCGGCACATCCCAGTCGGTCTTGGTCAGCAGTGCGTCGGGGGAATTCCCGCCCGGCCCGAACTCATCCAGCAGATAGCCTGCCGCCAGCCGGACCTCCTCCCTGAACCGGTTTTCGCTCCAGGCGTCTCCGTCGTCGTAATGCCGCCCCCAGTATCCGTTTTCCGGGAGCGGACGCGGTTCCAGACCGGCCTCCCGCATGGCGGTGCTGTAACCGCGGAAACGGTCGGCAACCCAGTATTCCTGGCGATTGGCCGGCAGGTAACAGAGAACACGCCGGCAGCCGCGCCGGATCAGCTCCGCCGTCAACAGTCGGGCTCCCTCGGCGTGATCCGGCAGCACATGATCGACCTGCGGGAAGAGTGTCTTGTGAACCGACGCCACCGTCGGCAGGCCGGATTCGGCCAGTTGGCGCGCCGCCGCATCGAATTCCAGCGTGGGGTGGGCGGAAGAGAAAAACAGCGCGCCGCCGGGGCGGATTTGTGTAAGTTCCTCCAGTTCGCCGCTGGTCAGCCGGGAGCCGTTGAGCCAGAGCGAATGCATGTTCTGTGCCATCAGCTCTTCGAGCGCACCCGCCTGAATGGCGTCCATGAAGCCGGAATTGCGCTTGCGGATGGCGTCGTCCTTGTCGGTGGAGCTCAAGAGGATAACCGTCCGGTTCATCAGGGAGGTGCCCCGCCCGGCGGGGCGGGAGACCACGTGCATCCGGCGCCCCCGCTTCTCCAGAATGCCGCGTGCGGCGAGCTCCGCCAGCCCGGAGCGGACCGTTCCGCGTGCGACGCCGAACCGTTCCGCCAGCAGATTCTCCGCCGGAACCTCGGCATCCGGCGGCAGTTCCTGTTTCCGGATCAGCTGCAACACATTCCGGATCACCTGCTCGCGCGGAGAACATGTTGTGTTGTTTGTATAATTCATGTATAACTACCGATGTTAATTCTACATTAATTATACAATATTCGATGGGCCATGTCAACCCCTCCGGAAAAAAATGTTGAAAAAAAGGTCCCGCCGGGACCGGGCGATGAGGATGGCTCCTTCAACACTCTTACCGGCGCCGCCCGGATCACGTCGAAGGATGCCCGGCAGGTTTCACCCGGCTTGTACCGGATGAACATCAAAGATCCGGGCGAATCGATGGTATGGCGCTTCTTCCTGCTCTTCGACGGGAAACAGCAGCGGATGGAACAGCATTCCAAACGCAAATGCGGCAAAATGAAGAAGCCGGAGGAACTGAACCCGTTTGAGTGGACGCTGGTATCGCACCATGCTCTACTTCCGCCTGCCGGAGGGAAAGAGTCCGGAAACGGTCCGGGGGGAGTTGCCCCGCCTCGCCAACGGTGTCGGCGTGTACGGCGGTTCGGAATATGTCGTGGTAAAGAATCTGATTGCAAAACATTTCTGGAACGACGGCTACAATATTCACAACGCTTCGAAGAACATCACCTTTGAAAACATCGCCGCCATTTCGGCGGGAGACTGGAAAAGGCTCTGGCGGAGAAGTAGTTTTACTCCCGGAAACGGGCGGTGTTTCCGGGCCGCCGGAAGCATTGTTTCATCACTTCGGCGGCGGGTTTGCCATCCAGAATGAACCCTTTGTCCCCGGCGGGGTCGTCGCAAAATTGTGTCCGGGGATTCTGCTCGTCCCATTTCCACCAGTACAGACCGCGGAAATACTCCTCGGCGTGAAAGAGATTCCAGACCGCCTGCAGGTAGTTCGCCTGTTCCATCGGAGAGTAACGGCCGTCGCCGCTCCACCCGGAGGGGGCCGTTGCACCTCCGGTGCTTGAGGTGCAGCCGCATTCACCGAACATGATCGGTTTGCCGTAGAGCTTTGCCATCCGGCGGTAGAGGTCGCGGACCGGGAGGAGTTGCGTCTCCATCTCCTCTACCGAACTTCCGGGGGCATCCGCCGCGCGGTGGTAGAAACTTGTCTGCAGAAAGTCGAGATCATAAAACCAGTGGTCCGGCCGGGAAAATTCCTGCTCGAAATTCAAAAGATGAGTGTGGCAGCTCGTGATTGGTCCGGGGAAACACTCTCTGGCGACGGCGATGACCTCTTTCCACTGGCTGTTTTGCCCGACGGTGCGGTCGAGTTCACTGTCGAGGCCGTACAGTTCGCAACCGGTCTCGCGGGCGAGCGTGGCGAAGAGACGGGTCCGGGCGCGAAAACTGGCAAACCAGCGTTTCCAGGAATCGGAGATTTTTCCGGGGATCCGCTCGCGGTCATCGGGGAACCAGACCTGCAGCCTGCCGTTTCCGTCATGGGTTTCGAGCATGGGGCGCAGCATGACCTTCAGCCCCTCGGCGTGGATGAAATCGATCATCCGGGCCAGCTCCAGTTCGCCCGGACTTTCCGCGAGATCCAGAAATTCCCGGGTGGAACCGCACGCTTCCCGGAAGACCGTGGCGATCAATGCGACATACTCGACATTGAGCTGTTTCATCTTCCGGATCTGCTCCTTTGACCACGGCGACGAATAGACGCCTCGACGGGCGTAAAACCCGAACGTCACTCCCCGCTGAAACGGTACTTCCATTTTCATTCTCCTGCAGATGACGTCTGGCGGCTCCCGTGGAGTTAATATATCTCCCGGACGGGAAAAATCCATTTCCCGGCATAAGATCAAATCGCTTTTTCAAATGTCTGCGATCAGCCTGATGCAGCCCCGTATTTACATGATTTCTCAACAAGTTCAAATGATTTATTCTTCTGCTTGACGACCTGCATCTTCAGACGGGGAATAACGGCGTGCATCTCCTGATTGGCGACATCGACCAGCACCCCTTCTGTCGCAGTGAAAAATTCATGGCAGTTTCTCTATTGACGGCTGACGCTCAAAGACCAATTCGAAAAAGGGAGTCGGTTCCCGCAGTTTTGCGGTATCGATCGTGATCTTCAAGAGACCGGATTCCCGTTCGACCGGGAGCTCCTCCTGGCGCTCTCCGTTCAGCGCGAGAGCGTAGAGTCTGGGAACTCCCGGGGTGACATTCCGGAGGGAGAGGGAGAGTTTCCCGGTACGCAGAAGCACGGGAAGTGTGCCGATGTTCTCCAGCGTCTTCCGGCCGGAATCCTTGAACTGCATATTGTTGTTGATGGCGTCGGTCGCCAGGATCAGCAGCAGTCTTCCGGATTCCTGAATCGATTTCTCCTTCTGGAGCGAAGCCACGGTAAACGCGGCGGGGATCGAACAGGATTCGAGCGTGACAGGACCGAGATGGATTTTCCGGTCCTTCTTGATCGTGACCCCGACCAGCCGGGGCGCAACTACGGTAAGTTCCCCCGTCGTCGAGAGAACGATCTCCCCCGTGTCGCTCTGGTAAATGCCGCGTTTGAGATCGGTGCGGTTCTGCCGATTGAGTATTCCTTTGTTCCGCAACTCCTGAACGACCGGCGCAAGCTGATCGGTACTTACGCTGTTTTCCACGCTGGTGAAAAGATCACTGCCGCCGAGCCGGGAGGTCCTTCCCGGATAAACGACCAGATCGGGGCGGACGTCGGCCCGTTTCGGACCGTAACTGATTCCCACTCCGGTCAGCACCCAGAGGCGGGAGAGCTGATCGCTGATGCCGCGCAATGCCCGTCCTCCCTGGAAAATGAAGGCGTCGTCGAGCGGAATTTCAACCAGATGATTGGACGTTTTGACGTCGCCGCGCAGAAACGCCAGCGCTTCCACCGCTTCCGCCGCCCGGATGACCGGATCGCTCCCGGCCGCAAAGGGAACCATATGTCTGCCGTGTTTTGTCACCTGCTCGCTATGACAGGTAATTGAGCTCCAGCCCTGCAGCGCGGCTCCGGCGCCGAAGACAAGGCCCTGCTCATGCCGGTAGGGATTCCAGAAACAGAATCCGAACTCCGTGTTGAAGAAGGGGCGGTCGATGAAACGGGCCACCGCCTGATGCTTGAAGCTGGTTCCGACTGACCGGACGGAACTGGCAGGATTTACCTCGGTGCCTCTGGTATAAATTCCTTTCTGCGGGTGAGCGTGATAGCCGTTCATGCTGACAGCCGGCAGTTTGGCACGGGCGGGCACCGAGACGATGTGTGTGCGCATATTCCAGTTGGTGACCAGCCCGGGATATCCGATTTCCCGGATTGTTTCAAGAAAGAAATCGGTCATCTCCTGCTCCATTGCCCCGACGCATTCCACCATATCCTGTCCTGCCCGGCTTTTGCCGGAGGCGGTTTTGTAGGTAATGCCGGGAACGTCGTCGAAACTGCCGTTTTCCGGAATTTTTGTTTGCCCGCAAATGCCATTCCATGCTTTGTGGAGCTGTTGAAAAGAACCGTATTTCCGTTTCAGAAAATCGATCCACACCGGTTTGAATTCGATACTGTAGTCTCTGGATTCCAACAGGATGTCCTGCTCATTCAGGAAACACACCAGAACCAGCGCCGGATCATCCTTCAATTTCAGCCCCGTATAAGGATTCACATGATGGAACAGTCTGGAGACTCCGGCCGCCCAGTTTTTGCGGAACATCGGGTTGACGAACATCTGCACCTTGGTGGAATAACCGCCTGTTCTCACCGGATTGGAGAGCTTGCCGCCGTCGTAACCGATATACGATGTCATGGCATCCAGGTTGACATAGACGCCGTTCCTGCGGAGTTGCGCGATCAGATAATCGAAACGGTCGAGCGCCACCGGATCAAAGTGAATTTGCCCTTCCGTTTCCGGCAGCCGGTAACGTTCGGTTGTTCCGGCTGCTTTAAGAGCCGCCCCCCGGGAGGTGCACTGCAGAACCTGATCGATGAAATGCAGACGTACCAGATTATACCCCTGTCTTGCCACTGCTGCTGCATATTCTTCGATCTCTTTTTTTTCCATTGCGGGAAGCCAGTTGGGGATCAGCTGCGCAGCGAGAAAACGGACCGGTTCCTCCGGTTTCTTCTCAAAGTACAATTGCCCCCGGTTGTTGACTTTCAGCCGGCCGAAGCTTCCCGCCGGGGCTCGGTCGACGAAGCCGGAAAAATCCAGAGCGCTTTTCGGCTTCACATAGAGATCACTGGTCGCAATGGGAGCCCATTGACCGGGCTGTGTGACGGCAAGGCGAACTTTCTTTTTCGCAACCGGCTGTCCGGGGCTGATTTCGACGGTCACGGGCCCCAGCCAGATCCGGTCTTCCCGGTTGACGGCGGGCAGGCCCAGCCGAGGAATATTTACCAGCGGCTCCGGATTCCGGTCGTAAAAGCTGCTCTGGTAGACGATCTCCCGCCACTGCGTGGTGAGCGGGAAATCCTTTGTCTCCGCATAGCGGTCGGACAGCGGTGCATGTGCACAACAGATCAGTCGAATTTTCTGTGGACGGCTCGCTTTTGCGCAGAAGCGGATTGTCACCCGGGCTCCCGGTACCACATGTTCACCCCGCGACGGAAAGAGAAGGAACGGGGGCCAGCGTAATTCCGACGCATTGTAACTGCTGGAAACTTTCAGTGCGGGGGCTCCTGCCGGCGTCTGGACCGTTTTATCCAGCTGGAGCTGTACCCCGTTCCATGCCTCCGGCAGCGTTCCGGAGGTGTAGGTCCAGACCTGTTCCAGGGCGCCGGAAACCAGAGCGCTGCCGAGCAGCATGCCGATGCCGCATCGCTTGATTTGTGAAGAGCAATTCATCTTGTATCCTTAATTGTATTCCGGTGATGTCTGGCGGAAAAAAGGGAGGGGGATGTTTTCCCCCGGCTTGAACGCGGGTTCCTGTTGAGGATCATTTGTTGAGGTAGGGCCTCCAGTTCCAATAAACGGCATTTTTCCAACTGACGGGATCGTTTCCATAGACTGCCTGCCACTGTCTCTTGGCCACATGGCCGTCGAAAAAACCGATGTTGCAGGCCTGTAGACTGTCGTGTCTGTAGGCGACGAACACATCGGAGGTGTAGGATTCTCCGATGTTCCAGTACCCGGTGCTGCCGGCCGGGTTAGCCTGGTTATATTGGACGAGCCAGTTGACGCCTTCCATGAACAGAAATTTATCCGCCGGACGATGAATTTTTGACAGGACGTAGGAGGCGCACACATTGTTCCCCCAGATGTTGCCGACGGAACTGTCGTCGTCAAAGCCGGTTGACTGCATGGCGTAGGAGTACTGTATTTGTCTCTTCTCCTGCGCGACGGTTGCCAGCGGGCAGAGAAGTCCGGTGTTCGGCAGGGTAGCGCTTTCGACTGCCGTAGGGTTTTCAGGATCCTCTTTTTCGGCGATCCCCACCAGTTTGATAAACAGAAAGTTGGTCGGCCAGGTGTGGCCGGTTGTGCCAAGTCTGGTTCTGAGCGGGACGCAATAGCCCTTGCTGTAATCCGCATACATCGCACTGCCCGTGTTGAATTGCTTGAGGTTTGCCGCACATTTGATTGTCTTGGCCGATTCCCGTGCCCGGTTGAGGGAGGGCAGCAGTAAACTCGCCAGAATCGCAATGATCGCAATTACGATTAAGAGCTCTATCAACGTAAATCGAATTCTCCTTTTCATCTCTGCATCGCCTCCTTTAGTTTTTCTCAGAGAACACCTGCGTTCCATTTTGATAGAACGTGAAGTACAGTCCGATCGTCTGATTTTTTACCGGAACATCCTGCGAGTCCGTCTGAAGCAGAAGATCGTCGATCATATCCGGCACAACTTTCCCCCAATCGAAATTGATGGCATACCCGGTATATTTCATCTCATCGTAAATGGTGAATTCCGAGTTGATGACCCGGCACTCCTGCTCGAGGTCGAGATACTGGTCGAGAATTTCATAGGAGGGAAGAATGGCGTGGTTGCCGATGACGCCATCGAAACGGCGGCCGGCCTGAAGCATCTCTTCCAGCTGCTCCGCCAGCATCTCGGGAGTGTCTTTCAGAATCAGAACCCGCTCTTCCGGAACCGCGTGGAGGGCGCACTGCTCCTTTACCGCAGCTCTGATTGCCTCGTCAATGGTAAATGCCGGAGATACCAGAATGACGATCTCTCGTCTCTTCTCCCGAAACAAGCGATCCAGCCCCATCGCGTAATATTCCTGATAATTGTAACTGCAGGAGGAAACTCCCGGCAGCCTGCCGAACAGCGAGATCACGGGAACCCCCCGTTCCTTCATCCGGCAGAGCTCTGTTTTCAGTTCAGGGAGACGGATATTGAGCGCCACCAGGCCCGCCAGATGATTTTCTTGAATCATCGATTCCAGATCCGCAGGGGAATTCAGGTAGAGATGCTGGCAGCAATAGGTCAGATTCCGGCGGGTCAGCTCCCGGGCCGCGATGGAGTAAAGACAGACGGTGTAATAGATGTCGATGGCGATTTTGCCATCTCCCTCCAGAAAACCAAACAGCCTGGTGTTTTTCAGATTGCAGTTTGCCGGGCAGGTGATGGAGCCTCCTCCCCGCAACGGCTGGAGATAGCCGTCTTCGGTCAATGCCTGAATGGCGCGTAGAGCCGTCGGATGGGTGACGCCGAACATTTCTCCCAGTTTCCGGGAAGAGGGAATGCGCTGCGGCATATCTCCTCCGGTCGCAATCAGATTCAGCACATACCGTCTGATTTTCATGAATTCAACGGCGTTTTTCTTGCCCATCTCACAGATCCCATATAATATTTACCATAGCTTTACCACCATTAATTATAGGCTACTTCCAGAGAAAAGTCAAGAGGGGAAGGCATATTTTTGCCAAAAATCTTTTTTTGAAAATAGCAACGGGAAATGTGCCGGGGGGTCGGTATTCCGCAATTGTTTCCCGTCGGTTCGGGATGTTTTTCCACCGGGGCAGGGGAGGAATGCGAAGAGGCGATTCCGGGCGCGAAAACTGGCAAACCAGCGTTTCCAGCAATCGGAGATTTTTCCGGGGATCCGTTCCCGGTCATCAGGGAACCAGACTTGAAGCCTGCCGTTGCCGTCATGACTTTCCAGCATCGGGCGCAGCATGACCTTCTGCCCTTCCGCATGAATGAAATCGATCATCCGGATCAGTTCCAGTTCGCCGGGGCTCTCGGTGATGTCGAGAAATTCCCGGGGGGAGTAATCGGTCTCATGAAAGACGGTGGCGATCAAGGCGACATATTCGATGTTGAGCGCTTTCATTTTGCGGATCTGCTCTTTTGCCCACGCGGATGTGTAAACTCCCCGTCGGGAGTAGAAGCCGAACGTCATGCCTCGTTGAAATGGAACATTCATGATCACTCTCCTGTTGAATATAGTTGAAGGGAAAGATCGAGCCGGAACCGGGCAGGATTTACTCTTCCAGTTTTTCTTCGTTTGTCTGCCAATTGTTCTTTGACTATAATGATACAATATCCGGTGGGAAAAAACAACTGGAGGAGAGGGGGATCTCCTCCTTTTTTCTGACACGCATCGTGTCTTTTTCAGGACCGGTTCTCAGAGTGGCAACGGGATGGACAGCAGGAGGTTCAAGGCTTGAAAAAAAAGGTCCCGGCGGAGCAGGCCGCCGGGACCCCAGCTGGTAGTTGGTATTGATCGATCAGCGACGGTTGCCGAAGATGCGCAGAATATAGAGGAAGAGGTTGACGAAGTCGAGGTAGAGCTCCAGCGCGCCGAAGATCGCGAGCTTTTTCCCGAGTTCGGTATCCACGTCGCC
>UMHM01080187.1_pt1 | contig 12803 bp, 7 predicted proteins | sample 1965501 | NCBI WGS metagenome assembly UMHM01 (sample SAMEA4836095, study PRJEB28245) | human gut metagenome | biome: gut microbiome; material: fecal sample | place: Denmark | collected 2008
GGTCTTCACTAACAATTTAGAGCCTATGGTCTCTAAATTGAATTCTTTTTTTGGATTATTAAAAAGTTAGTTCGTTTGGGCGAACTAACTTTCTATAATTACTATAAAAGAAAAAAAGCAAGTTTTTTACTTGCTTACTGGTAATACTGATATACTTCTAGCTATATCAAGTAATTCACTTTTAGATAATTTATCACTAACTACATAGTATTCTATATTATTATCAATCCAATTTACTGAATTATCATTAACTATAGCCACAGTTGAAGCCATTAATTCAAGTTCACCATATGTAGGAACTATTAAATGTTCTTTTTCATAAGTAACTGTCTCTTCAATTAACATAAATGGATTATCACCATCAAATGTAAGAATTAATCTTTCTCCATTATCTTTGCTTACTTTTTCTTTATTAGAAAGATAAGTATTAACAGGTAAATACATTGGATAAATAACATCCTCTATTGTACTAGTTTGTTTAGTTTCAGTAGCCTTATCTTTATCAGTATTGGTGTTAGTGTTAGTATTTGTGTTGGTGTTAGTATTTGTATTAGTATTATTTTCAGTAGTCTTATTATCATTAGGAGTTTCTTCCTTAACATCTATGATTTCCTTTAAGTCAAAATAATTATCATTAAATTTACTACTTAAATCTATCTTATCAAAATTCATAGTAATTTGCGCAGTTCCATTAGTATCCATAACAGTAACTTTCTTTATATTAGCTTCTTTATCTAGTAGTATTTCTTGTTTAACTAATTTTTCATTATTTGGATAATTCGCCGCCACTACTATCTTATAATTATCACCATCTTTAGTAAATGTTCTATTTTCATCACTTAAAATATCATCAAGTAATGGTTTAAGTAAATAAACTTGTGAATTATTATAAGGCCAATCACTTTGAAATTTAAAACTCTTGTTAATTCTCGGAGTAACAACATATACTCCATCAGAATTACGAAGAATTACTTGTTCATGATTATTAACCTTATTAGTTAAATTAACCTTATAATTATCTCCCTTAGCATAAGATACTTTAACATCATAAGTATATAAGTCTTCATTATTAACTATCTCTAAAGTACCCTCAATATAGTAAGATTTAGAATTATTAATCTTCTTTTCTAAATCTTTTATAATACTACTTTCACTAGTCTTACCACATCCTGATAATAGAAACACTCCCACTAGTAGTATAAACAAAATTTTCTTTTTCATTAGTCCTCCTTCTTTCTAATCAATTATATTAATTAAAATTTCTAATATGATGAATAAATTAACAATTTTTGTACAAAATAAAAGTAAAAAGGAGGATAATTATATGAATACATTATACAAAATAGCCTTAGCTTTAGGTATTATAGGTTGCATAAACTGGGGATTAGTAGGAATATTTAATTTCAATCTAGTAGAATACCTATTTGGTGATGGAACTCTTCTTACAAGAATAGTCTATATACTAGTATTAATAGCAGGTCTTATTAGTATTGGTATATTTACTAAAGATTTAGATTAAAATTTAAAATTAATATTTATAAGTTATTTTGCATAAAGCAAGATAACTTTTTCTTTATATAAATGTCAATTTTAAATTATTTATTCAAGTTATATAGATTTTTTCCATAATATATAGTATAATTAAATAGGTGATATTTTTGAATATTAGGACAAACTTTAATAGTACATTTGCTAATCGTGGTATGTCATTAGAAAATGATATAAATGAATCAAATAAATACTATGTAGACTATGATATCGCTTTAATATATAAAAAGCCTACACCTATTAGAATAACAAAAACCAATTATAAAAATATGCGAATAACTGATGGTTTCTTTGAAAGTCCATCTACTCTCGATTATAATGGTGTATATAAGGGATATTATATTGAGTTTGATGCTAAGGAAACAAGAAGTAAAACTAGTTTCCCAATAGATAATATTCATAAACATCAAATAGAATATATAAGGAAAGTAATAAAACATAATGGTATTGTCTTTTTAATAGTAAGATTTTCTACTTTAAATAGAGATTTTGTTATAAGTGGAAAAGACATAATTGACTACATAAATAATAATGAAAGAAAATCTATACCACTATCCTACTTTGAAAATAATACTTATGAAATAGGAATTAAATATGCTCCAAGATTAGATTATATTAAAATTGTTGATAAACTAATAAATGAACATAATAATTAGCATACTATTCATAATAATAACTATTTTAAGTATTATAATTTTCAAAGTAAAAGGATTACTTATATTAATTATTACTTTACCATTATATATTATATACCTTAATTCAAATAAAATAATAGATATCATAAAAAAGAAAAAAGAAGGTAATAATAAAGATAATTTATTAGAAAGAAAGGAAGTTGAATTTGTGAGTTCAAGTAGTAGAAGAGGAAAAGTAAACGACGATAAAAATAAAAAGAAAAAAGTCAAGCCTCAAAATAAAAAACAAGCAAACAAGTCAAGAGACAAGAAAGAAAAAAGTAGTAGTAAAAAGAAAGGTATTGTTAGAAAGATATTAACTATCTTATTAGGATTTGCTATCTTTTGTGTTTTTGCAGCAACGGCATTTATGATTTATATTGTAGTTAGTACATCAAACTTTGATCCTAATGCTTTAGTAAATCAAGATCAAACTGTACTATATGATAAAGATGGTAATGAATTTGCTACGCTAGGTGTTCAAAAAAGAGAATCAGTAACTTATGACCAGTTACCACAAGTTCTCGTAGATGCCATCGTGGCTACCGAAGATTCTAGATATTATCAACATAATGGTGTTGACATGGCAAGATTCTTAAAAGCAACCGCATTAAACTTAATTGGTAGAGATGATGCTGGTGGTGCATCTACCCTAACAATGCAAACAGTAAAAAATAATCTTACTAAAAAAGATAGCCTAGAAACAAATAAAATTAAAAAAATAATAAGAAAATTCCAAGACGTATACTTATCCGTATTCTTTATGGAAAAGAAATATTCTAAAGAAGAAATATTAGAATTCTATGTAAATGATAGTTGTCTTGGTGGCAATGTTTATGGAGTTGAAGAAGCTAGTAAATATTATTTTGGTAAAGATGTATCAGAATTAAGTCTTCCAGAAGCATCACTAATTGCAGGAATGTATCAAGCACCAAATAAATATAATCCATATAAGAATCCAGAAAAAGCTGAAGAAAGAAGAAATACCGTTTTAAAATTAATGGTTAGACATGGCTATATAACTGAAGAAGAGATGAAAATGGCCCAAGCCGTTTCAGTAGAAAGTATGCTAGTGGGTGCTAAAGCTGATACTGATTATCAAGGCTATGTTGATACAGTAATTGATGAAGTAGAAAAATTAACTGGAGATAACCCAGTAGTAGTACCAATGAAAATATATACAGCCCTTGATAGAAGCATTCAAGATGGCATTAATGATGTATTAAATGGAACTTCTTACACTCGTTGGGCAAATGATTCGGTTCAAGCAGGTATCGCCGTAACTAATGTTAACGATGGTACAATTGTAGCAGTAGGAGCAGGAAGAAATCGTGAAGGAAAAAGAACATTTAACTTTGCTACTCAAGCCTATAGACAACCAGGAAGTACAGCTAAACCATTATTTGATTATGGTCCAGGATTTGAATATAATGATTTTTCAACATATACCCTATTCAATGATGAACCTTGGACATATACCAATGGTCCATCAGTAGGAAACTGGGATAATAAATATCAAGGATTAATAACTTTAAAACAAGCTGTTAGTGTATCAAGAAATGTCCCTGCTTTAAAAGCCTTTCAGCAAGTAGATAAAAAGAATATTGCAAAATTTGTTAGTTCTTTAGGAATAGATATTGCTTATAGTACTAAAGATGAAAATTATAAGGAATACGATAATGGCGGAGACAATATATTAAATGAAGCTTATTCAATTGGTGGTATGTCATATGGTGTAACTCCTCTAGAAATGGCTGAAGCTTATGCAAGTTTTGCTAATGGTGGTTACCACATTGAATCTCATGCTGTAATTAAAATAGAATATCGTAATTCAGATGAAACTATAGTAACAAGTGATCTTAAAGAATATCAAAAAGAAAAAGTAATGTCAGACTCAACAGCATACCTTATGAATAATGTCCTTCAGTATGCTGTAGAATATGGTTTCAGTGGTGGCGCTAGAATTTATGGTTCTACAGTTGCTGCTAAAACAGGTACTTCTAATCTAGATGCCGCTACATGTAAGGCAAAAGGTATTCCAATTGGATCAGTTGGTGATCTTTGGACAGTAGCCTATACTCCAGAATATTCAGTAGCACTATGGTATGGTTATAAAGAAAATGATAGTACTCACTATTTAGGTAGTGCAAGTTATCCAAAAGATGATTTAATGAGTGCTGTGTTTAAAAGCATTCCAAAAACTACTAAAAAATGGGAAATACCTTCTTCAGTAGTAGCGGTTACTGTTGAAAAAGAAACATGGCCTGCACAATTAGCAAGTGAATATACACCAGATAGTATGAAAATAACTGAGTATTTCAAAAAGGGAACTCAACCTACTGAAGTATCACAAAGATATGCTAAGTTACCAGCAGTAACAAATCTAAAGAGTACAAAAGAAGGAAATAATTATAAATTAACTTGGAACTTTAAAACTCCCGATATATTAGACAGTGCATACTTAAGTAAATACTTTAGTAATTCTGTTTATGGTAATCAATCAGCAAATTATCTTCAAGCAAGATTAGATTATAATAATAATACCCTTGGAGGATTTGGATTTGGTATATACAAAAAAACAAGTACTGGTAATCTAGAATTAATAGACTTCATAGATAGCAAAAGTACTGAATATACTTACAAACCAACTTCAAATGGTAGTGTAGATATCATTGTTCGCGCAGAATATAAAAACTTTAAAGATAATGCTAGTGACGAGACAAAAATAACTATCAGTGCCAATAATGTTAAAGAACTAGAGATTTCATTATCAGGTAATGAATCAATATCAGTAACCAAAGGTAACTATAATGAAAAAGGAATAATAGTAAAATATGATGATAAAAATGTAACTCTATTAAGTGATATAACATATACACTAAATAATACCACATACAAATCAAAATCTGAATTAGAAGATGAAATAAATAGACTTGAAGCTGACAAAGAAGTTGAAATAACCTACTCTGCTACATATAATAAGATAACTAAAACAATAACAAGAAAAATAAAAATCGAGGAATAAAAAATTCTTCGATTTTTATTTCTAAAAAAAATAGTTATACAGCTATGTATAGCTATTTTTGATTATCCACTAAATATTTAATAATATTAGATAGATGCATACCATGTGATCCCTTAAATAATACCAAATCTCCATCTTTAAGTAAATCATCTATATATCCATAAGATTCATTTTCATTATTAAAATGTTTTAAATTATCATAATTATTATTTTTTAAATATTCATCAGTATACTTAGTTTCATTACCAATAGTAATAATATAATCTAAATTACTATTAAGTAATACCTTACCTATCTCTTCATGAAGATTCTTACTAAAAGTACCAAGTTCCAAAACATCACCAATTATAGCAATCTTTCTCTTACCTTCTCTTTTAATCAAAATCTCTAGTGAAGATTTAATAGAATCCAGTGATGCATTATAAGTATCATCTATCAAAGTAGCTCCATTTTTTAATTTTTTAAACTCTAATCTATTACTAGTAAGTTTAAAAGTCTCAATACCTTTTTTAATATTTTCTATATCAACATTACATAATACACCCATTACATAAGCTACTAAAGAGTTATATATAAAAGCAGTATTACCAATATTACATTTAATATTGTTATTATCTATTTTAAACTCAGTTAAATCACTATTAATATCTTTAGCCATATAATCACTATCATTATCTATACCAATAGTAATAATCTTATTTAAAGACCTTATATACTCAATATTATCATGTAATATATCATTATCATTATTGATAATAAGTGGTCCATTAAGTCCTTCAATTATTTCTAATTTTGCTTTCATTATATTTTCTCTAGAGCCTAAGTTACCAATATGCGCAGTACCTACATTAGTAATTACAGCTATTGTAGGTTTAGCTATATTAGTAAGAAAAGATATTTCACCAAAATTATTCATACCCATTTCAATTACCACAATATCTTCATCTTTTAATCTAAGTATTGTAAAAGGAAGCCCAATATGATTATTGTTATTACCTTCAGTTTTAAGTACCTTATACTTAGTGCTAAGTACTGCATATATCATATCCTTCGTAGAGGTCTTACCTACACTACCGGTAATCCCCACTACTGGAATATCATATAAACTTCTTTTATATCTAGCAAGGTCTTGTATACACTTTAATGAATCCTCTACTAAAACAATAGTTCTATCCTTATATTCCAAAGGAATATCATTAACATCAATATTATCTAGTATACAAGCCTTAGCCCCCTTTTCAAGAGCATCTTTATAAAACTTATTACCATCAAAAGATTCTCCCTTAATACCAACATAAATATCCCCTTCTTGAATAGTTCTAGTATCATGAGAAAAATTATCAAGTACTAAGTTAATATCACCACATAATAATTTACCATTAAATTTATCAATTATATCTTTTACATAAATCATATATAACACCTACTCATAAGAATCATTAATAATACTATCAATACTAGATAATTTATCATCTATCTCTTTTAAAGATACTGCACTCTTCTCTACCTTAATTGAAGTCTTATCTTCCTTTTCCTTATCATTATATGTTTCCATACCTTTAATATTATAAGAAGATAATATTCTATCCTTGATTACATAAGAACCATTACTATATCTATCCATAATAGGAATCTCTGTAATCTTAACTTCTTTAGTATAATTATCAGATACAATACCAATTAAACTCTTAGAATCTTCAATATAAACACTAATAACCCTACTAGGATTACTCTTAATTACCTTCATAAGAAGTATTCCTCTCTTAGCTCTTGAAGTCTTTTCAAATTCTAATAATTTAACTCTCTTACCAGTACCCTTATCAGTAAGTATTGTAATATATTCACTACCAGCATCAAATAGTATTCCACTAACTACATAATCATATTTTAAGTTAATAGACTTAACACCAGCAGCCTTAATTCCTACTACTGGAACCTCACTAACATCATACCATAGTCCATAACCACATGAAGTAGCAACAAACACTTCTCTATCACTAGAATCAGTAACATTAACTATTTCATCATCATCTTTAAGATTCATCATCTTAATAGGTTTACTATATCTCTGTGCTTTAAATTCATTAAGTAAAGTTCTCTTAATCATACCATTCTTAGAAAAACTTGTAATATATTTTTCTTCATCAAAATCACTTACAAACATAGAATGTACTATTTTTTCATCATCCATTAATGGTATAATATTACTAATATGTTTACCTAAATCTTTCCATTTACATTCAGGTATATCATATACTGGTAAATATAAATAATTACCTAAATTAGTAAATAATAACATTACATCAGTAGTATTAATATTATACATACCAATAGTATAATCATTTTCTTTGAGTAATGTATCCTCTCCATTAGAAGAACTATAACTTCTATAAGGAACTCTCTTAATATATCCCTCATTAGTAACTACTACTACTACTTGTTCTTTAGGTATCATTCTTGTAGTATCAACCTTAACATCAGCAGCCTCATCCCTAATCTCTGTTCTTCTAGGAATAGCATACTCCTTCTTAATCTTTCTAAGATCATCTTTAATAACTGAATTAAGTTTCTCAGGACTAGTTAATATTTCCTCATATAACTTAATCTTTTCTGCTAATTTTTTCATTTCTTCCTCTAAAGTAACAATATCAGTATTAGTAAGTCTATATAGTTGCAAATTAACTATAGCTTCAGCTTGCTTATCAGTAAATTCATACTCTTTAACCAAATTAACAATAGCATCTGCCTTATTCTTACTTCTTCTAATTAATGCAATAACTTCATCTAATATAGATATAGCTTTAATTAAACCTTCCATAATATGATAACTTGCTCTAGCGGTCTTTAAATCATATTCTGTACCCTTATATACAATCTCTTTTTGATGAGCAATATAAGCATCTAATATTCCAAGTAAACCAAGTTGCATAGGTCTACGATTAACAATAACAACATTATTAAAGTTATAAGATATTTGTAAATCAGTATTCTTATATAAATAATTAAGAATATTATTAGCATCAGCATCCTTCTTTAAATCAATAGCAATTTGTAGTCCTTCTTTATCTGATTCATCTCTTACTTCTACTATACCATCAAGTTTTTTATCTAATCTTACTTCATCTATTTTACGAACAAGTAAAGATTTATTAACATCATAAGGAATCTCATTAATAATAATCTTATTCTTATCAATAACAGCTTTAGCTCTTATATATATTTTTCCTCTACCAGTTTCATAAGCTTGCTTTATACCATCTAAACCAAGTACTATACCACCAGTAGGAAAATCAGGTCCTTTGACATAATTCATTATTGTATCAAGTCTACTATTAGGATTATCTATTCTAAATATTGTAGCATCAATAACTTCGCCTAAATTATGCGGAGGCATATTAGTAGCATAACCAGCACTAATACCAGTAGTACCATTTACAAGTAAATTAGGAAATCTACTTGGAAGTACTGTGGGTTCTAATAATCTATCATCGTAGTTAGGAGCCATAGGTACAATACCAGTCTTATCAATATCTCTTAGAAGTTCTCCAGCTATTTTAGAAAGTCTTGCTTCAGTATAACGACTAGCGGCAGGACTATCTCCATCAATAGAACCATTATTACCTTGCATCTCTATTAAAGGAGCTTCATTCTTCCAAGGCTGACTCATTCTAACTATAGCCTCATAAATAGAACTATCACCATGTGGATGATAATTACCCATTACCATACCAACAGCATTAGCACTCTTTTTAGTAGGCTTATCATAAGTATTATGTTCTTTATACATTGAATATAATATTCTTCTTTGTACAGGTTTTAATCCATCTCTAACATCAGGAATAGCTCTATCTTGAATAATATATTTAGAATATCTTCCAAAACTCTCACCCATTATATCCTCTAAAGAATAATCATATATTCTCTTAATAATTTCTTCCATATATTTACCACCATACCAATTATATAATATTTTTCCTTTATTTTCAAGGAATTATACATCTTATTTACATTTATATTCACTATAAGTCTTAATAAATTAAGTCTTATTAGTGTTTATTTGAGCCAATGATATTGTCTCAAATAAATATATCAACCATATCTATCATATAGAAGCAAGAGATATATATCAAGGTAAAGAAAAAAGATAAAAACTTTGATGAAAGTTTTTATCTTTTTATTTAACTAATATTCAACTCTACAAGTAGTATTTGCTGAGACTGAATTTATAGTAACTATATAACGAACACCAGAACTATGACTTATAGAACAAGTCTGTCCATTTGTGCAAGTACATGTCATACTTGAAGTTGGAGCAGTAAAGTATTTTTCATACTTATTACCTCCAGACACTGAAGCAGTATCATACAAAGTATCATCAACATATAGTGTAACTGTAAATGGTCCACTACCTCCAGAAGATTTAGCAGTTAATGTTTTGGTCACAGCACTTGTTCCCATTGTGCCTGAGCAAGGACTTGATGATGTACATGAATTCATTGTATAACCAGTTGAAGCAGTTCCATAATAATAATATGTTGTTCCATATTTTACACTTAATGTTTTGTTAGAGGTTGAAGAAGTATAGCTACTTGCTCCATTAACTTTGTAATATATAGTGCTTACACCTGTACCTTTATTTAATGTTAAATTATAACTATTTGCTGTAGCAGTTAAACTCTTTGTCACAGCACCTGCTCCCATTGTTCCAGAACATGGACTAGATGATGTACACGAACTCATTGAATAACCAGTTGAAGCAGTTCCATAGTAATAATATGTTGTTCCATATTTTACAGCCACTGTTTTAGAAGCTGTTGATGAACTATAATTAGTTGCCCCATTTACTCTATAATATATTGTACTTACACCTGTTCCTTTACTTAAAGTTAAATTGTAACTATTTGCACTTGCAGTTAAAGTCTTAGTTACTGCACTTGCTCCCATTGTTCCAGAGCATGGGCCAGATGATAAACTACACGAATTCATTGCATATCCAGTTGAAGCAATACCATAATAGTAATATGTTGACCCTTCATTTACACTAACAGTTATACTACTATTAGTAGTTGAGGCATAAGTATTAGAACCATTTATTTTGTAATACATAATAGATATACCTGTTCCCTTAGTTAAAGTTAAATTATACTTTGCTACAGTAGCAAGAGTTATAACTTTCATATAACTAGGAAGAACTATATCTTCTTTACTTGTAGTAACACCAATAGTAATAGTAATTGTGTTTGAAGTGTTATTTTTGATATCCATACTCAAAGTACCACCTTGACCAATATCGGTGCCACTAGGATCTATATCACTTTCTTGATTTCTGACAAAAGATATATCATTACTATTTCCTTCATAAATATACCACACAGCATACTTAACGCCATCAATTTGTTCATCATTAAATATAGAAACATTAGTAGTTCTTGTGGCATTAGGTCCTATTGTTACCTCAACAGTATCAAAAATATCACCATTATAAGATAAATTAGATGAAAACGATATTGGATTACTAATTTCTGCACTTGCAGTAAAAACAGCCAGTGTAGAACCAATACCAAGTCCAACTAAACCAATAGTAATAACTAAAATTAAATAAATTGTCTTCATAGAAATTTTAGTTTTCATTACACATTCCCTCCTTATTTACTAAAGAAATTAAGTATTTCAGATATATCAACTTTAGATATATGTATTAGTATTGCAGCCATTGCTAAGAATGGCCCAAAAGGTATTAAATTATCTTTCCTACTAAATAGCGTATAAACTGCTACTGGAAAAGCAATAAAAGTAGCCAAGAATATATCACATATACATAGAGGATATCCAATTACTATTCCAAATAGAAACATTAATTTAATATCTCCTCCACCCATAGACTCTCTCTTAAATAGCTTATCCCCTATTAATTTTATCACATACATTGTAACAAAAGCAAGTATTCCTGCAATAATTTTATCAGCAGTATACTCAAGTCCAAAGAAGATAAGTTCTAAAATTATAATGACAATAGCGGCCACTGCTATAACTTCATCTAATATAATCATATATTCAATATCACTTACAATAATAGTAATTAAACTAGATATAAATATTAAACTAATAACAAAGTTATAGCTAAAACCAAATGAATGGTAAGAAGTACAAAATAATACTCCAGTAATAACTTCAACTAATAAGTAACTTATTGGTATTTTATTATGACAGCATCTACTTTTACCACCTTGTATAACATAAGATACCACTGGTATTAATTCATACCACCTAAGTTTATGTTGACAACTATGGCAATGACTTCTAGGATACAGAATAGATTCATTATTAGATAGCCTCACAGCCAAATTATTAAGAAAACTACCCATTGCTGTTCCAAAGATAAATATTATTATATATATATATATTTCCATAAAATCACCTATAAAATGTCATTATACATACTAAACATTGGAACAAATATAGCAAGTAATACAACACCTACTATTCCCGCAAGTAATATTATCATAACAGGTTCTATTAAACTTTTTAATCTTTGAACTAAAGCTTTTTGTTCCTCTTCATAATAAGAAGCAACATTTTCCATCATTACCCCAAGTCTACCTGTTTTTTCTCCAGTAACTAACATTTCATAAGCAATTCTAGGAAAAGCCCATTTATCCTCAAAAGCTTTAGATAAGCCAGCACCTGTACTAAGATTAGTAACAGCCTCTTTTATTATATCTTTATATATCTCATTATTAGTAACCTTGCCTAACATTTCAATACTATCAGTAATAAATACATCATGTCTAATAAGTGAAGAAAAAGTCTTAGTAAACATAACTATCTGATTATCAATTATTACATTTTTAATTATTGGAATATGCATAAGTATATACTGAACAAAATATCTAAACTTCTTAATATTCTTATACATAGCAATAAGTATAATAATAACACCTGCTACTGCAATAATAATCTTAATAATATTATCTTTAACAAAATTACTAGTATTAACCAAAAATACCGTAATACCAGGAAGGTCTGCACCTAACTGCTTAAATATATCTTCAAACCTAGGTATAATAAATATAAGTAAGAATGTTAATACCGCAATAGCCACAACTAGAACAACACTTGGATAAGTAAGTGCAGATATTATTTGTTTTCTATTAGTATCAGCAGTCTTGTAATATGCTGCCATATCATCTAATGCCTCAGTTAAATTACCAGTAAGTTCTGAAGTTTTAAGCATATTAATAAGTAGTTTAGGAAATATATTTCCTTGTCTAGCCAGTGCTTCACTAAAAGGAGCACCAGTATTTAATTCATATAATATTTTTTTATATAAATTCTTTCTATTCTTATTCTTAGTTTGCTCATCTAACATAACAATAGAATCAGTAAGTGGAATACCACTCTTAATATAGGTAGACAACTGTGTTAAAAAGAATACTAAATCTTTATATTTCATTGGTCTTTCTAATGTTAAAAAATCACCAAATTTACTAATTTTAGTTTCCTTAATTTCAAGTATCTTATACCCTTGACTATTTAAGAAAGACTCTACATCTAAT
>UMHM01026284.1_pt1 | contig 12793 bp, 5 predicted proteins | sample 1965501 | NCBI WGS metagenome assembly UMHM01 (sample SAMEA4836095, study PRJEB28245) | human gut metagenome | biome: gut microbiome; material: fecal sample | place: Denmark | collected 2008
GAGCCAATCCACAAAGCCGTTCATGAAGCCCACGATGGGATGATAGGCCTCATTCAGGTAAACCACACGGCCACCGGACTGGGGCATAGCCGCGCCCATTTCCGCATAGGCCAGACCGCCAAACAGGGAAATGACACCGCCGATGATCCAGCACAGCAGAGCCAGGCCGCTGTTCATGCCCACGCGCTGCAGCACATAGGCGCCCAGGTAGAAGATACCGGAGCCGATCATGATACCAGCAATAATGCTAACACCACCAAAGGCACCTATCTCGCGTTTTAGTTCTGTTTTTTCTGTTGTCAGGTCGCTTATTGTTTCTTTCTTCATGGGGATGCGCCTCCTTTTTTCAGCTATAAAAATAGCCTGTATGTAAATTTATTGTAAAATATTCCCGTTCTCAAAGGTGTTTATACTCGGAAATTTGGGGATATTTTTATATAAACGCTTTATTAAACCCAATCAGCGCCGTGTTTTTCAGGGAGAAGGCCCGATGCCCTTCGCTGAATCGGGGCAAAAAAACTTTTTCCGTGCCGATTGCGTTATTGACAGCCCGGTATAATATAAGTAAGCATTGCAGGCCCATGACGCCACCCCGGAGCCTTGCAGGGCTCCCGGGTGCCAAGACCGAACAGAGGAGGAACCGTTTATGTGTACCGCTGCCGCTTTTCGCTCAAAGGACTTCTATTTTGGGCGCACACTGGACTATGAGTTTTCCTACGGGGACCAGGTGGTGATCCTGCCCCGGAGCTATCCCCTGCACTATTTGGAGCAGGAGACCCAGAGCCGTCACTACGCCATGATCGGTATGGCCTGCGTGATGGAGGACACGCCCCTTTTTTACGACGCGGTCAACGAAAAGGGCCTTGCCATAGCGGGACTGAACTTCGTGGGCAACGCCTGCTACCATCCCCACACCCCGGGCAAGGAAAATATCGCCCAGTTTGAGCTGATCCCCTGGCTGCTGAGCCAATGCGCCTCTGTGGCGGAGGCCCGGAAGCGCCTGGAGTGCATGAATATCCTGGACACGCCCTTCCGCCCCGGGCTGCCTGCGGCCCAGCTGCACTGGCTCATTGCCGACCGGGAGGGCTCCCTTACCGTGGAATCCGTGGCGGAGGGACTGATGATTTACGAGAATCCCGTGGGCGTTCTCACCAACAACCCGCCGTTTCCCATGCAGATGCAAAACCTGGCCAACTACCGCCACCTCTCCCCCGACCCTGTGGAGGCTACCTTCGGGCCGGGCCTGTCGCTGCCGCAGTACAGCCGGGGTATGGGCGCTCTGGGGCTGCCGGGAGATCTTTCGTCCCAGTCCCGGTTTGTTCGGGTGGCCTTTACGAAGCTGAATTCCCGGTGCGGAGAGAGCGAGGAGGAGAGCGTCAGCCAGTTCTTCCACATTCTCGGCTCCGTGGACCAGCAGCGCGGCTGCTGCCACCTGGGAGAGGGAAAATACGAGATCACCCTCTATACCTCCTGCTGCAACACGGACCGGGGCATTTACTACTACACCACCTATGATAACCACCGCATTATCGGCGTGGATATGCACCGGGAGGACCTGGAGGGTGGGAGCCTTATCCGCTATACCCCGGTTACGAAGGAGCGTATTCCCATACAGAATGCGCCTAAGGGGGACGGGGTGTAATATTGCAGCGGGGTGAACAGGCTTTTTGACACGATGACGCAGAAACGGTGCAACCCTTGCGGTTGCACCGTTTCTGCGACTTATGGGAGGGGCATTTCGGATGCGCCCTCTTTTTCATTTTGCCTTGGGGTCAGGCCTGGCGCTTTTTTTGCCGGGTGAGCGCCACACCAGCCAGGGTGGTGAGAGCCATGAGACTGAGCCAGAGGGTCAGGTGCATGGTGTCGCCGGTGGCGGGGGTGAGGGTCTGGCCGCAGAGGTCGCACTTGCCGTCCTTATTGGCGTCCGTATGGCCCGTGGCCGGGAGGAGACGGGTCTCGGTTTCGCCGCAGGCGCAGGTGCGCTTCTCGGCACCGGAGGCGGTGCAGGTGGCGGGGGTGGTGACGGTCCAGGCACCGAAGGCATGGGTGTGATCCGTGCAGATCACATCCGCGCGGTTGCTGATACGGATGCGGGGGGCCATGGCGGTGCCATCGGAGAGGACAAAGGTATTGTCATAGGAGGCAAGGCCGGTGGCCTCGATGGCGCAGCCCACCTTCAGGTTCTGCACCTCGCTCTCGGGACAGATATAGCCGTCGATGAACACCCGGGCTACCTTGCCCTGGGGATCCCGGACCAGAATGGTCTGGACCTTGCCCTCGGCCATCTCGATGGCGGTGACGATACCCTTGAGGGTGACCAGCCGGCCCAAAACGGAGCCGTCGTTGACCTGGGTGGAGGTGACGGTCAAGGGCGTAACGGGGGTGCCGTCACCGATCTTCTCGATCTTGGTCACAGCCAGCTGGCGCTCGCCCTGATAGGAGCTGGTGGTGCCGCTGACACGGACCCTGTCACCGATCTTGAAGTCCCCTGCCACGGGGAAGCAGTTGATGCCGCCGGTCTCATCCTGGATATAGATGCAATCGAAGAAGGCGGTATCCTTATCGTGGCCGGAGGCATTGGAGGTGACGATGCCCTCCACGGTGTACTTGAAGCCCTCCTCGGGCTGCTGATGGATCTGGTCGATGGTGCTGAGCTGCACGGGGTTGAGATAACTGACCAGATTCTCGCAGATGCGATAGTTGGAATAGTTCTTCTCAGCGCCGTTATCCAGCTGGGCCTGGACCTCGAAGTTGGACATGAAGGCCGCGCCGGAGACCACGATGAGGCCCTTGCCCGCCAGCTGCTCGGTGGCCATGACCAGCAGGCGGTTGTCGTTTTCGGCATAGGTGTACTTGGGGGTGCCTGCGCCGCCCTTGCCGTCCTTATCCACATCGATCGAATAGGTGGTGGCGTGGCCGTAGACCACAGGGGAGACGGTGGAGGGCAAAGTGAAGGCGGGGTTGCCATTTGCGTCCACGGCATAGATGGAGGCGCCGCCGTAGTGGCTGAAGCGCTCGGTGTACAGCTTGTCGTAGGGGTGGTCAGCGTCCACGATGACGCCGCTTGTGAGGAAGTTATCCGTGTTATAGGTGCTGAAGTAGAGTCTCCACTTATCCACACCGTCGGCGGCGCTGCGAACATCATCGTAGGTAGCATCGTCGCTGATGCGGAGGCTGGAGCCCAGGGCCTTCAGCACATCGTTCTGGGTCTCGGCCATATGCTTGATGGCAGGATTCTTCTGAATGACCTCGTAGTTCTCATAGTTGTCGCTCCAGCCGGCCAGGATGACCGTTCCCCCGGCGGCGTTGAAGTCGGCCAGAGCCTTGAGCTCCGCATCGGAGTAGGTCTTGGGATTGGTCTGGGCATCCGCCAGGCGGCGGCTGGGGGCGGTGAGGATGAGAGCCTTATACTTGGGATTGGAGCAGGCGGCGAGGAGATCCGCACCGGTGTTCAGCTGGACGGTACGGACACTGTGGTCTGCGGCAAGATTGCCGAAGTTGCCCATGCTGTCCTTATAGTTGCCGGACACATACTCATTATAATGAGAGGCGTCGATGCCGATGTAGACCAGGGAGTCGGCATTCAGAACATCCAGGCCGACGGTCTTGGTGAAGGTGTACTCGTTATTCCCCTGCTCCACCACGGCGGTGACTTGAACGGTAAAGACCCGGGCGGCGGTGGGGGTATACTTGAAGGGCACATCCAGGGTGCTGCTCTTGGCGAGGGTATAGCCGGTCTTATCGGTGCCGATGACGGTGCCGCCGATGCTGTAGGTCAGGGACTTGATGGTGGCATCGCTATCCTCACTATTGAAGAAGGTGGTGGTGAGAGTCAGTTCCTCGTCGGTGACGGGGGTGGCGGTACCGCAGACCATGTTGGAGATACCCAGCTTCAGGCTCTCGCCCACCCACACAGGGGAGGTGACGGCCAGGTCGCCGTCTTTCTGGGTAACACGGATGAAGTAGTAGCTGTAGCTGGGGTCCAGGGTGGCGGAGAGCTTGCCGCTCCTGAGCTGGGCGGCATTATCCCAGGTGTAGGCCACCTTACCGGAGTTGGCCACCACCTCCACCTTGGCGATGGAGTCGGAGGCGTCGGGATCGTTGACGGTGACCTCGACATTCAGCTTATCGGGGATCTCGGTGATGCTGGAGCCCATCATAAGCCCGTTGACGGTGTAGGTCAGCTCCAGATTCTTATCCTCGGTGGCATACATACGCAGAGCGCGGATGGCCTCGTAGATGCCCTGCTCGCTGAAATCGTCGGTGAGGATAACATCCCGGGCATCGTTGGCATTGCCCCACTTGCCCTTGTGGTTATCCTGGTTGTTGGTGGGGGCCAGGTGCCAGCCCTTATCCAGCGCCATGATGTACTGCTCATAGCTGGGATAGTAGCCGCCGGCGCCGATGGCACCCTCGCCGTTACCCACCTCCACCATGTAAATACGGCTGTCGATGACGGGGTCCCAGTAGTTGAAATCCTTGAAGTTGCCGAAGGTGGTGCCGGGGTGGTTGAACTGGCTGATGGAGGTTGCGCCCTCGGCCTGGCTCAGCAGGGCGTAATAGGCCTTCATGCCCGCATCATCGGTCTTATTATTCAGGGTCTTATTGTTGCGGGAGACGATGCCGGGGGTATTGAAGGTGTTGATATGGCCGGGGCCGCCGGACCAGGTCATCTCGAAGCCGCCGATGGCTACCATGCTGCCGGCGTTGTCCTTGTTAAACTTGGCGATGGTGTCCTTGTAGGTCTTCCAGCTGTGGTTGGCATCGGAATCCTTGACCAAGGAGGTGTCATAGAGGGCGGCCTCCACATTGGGGCTGGAGGAGGAGTCGAAATAGTTGGAGTGGTCGGTGAAGGCCACGAACTGGACATTGGCGCTGGCAGGCAGATTCTCCACATAGCGCAGCGCGTCGGTCAGGGTACCGGCACCGTCGGAATACTGGGTATGGCTATGGAGCTGGCCGAAGTAGTGCTGATACTTCGTGGCACCCACGGTGAAGAACCAGGTGATGCTGGCGCTCTTGCTATCGGCGCGTCTGGCAGTCACCGTAACCTCGGTACGGCCCTGGGGCAGGTCGGCAGCGGGGGTGTAGGTGACGCGGCCGCCTTCATAGGTGGGTGTCACGGTCTTGCCGCCCACGGTCATGGTGACGGTGGGGTTCTGGCCGGCATTGTCCAGAGTCACAGAGATGGTGGGGCGCTTATTCTCGCCGGTCTGGCTGCCCCGGGCGGGGGTAGGATCAGCAAGGACGGGCTCGTCCTTGACGGTGATCTCAGCGGCGGCGGAGATGGGAATGTACTTATTGTCCGCGCCACTGATGTTCACGGTGAGCTTATCGCCCGTGACGGAGGCGGCGGGGATGGTGACGGTGTAGGTGCCATCCTCGCCCTTCGTGACGCTGAGGGAGGTGCCATTGAGCTTGGCGGTGATGTCACCCCGCACGCCGAAGGGGGCGTCCACGGTGAAGGGGAAGGAATAGTCCGTGCCCACATAGGCATCGGGCAGGTCACCCAGGATCACGGCGGGGTTATTCACGACGCCGTCCGAGATCGTGCCCGGGCCCACGGGGTAGAAGGAGAAGGAGTAGATGGTGTAGTCGGTGACATTATACATGGAATAGACCTTGAAGCTGTCACTGTAATACTCCAGCCACTGGCTATGGCCCTTGTACTTGGCGGTGCGGCTCTCCATCTCGTAGCCGCCTACGCCGCCGGAGCAGGTGCGCAGGAGCCAATCGGCATCGTCGCTGGCGGTGGCGCTATAAAAAGCGTTGTTGCCGGTGCCGCCCGCGCAGAGGTAGCCGTAGGTCTTGTTATGGAAGCGGTAGTAGTCCCCGCTTTTTTCCACGGTGAACACGGCGGCGCCGTTGGCGCAGGCAGCCTTGCCGTCTTTAATGGTGGCGGCGGCCTTGTTGATGGCGGGGCTGGTTGCATTATCGTTCTGCGCAGCCAGGACAGCCTGGGCATTCTGATTGTAGATGACCACCTGGTCGCCGGGTTTGGGGAGACCGGCGGAGGGCTGGTCGGAGCCGCCGTCATCTACTACCAAGTAGAGCTGCTGGGCAAACAGAGCCTCATCGGCAGCGCTGACGGATTTCTGGGAGCTGAAATTGCCCTTGTCGGAATACCACTTGAGGGCGTTGCCCCGAACGGCATTCTTGATGTAGAAGCAGCCCTCGGTAGCAGCGGCGGTGACGGTCCACTGGGTATTCACATCATCCAGAGGGATGCTGGCGAAGCTGGCACCCATGGAGAGCTTCTTATTGTCGGCGGTGGTAAAGGTATACTTGCCGTCCTTGATGCCCAGGGTCCACAGCTCGGTATTGCCGTAGCCGGTGAGCTTATTGGCGGCATCCAGGGTCACATCCACACCGGCACGGTAATAAGTGGCTACCGCTGTGGCGGACATGGCCTTTTTGACAGAGGGGTTGAATACGACCACCTTGTCGCCGTCCTGGAGGGTGGTCAGGTCCGTGACGATGCCGCTCTGGCGGGCGGACGAAACCTCCAGACGATAGATGCTGGGAAGCAGCATAGTCGCGTTGGTAGCGGAGGTGTAATTCATGAACCGGGGGCTATTGACATTGTATAGGATACGGCCGTAGTTTGTATCCGTACTGGCTACGGTAGCCAGTCCGTTGGCGTCAATGCTAATGGTCCATGTGCCGGTGCCTTTACCGGCGTTATTCAGGGCCTTGGCAGCAGCGGTGTAAATCTGCTTGCCATCGGACGCGGTGAGCGTCCATGCTCCGGCCTTACCGCCCAGGGTGAAAACCTCCACATTGGCAGCGGGGTCGGCGGGGTCGGTCTCAATGCTTGTGAGATACTTGCCGGACAGGCTGCCTGCCACATAGGTCTTGCTATTGGCAGTCGCCGTAAGGATGATTTGGTCGCCGGCTTTCAGCTCGGAGGCGTCTGCGACCAGTTTCGCCTTCGGCGTGGCTGCAAAGACTGCTGTGGGAAGCAGCGACAGCAGCATGACCAGCGCCAGCAGAACGGACAGAAGCCGTCTGCTATGTCCTCTCATTTTCAAATCTGATCCCTCCTATTCATTTTGCACGGCGGTCTGCCCCCGGTCCGGGCAGGCGGGTCCGTTCTTTCATCATAAAGCCGCTATGAAAAATCCGAAACCGCTCTTTTGTAAAGCCTGCGTGAAGTACGCAGAGACAGAAAAAGCCGCCTGCCCCAACTGCGTGGGGAGACGACCCTGCACAACCGCTGCAAGAAATGCTACTTAGAATTCCGTCGACCAGGACAGCAGGCTGTGAAGGATGCCGGGATACGAGAGCAAACTTTTCGTGGTGATGAGAATATTTTACCATATTCGGATAGGGATTGCCACCGGTTTTTTTATTTTAGTGAAAAACAGAGGGAAAACATCGTTTATATTGTGGAAAATATCCAAATTCGTTCGCCGGATTCCGTCTCCGCAATGGAGAGGGACGCCCTTTCCGGGTTTCCCTCCGTACCGTTATCGCAAGTTCTGCCACTTTATCGGCAGCCTCCTTGACATTGGGGGGAGAAATTGCTATGCTGAAAAAAAAGACACGGAGGTCTCCCCTATGAAGAAAGCCAAGGGAAAAAGCACAAGACCGGAGGCAAGGGACTGGTGGCGCAAAAACCGGCTGAGCTGCCTGATCCTGGCGGCGGCGGTGGTGCTGTTTTTCGCTGTGCGGGCGGCGGCGGTGAGCCGGGAGCCGTCCCAGAGCCGGGGCGAGGATTACGCCGAATATGAGCGGGGCGTGATTACGGATGTTTTGGCCGACAACACCGAGACGGACGAGGTTTCCGACGGAGGATACCGGGGCGAGCAGCTGCTGCTGGCCACGGTGCGCACGGGGCAATACAAGGGTGAGACCATGCAGGTGTCCAACTTTGTGGGGCCGCTGTACGGCCAGCCGCTGCAGGTGGGACAGTCGGCGGTGCTGCTGATCTCCACCTACGCGGATGGAACCCACACGGCCACGGTATACGAATACAACCGGGCGGTGGGTCTGGCGGTGATCGTGGGGCTATTCCTGCTGGTGACGGTGGCCGTGGGCGGCAAGGTGGGCGCTAAGTCCCTGATTGCCCTGGCGGTGACTCTGGCGTGCCTATTCTATGTGCTGATCCCGCTGCTGATGAAGGGGGCCCCTACCCTGGTGACGGTATTTTTGGTATGCGCATACATCACCGTTGTAACGATGGTCATACTGGGCGGCGTGTGCCGGAAAACCGTGTGCGCGGCATTGGGTACCATTGCGGGAACGGCGCTGGCCCTGCTATTCGGCCTGCTGGCACAGGGAATCCTGCACATTGACGGGCTCAGGCTAACGGATGTGGAGCCGCTGCTCCAGCTGCGGCAGACGGGCACCCCCCTGGGCCTGCGGGGCCTGCTGGTGGCGGGGGTGGTCATCAGCGCCCTGGGGGCGGTGATGGATGTGGCCATGAGCATCTCCTCGGCCCTGACGGAGGTACACGCAGTGGCCCCGGGCCGCAGCGGACGCGACCTTTTCCGCTCGGGCATGAACATCGGCCGGGACATGGTGGGCACCATGACCAACACGCTGATACTGGCTTTTTTGGGCAGCGGGTTTTCCTTTATCCTCTACCTTTGCTCCCTGGGGCTGAATCTCCGGCAGCTTATCAGCTCCCCGTATGTGGCCACGGAGGTCATCAGCGGCGTGGCCAGCAGTATCGGCGTTATATTGGCGGTGCCGCTGACGGCGGCGATCACGGCGGCCATCGCGACGCGGGAAAAAGCCGTCCCCGCGGCGGCGGAAAAGGCCGCAAAGGGGAAGTAAATGCGCAAAAAGCAGCGTACCGAAGGATCCATTCGGCACGCTGCTTTTTTGCGGCGGGTGGGGGCGGATTGCCACGGGCGCAGAGCGCCCTCGCAATGACAGGTTAGAAGAAATGCGGTGCAAGCCCGGGCGGCGGGGTGAGGGTACCCCGCCCTACGGAGGGTTACAAGGGGCGCGGAAGAACGGGCGGGGTAGAACCCCGCCCCTACGGAGGGTACAAGAGGTGCGGTGAGCGGACCGCCGGGGATATGCAGGAGGGGGCCTTCCTTTGGATTTTTGGGCAAAAAAATACCCGCTTCAAAAGCGGGATCAATCTTACCATACTACGGCGGCGGTGACAATGCAAGAAAAAATTTTGCCGGAGGGGAAATTTTGTCACATACTATGATCTTTTTTTAACAATGGGGGAAAATATTCGGCACATGGAACATTGACGGATGGGGCCCGGGGCGGTAGAATCGGAACATATTTTTCAGGCGGACGATCGCTTTGAAAACCATACTTCCAAATGCAGAGAACGAGACAAGTAGCGCAGCCACTCGGCCACAGCGAGGAGGGGACAGTGGGAGCCCTCCGCACAGAAGCGGCGCGAATAACACTCGGGAGCAGCGATCTGAACGGCTTCGGCTCAGTAGGAAAGACGCGGCGTGCGGCGTTAATGCACAGGGGCTTGCCTGAGCCCCGCAAAGCGGCTGAAAATTCAGCAAATTAGGTGGCACCACGGATGCGCAGCGATTCGTCCTAAAATTTTTAGGAATCGCTGCCACTATTTCGGAGGTGTTTTTTTATGTGCGCAATCATGGGCTTTACATCCCCCAGCCTGACGGCTCAGACCGTTCGTCCGTTCTTTGACAGGACCCTTTCCCGAGGGCCTGACCAGAGCCGCATGGAGCCTGCGGGCACTGGGAAGCTGTGCTTTCACAGGCTGGCCATTATGGGTCTGCAGGAGGAGGGCATGCAGCCGTTCCACCTGGGCGGCGACATGGTGGTATGCAACGGGGAGCTATACGGCTTCCGGCCGCTGAAGCGGGAGCTGGAGAAGCGGGGCTTTACCTTCCGCAGCGAGTCCGACTGCGAGCTGATTCTGCCGCTGTACCAGGAGTACGGGCTGGATATGTTCCGGCGGCTGGACGCGGAATTTGCCATGATCATCTACGACCACAAAACCGATAGCCTCATCGCCGCCCGGGACCCCATCGGCATTCGGCCCCTGTTTTACGGGCATCTGGACGACGGGAGCATCATCTTTGCCAGCGAAGCTAAGAACCTGGTGGGCCTGTGCAAGGAGATCTGCCCCTTTCCCCCGGGACACTACTACGCCTACGGACGCTTCGTGCGCTACGCTGACCTGACCACCGTGACCCAGTACAGCACCGACGACCTGGACACGGTGTGCAAAAACATCCGGAAAAAGCTCATTGCCGCCGTGGAGAAGCGGCTGGACGCCGACGCGCCCCTGGGCTTCCTCCTCTCCGGCGGTCTGGACTCCAGCCTGGTGTGCGCCATCTCCGCCAAGCTCCTGGGGAAGAAGATCCGCACCTTTGCCATCGGCATGGACTTAGACCCCATTGACCTGAAATACGCCCGGGAGGTGGCCGACTTCATCGGCGCGGAGCACACGGAGGTCATTATGTCCCGGCAGCTGGTGCTGGACACCCTGGAGGAGGTCATTTCCCTGCTGGGCACCTACGACATCACCACCATCCGGGCCAGCATGGGTATGTATCTGTGCTGCCGGGCCATCCACAGGCATACAAACCTGCGGGTGCTGATGACCGGGGAAATTTCCGACGAGCTGTTCGGATACAAGTACACCGACTTCGCCCCCTCCCCGGAGGCCTTCCAGCAGGAGGCCAAGAAGCGGGTGGATGAGCTGTATATGTACGATGTGCTCCGGGCGGACCGGTGCATCTCCTCCAACTCTCTGGAGGCCCGGGTACCCTTCGGCGACCTGGACTTTGTGAAATATGTGATGTCCATTGACCCGAAGCTGAAGATGAACTCCTACAACATGGGCAAATTCCTGCTGCGGCGGGCCTTTGAAAAGGATCACATCCTGCCCGACGACATCCTCTGGCGGCAGAAGGCGGCCTTTTCCGATGCGGTGGGGCACTCCATGGTGGACGACCTGAAGGCCTTCGCCGAGGACATGTACACGGATCGGGAGTTTGAGCGCAAGCGCAAAACCTATAACTTTGCCACTCCCTTTACCAAGGAATCCCTGCTGTATCGGGAGATATTTGAGAAATACTACCCCGGTCAGGCCCGGATGGTTAAGGACTTTTGGATGCCCAACCGGGAATGGAAGGGCTGCGATGTGTCCGATCCGTCGGCCCGGGTGCTGTCCAACTACGGGGAGAGCGGAAAATAAAGCATAAGGCGTTTAGGGAGGTATAGTGGAATGAAGTACATTTTTGTCACCGGAGGCGTGGTTTCGGGCCTGGGCAAGGGTATATGCGCGGCGTCCCTGGGACGGCTGCTGAAGCAGTGCGGGCTGCGGGTGAAGAACCAAAAATTTGACCCGTATCTCAATGTGGACCCGGGGACCATGAGCCCCTATCAGCACGGGGAGGTCTTTGTCACCGACGACGGTGCGGAGACGGACCTGGATCTGGGACACTATGAGCGGTTCGTGGACGAGGCCCTGGACGCCAACGCCTCCATTTCCTCGGGAAAAATCTACTGGAGCGTGCTGAACCGGGAGCGCCAGGGGGGCTACCTGGGCGGCACGGTGCAGATCATTCCCCATGTGACCGACGAGATCAAAAATCGGGTGTACGCCATGGATGACGGGAACACGGATGTGGTCATCACGGAGATCGGCGGCACCGTGGGCGACATTGAGAGCCAGCCGTTTCTGGAGGCCATTCGCCAGGTGGCCAAGGAAAAGGGCAAGGAAAATGTGCTGTATATCCATGTGCCGCTGGTGGTGTCCATCCCCGGCAGCGGAGAGCTGAAGAGCAAGCCCACCCAGCACTCGGTGAAGGAGCTGCTGAGCCTGGGCATTCAGCCGGACATTCTGGTGTGCCGCACGGACAGCCCCCTGACGGAGGACATTCGGCGAAAGATCGCCCTGTTTTGCAATGTGGAGGAGGACTGCGTCATCGCCAACACCACCGCCTCCACCCTATACCAGGTGCCGCTGCTGCTGGAAAAGGAGGGGCTGTGCGCGGTGGTATGCCGCAAGCTGGGACTGGGCAGCGGCGTGCCGGACATGACAGAATGGCAGGCTATGGTGGAAAAAATCTTAGGGGCACACCGAAGGGTGGAGATCGCTCTGGTGGGCAAATACACCGGGCTGCACGACGCCTACCTCAGCGTGGCGGAATCGCTGTTTCACGCAGGGACGGCCTGCGACGCCAAGGTGGACATCCGCTGGGTGGACTCGGAGACACTGACGGAGGAGAATGCGGCCCAGATGCTGGCCGGCTGCGGGGGCGTGCTGGTGCCCGGGGGCTTTGGTGACCGGGGTATTGAGGGTATGATCGCCGCTGCCCGGTATGCCCGGGAGAATCGGGTGCCGTATTTGGGCATCTGCCTGGGGATGCAAATTGCCGTCATTGAATTTGCCCGGCATGTGGCCGGATGGGATGACGCGGACAGCACGGAATTCACCACCCGGACGGCCCACCCGGTCATTGACCTGATGCCCGAGCAGGTGGGCGTGACCGCCAAGGGCGGCACCATGCGCCTGGGACGCTATCCCTGTGTACTGGCGGAGGGGAGCCGGGCCCGGGCAGCCTACGGCACGGCGGAGGTCTTTGAGCGGCACCGCCATCGCTACGAGTTCAACAACCAGTTCCGCACGGAGCTGGAGGAGGCGGGGCTCAGGCTCTCGGGTCTGTCCCCGGATCGGCAGCTGGTGGAGATCGTGGAGGAGCCGGGACACCCGTGGTTTGTGGGGTGTCAATTCCACCCGGAGTTTCTCAGCAGACCGGACAGGCCGCACCCGCTGTTTTGGGGGTTTGTGGCGGCGGCGCTGGAGAAGTAACGGTGCATTTGGATTATAGTG
>UMHM01097354.1_pt1 | contig 12789 bp, 8 predicted proteins | sample 1965501 | NCBI WGS metagenome assembly UMHM01 (sample SAMEA4836095, study PRJEB28245) | human gut metagenome | biome: gut microbiome; material: fecal sample | place: Denmark | collected 2008
GATTCGAATTTGGGTATTGATATTATATTCGCGGCATAGTATAATTCAATCTAAGAAAAGCTTGCTTTGCTTTTGCAGCTGAAATGAAAGGACACTCGTGATTGTCGGGTGAGAAAAACATATGCAAATTAACTACATTGATGATAACTCCTCAGAACGGCTGCCGGAACCGGAATCCTTTGACAACATCTTTGCAAATATCGGCGAACTGCGCGAATTGCAGCATATACACACTGCTGCCATGATGCAGCTGCGGCTGAAATTTGAAATCCTCAACAGTGAGTTCAGGGTTCATCATCATCGCAATCCGATTCATCATATTGAGAGCAGACTTAAATCGACCCGAAGCATGTACAACAAACTTGTTCAGCGCGGCTTTCCCACGAGCATTGAATCCGCAAAGAAGAACCTTAACGACATTGCCGGTGTGCGCGTTGTGTGCTGCTATATTGACGATGTTTATGATATGGAAGATATGCTTCTGCGTCAATCGGATGTTAGGCTCATTGAACGCACGGATTATATAAAAAATCCTAATTTTAACGGATATCGCAGTCTTCATCTTGATGTTGAGATCCCTGTGTACCTGTCCTCGAAAACCGAGTATGCTCGTGCGGAAATTCAGCTCCGAACTGTGGCAATGGATTTTTGGGCAAGCCTTGAGCACGATTTGCGTTATAAATCAACCAAGAACATTCCGGAAGACATAAGCCGTGAAATGTTCAACTGCGCAGATGAAATTGCAGCAATAGACGTACGAATGCAGCGCATATATAAACAGATTCAAAAGCTCTGATTCTCGGATGCTTAACACTTTTTTTGATAACAAAAAGAGCAGGGCTTACACTTGTTTTTGATAATTGAATCAAAGATTATCGGTTTGACCGATGCAGCACTGCTCTTTTAAATGTGTACGCAAATACATCTGTATCTGTGTTTCTTACAGAAATTTTAATACTGTGCTCTTTCGCCTCCGATGAGCTTGGGGCGGTTGCGTGCCATGGTGACATTTGCGCAGCCGATTTTTGTGTTTTCATTATGAATCGGAACGCAGACCGGACGCATATGCATTCCGATGAAAACGCCGCCGATATCTATTCCTGCACGGGCGCGCATCTTTATATCCTCAACAACGACCGGATCGGCAAACTGCTGCATTGCCTGAACGCTCCACGCTCCGCCGGCGTGAAGCGCAGGCTTCACCGAAACCTGTTCAAAATCATACTTTTCCATGCATTCGCGTTCAACAACAATTGCTCTGTTGAGATGTTCACAGCATTGACACGCGAGAAAAAGACCCTTGCCGTGAACATAGGGGAGGACTGTTTCCATAATTGCTCGCGCCGCATCCTCTGTTGAATGGGTTCCCATATGGAAACCCATCACCTTGCTCGTGCTGCATCCGATGACGAGTATGTCTCCCTTACGGAGCGTGTAATGTCCTTCACTGCAATTGCGGAGGAGTTCTTCCATAACCGCTGCGGTTTCCTGCTTAAGGGTTTCGATTGAAAAATCCATTTTTATACCTCATTGTGCCGCGCTCATATCATGGCGGACGGCATCCTTTCAAAAATGATTCCAACGGTATTATACCCCTGCAGCGGTGCTTTTTCAACCGGATTAGGAGAGTAATTAAAAGAGAATGCCGGGCAGGGAATCAGTCATCGTGCTCCTTGAATCCTTCGCCGTATGCGGCATCAACGGATGTTATCATGACAAAAGCCTTGCTGTCACATTCATGCGCAATACGCTTAATGCTGAAAACTTCGGCTTTTGAACACGTGCAGAACAGGATCTGCTTACTGTTGCCGGTGTATGCGCCTTTGCCGTCTGCAACGGTGACTCCGCGTTCAATCTCTTCGCCGATGCGCCTTGCAACATTGTCTCCGTTGGAAGTGACGATGATAAGAAGTTTGCGGGAATCGATACCATACATCAGCTTGTCAACGATCAGACTGTATCCGATGGTCATTATCATGCCGTACAGGACAGCGTTTATGTTGCCGTAAACGATCCAGCCGAGCAAAATGATAACGCCGTCAACAGCGAGTGAAATGCTCCCTATTGAAAGCTGAGGATTCCTTTTGCGAATTGCAAGAATGACAAAGTCTGAACCGCCGGTTGAGGAATCGCGCATGTAAATGAATGCAAGCCCGGCGCCTGCGAGTATGCCGCCGAAAATTGCAGCCAAAATCGGCTCTCCCGTGTATGTCGGCAGGAGCGGCATAATATAGTCCACGATAACGGCAGAAATAAGAATCGTCTTTACCGAACGCAGGAAGAACATCTTGCCGAGAGTTCGGATGCAGATAAGAATGATCGGGATATTGATAATGATGGTGCAAAATCCGATCGGGATTTTTCCGCCCGTTATATAATTGACAAGAATTGCAAGACCCGAAACGCCGCCGGGTGCAAAATTTGAAGAAACGGCAAAAGTATACATGCCTGCACCGTAAAGAACGCTGCCGATTATGTCATACAGAACATCGATAAGCAATGTTTTGGGGTTGATCTTAAGCTTTTTAGCATTTTTTTCACTCATTTGAACACAGTCCTCCGTTGTTTTTGATGTTTTCGGAAGGATGAACTTTCATCCCACTATACAGCTAAAGCATTTTAACACTGCAACAGGATATTTACAACCCCATTTTGTAAATATATACATTGTTCGGCAACATATTGACTTTCCGCAGTAATTGAGTAAAATACACTGAGAAGAGTGAATGACTCGGTTCGAAAGGAATCATGTTTTTATGAATATTTATGTTGCAATGCCTGTTACGCAGGAACATATCAATACACTTAAGGCTTCCTGCCCGGAAGGCAATTTCGAATTCGCCCGAGTGTTGAACGGAGCCGGTGAAAGATGCACAAAAGATCCGTTTAAATTGGACTACGACGTGATTAAGTCCGCAGATGTTGTTGTCGGCAATATCCCTGTCGATATTCTTCCGGAATGCAAACGGCTGAAGCTTTTACAGCTTAACATGGCAGGGTCGGACGCCTATGCGGGTAAACTTCCTGCGGGAGCTGAACTTGCAAACGCAAGCGGTGCATACGGACTTGCAATCAGTGAACATATGCTTGGAATGCTTTTGATGTTGATGAAAAAGCTTGATGTCTATCGCGACAATCAGAACAAGGGGCTTTGGCGCGATGAAGGAAACGTTGAAAGCATAGAAAATGCAAAAGTTCTTATTGTCGGGCTTGGCGATATCGGAGGAGAATTTGCAATGCGATGCAAAAAACTCGGCGCGTACTGCATCGGGATACGCCGCAGCAAAGCTGCAAAACCGGATTTTGTGAATGAGCTGCACACTCTTGAAGCACTGGATAACCTGCTTTCGGATGCGGACGTTGTTGCGCTTGCTTTGCCGAACAGTGCAGAAAGCCGCGGATTGATGAACGAAGAGCGGCTGCTCAAAATGAAGCGCGGTGCGATACTGCTCAATGTCGGAAGGGGCAATGCCGTGGATACCGATGCCCTTGTCCGCGTTTTGAACAGCGGCCGAATTAAAGCCGGGTTGGATGTTACCGATCCCGAACCGCTCCCTCAGGGGCATCCGCTTTGGAACTGTCCCGGGGCATTGATAACGCCGCATATTTCAGGTTATTATCATCTTAAACAGACGCATGACAGAATAATTGAGATTGCAGCGGCAAATATTCGAAGCCTGCTCGACGGAAAGCCGATTTTAAATGCAGTTGATGCTGAAACCGGTTACCGAAAGCCGGATAACAGGTTTTGACACTTTGAACAACAGATTCGGATGCTTTTTACAAAGCGGCGGTATAAAGTCCTTGACGTAATTTGGTTTAAATGGGATTTACCTGTTTGAAAAAGGAAAAGCGTGACTCATCGTCAACGCGATCAGCTTGATATATTAGTTTTGGGGTATTGCTCATTTTGCTCCAATGTGCTACAATGAACCGTATCAAGCGTGTACCCGTAGCCCAGCTGGATAGAGTGACAGACTCCGACTCTGTAGGTCATGGGTTCGAATCCCATCGGGTACGCCAGACGAACCTCTTTTGCACGGCAAAAGAGGTTTCTTTAATTCTTTGCGTACCGAAGCCGTAAAAAATCATATAAAGAGTAATTTAAACCATTGCAGAAAGATTCTCGAACGCACGGAGCCGCTTATGAATAATCGGCAAACGCGACGCAAAGCAACCGGAAATCATGGCGGGAGCAGTGCCGAAGGCAATCTAAGCAAAGAAACCGAAACGGGTTTATTCCTGCAACCATAATCTTTGGGTAACGCCGCTGTCAGTACTCCCGGAGCGTATAATGGGCAGAATATTCTATATTGCTCTCGGAAACTGATATACAGATTGTTTGTTTATCCGGTTCGTGCTTTCTTAATTGAATGTTGTGCGGTCGGCTGTGGCCGGTGCAGCGAAGAATGTGAAAAATAAGCAATAAACGTTAAAAATATTAAAACATCAAACCGTGAACGCTGCAGCAATCCGATGTATCTGTCAATGTTGGATTTATGTACAACGTGAACAGGTGGTTGTATGAATATGAAAATATTATTCTATATCGACATAATAATGCATTACGAATGCTGAAAATATCATAAAGACGGGATTAAAACTATCGAACTCTTGTCCTTGCAAATCGGGCAAATATGCTGTATAATCTATCTTGACTAACTCTATCGGTAGGAGAATTGGTATGGATAAGAATCACATAAACCTCTGCCTTTCGGGACAGAGTTTTCGGATAGTAACTGATGATGACGTTGATTACGTCAAACAACTTGAAAAGAGAATCAACTCACGGATTGAAAGCTATAAAAAGCGTTATCCTCAAATGAGCGCAACGCGCTGCACATTGCTTGCAATGCTTGAATTAGAGGATGAGCTTGCAAGAGCCAAGGAAAACTACGAGGCTCTGGATGCAAAGATTTCTCAGCTGCGCAATATGCCGCGTATTAATACGCCCGCCGCAAGGATGGCATCGGCGCGAAATGGGCAGCAGATGCCAAATGCAGAAAGAAATCTGCCCACAGCGCCTGCTCACAGCAGCACAGGCAGCACAATTGAAAACACTGCCGAAACAGCAGCGGAATCCGGCACGCTTGTCGGCGGCTGAGACAGCGGACGTTTTTGCATTAATTGATTGATGTGCCGCTAATACTGAATAACATGCGGTTGTAAAAGGATTGTTTTAGTAAAGATGGAATTGCTTTCACCCGCCGGCAGCAGGGAAGCACTGACTGCGGCAGTACAAAACGGAGCTGATGCAGTCTATTTTGGCGGCGGCAGCTTTAATGCACGACGTTTTGCAGACAATTTTGAAGGTGACGGGATTATTTCCGCCGTCGATTACTGTCACGAACGCGGAGTGCGTGCTTATATTACATTAAATACGCTCGTATTCGATCGTGAGCTTTGTGATGCACTTGTTTTTGCAGAGCAGCTTTATCGAATCGGAGTTGATGCCGTGCTTGTGCAGGATCTGGGGCTTGCCGGGCTCATTCGCCGTAATCTGCCGGAGCTTACGCTTCACGCAAGCACTCAAATGGGTATTCATGACTTAGGCGGGCTTCAATACTGCAAACGCATAGGGCTGACCCGTGCGGTGCTTGCACGCGAAACAAGCCTTGCTCAGATAAAATACCTTTCGAATAACTGCGATATTGAACTTGAGACCTTCGCGCACGGTGCACTGTGCATGAGCTTTTCCGGAAGCTGTCTGTATTCCTCGATGTCCGGTGAGCGCAGCGGCAACAGAGGCACATGCGCTCAGCCTTGTCGAAAGAACGCAAGCATTTTCGGTCGACCGTCCGATAAAGATTTTTGCTTGTCACCGAACGATATATGCATGATTGAGCACCTGAATGCATTGCAAAGAGCGGGCGTGGCATGTGTCAAAATTGAAGGCAGGATGAAAAAACCTGAATATGTTGCAGCGGTAACGCGCTGTTATCGTGCGGCACTTGACGGGGCCGATGCATCAACAATCGCAAGGCTGAAGCAGGAACTCTTTGCTTTTTTTAACAGAGGCGACTTTAATACATCGCATCTGTACCGCGACTCGGTTAAAACGGATCGAGTCGGAAACAGCAAACCGGATAAAGCTGCTTTGGCTGCCGCCAGGCAAAGCATACAGGGAGAGAATCGCAGGCGCGAGGTTGACATGACGCTTACACTATCCGTCGGAAGCGCGGCACAGCTGAACATTGCCGATGGAGAACACGCTGTTTCAATGTCGGGTGCTGTTGTGCAGACGGCAAGCAAGCCGCAGCAGGCGGAATTGTACGCGGAACGATTGAAAAAACTCGGGAATACCCCGTTCGTTGCACAAAAATGCACCGTGCGGATGAATCCCGATTGCTATATTTCGGCCGCGGAGTTGAATGCGTTGCGCAGGGATTGCATAAACGAAATGCTCAACATGCATCATGTACGCAACACGGTTCCGGTATTTGATGAAACGGCGGCAGCAGATGTGCGAAATATCCGTATTACGGCGGACAGGCAAGTATATTCAGCGGGATTCCTGTATGCAAGGGTGTCAAATGTTATCGCTGCTGAAGCTGCGGCAAAAGCGGGAGCGGAGTTTATTGCATTTGAACCGTGTACATTTGATGACAACGCAACGCAGATAAACGGGCTTTTGAAGCTCAGAGAAAAGTTTGCAAACGGGCAGAGACTGCTTCTTGCGCTTCCGAATGTCATTATCACCGAAAAACAGCATCAATGCTTCAGGTTGTTTGCCGAATCAGGTGCTTTTGACGGCATTGAAACAAATAATATCGGTCAAACCGCCTTCTTCGATTATCTTAAAAACGATTCGGCGGAGTTCGATGCAATGCAAAACGAAAAAAGCTGCAAAACACACGCTCCGCTTGGCGGCGGATTAATTCGAATTGCAGGCATCGGCATGAATGCAATGAACAGCTTTACAATGAAATGTCTGACAGAGTTGGGATATGATTATATAATGCCTTCGCCCGAACTGACCGGGGTGCAGCTTGCGTCAATTGCAGAGCATTCTGCTCTTGCCGACAGAATGCTTATCGGCATACACGGCAGAACTCCGCTTATGCAGCTGCTGCATTGCCCGATAAAGGAACATAAAGGCTGTCAAAACTGCATGGGAATTGCGGGTGCCGTCACGGATGAAGCGGGAAGGGTTTTCCCGTTGGTAAACATTCGTTATCCCGATAACTGCCTTGTTCGAATGCTGAATTGCCGCACGACAGATTTGATAGATTTGTTTGACAGAATTCCTAAAACGGCAGGATATGTACTCAACTTCGTCGGGGAACAGATTGACGAAGTTACCGAACGAATTGCTGCTGCAAACGAAGCAAAGAACGGAAAACGGCAAACGCTGTATCCAAACTCGACTCGCGGTCATTGGGCGCGGAAGGTGGAATGAAGACGAGATAGACTGTATGTCTGAAAGGATAAAAATGATTACGGATAAAGTGCTGAAAACACTTGAATATGATAAAATTCTTAAGAAACTGCATATGCATTGCGGTTGCTGCGTGAGTCGTGAGCTTGCAGATGAGCTTCGGCCGAAGACGGAATTTGATGATGTTAATGCAGAACTTCGCCTTACAAGCGAGGCGGAAACATACTTTCTGCGCACGGGTTATTCACCGATTGATGATTTCCCGGATATTCGTTCAACACTTAAACGCATGAATGCGGCCCTTTATTTAAGCTGTGAAGAATTGCTGAACATCGCAAAAGCATTAAAGGCTGTTCGAGTTGCGCGCGAACAGCTCACGCCAATGACCGCAGCGAATGATGGTGACAATTCAACGGATGAAATTCCGTGCGCGCTTGCAAATCTTGCGTGCGGGCTTGTTGCGCATAAGTATATTGAGGATGAATTGAATCGCTGTATTTTGAGCGAAGATGAACTTTTTGACGGAGCTTCACCTGCACTTGCCAGAATTCGCCGCAATAAACGCATTGCAAATGAAAGGGTTCGCGAAAAGCTGAACAGCATAATCCGTTCTTCAACGTATTCAAAGTATTTGCAGGATCCGTTAATAACGATTCGCAACGGGCGTTTTGTTGTTCCCGTTAAACAGGAATACAGGCAACAGATTCCCGGACTTATTCATGACCAATCCGGAAGCGGTCAAACGCTGTTTGTTGAACCTGCCGCAGTTGTGGAACTCGGAAACGAGTATAAAAAGCTTGTAATTGAAGAACAAGCCGAAATCGAACGAATTCTTACTGAGTTGACTGCGCTTGTAAAACCATCGGCGAATGACATATACACCGACCTTCAAACCCTCGGCATTATTGATCTTTGCTTTGCAAAGGCGAAGCTTGCCAAAGAAATGAAGGCGGTTTGCCCGAAAACAAACGCTGAGGGACGAATTAAAATCGTTCGGGGAAGGCATCCGCTTATCCCGAATTATTCGGTTGTTCCGATTGACATAAGACTCGGGACGGATTTCACGACGCTTATCGTTACAGGTCCTAACACCGGCGGCAAAACCGTAACACTTAAAACCACCGGGCTGTTTACTTTGATGGCTCAGTCAGGCATGTTCGTGCCTGCAAATGTCGGCACGGAAATTGCTGTTTTTGAAAGTATTTTTGCTGATATCGGAGACGAACAGAGCATTGAGCAGTCGCTTTCAACGTTTTCGAGCCACATTCGGAATATTGTCGGCATCCTTGAAGCTGCGGACGACAGATCTCTTGTACTTTTGGACGAACTGGGAGCAGGAACCGACCCGATCGAGGGCGCGGCACTCGCAATGAGCATACTTGAGGAACTGCATTCCCGCGGCTGTTTCACAATTGCAACAACGCATTACAGCGAGATTAAGGCGTTTGCACTGACACGACCCGGAATGGAAAACGCATCCATGGAGTTTGATGTTGATAAACTCTGCCCGACGTATCGGCTTTTTATCGGCATCCCGGGCAAATCAAATGCGTTTGAAATAAGCCGTCGGCTTGGTATCGATGAATATATACTTGATAATGCAAAAGCATTCATCAAAAAAGAGGATACGGATTTTGAAGCAATTCTGTCAGATGCAGAAATGAAGAAACGCCGCGCTGAAGAAGAAATGGAGCTTGCGGAGCAGGCGCGTGCAGAGCATGACAGGCTTGCCGAGGAGCTGAAAGCGGAGCGGGAAAAACTTGAACGTGAAAAGGCGGAGCTTCGCGCCAAGGCAAAGGAAGAAGCGCGAAAAATAGTTGACGCTTCCCGCCGCGAGATGGAACAGATAATCATGCAGATCCGTGCTGTTAAAACCATTGATCAGCGTGCCGCTGACAGGATTATCCAACAGGGAAGAGACGCTGTGCGCAAGGCGGAGAGTGAACTTGCCGAGGACCTGCCGAAACTGAAAACCGGTGACGGAAAACCTCCGAAAATGGTCGTGCCCGGGCAGACTGTAAGTGTCGTAAGCCTTGGAAAGAACGCAACAGTGCTCTCAAAACCGGATAAGAACGGCGAGGTTCAGGTTCAGGTTGGAATAATCAAACTTTCCGTTCGATTGGACGATATCAGGCTTTCAAACGAAAAAACCGAAAAGAAGACAAATGTCAAGGTTGAATATAACCCTGCAAACACTGTCGGATTGGAGTTGGATATTCGCGGTATGCTCGTTGACGAGGCAAAGCCTATAGTTGACAAATACCTGCTCGATGCACACCTGCAGGGGTTGAGTGAGGTTAATATCATTCACGGAAAGGGTACGGGTGCGCTTCGCGCCGGAATACAGCAGTACCTCAAGAACCACCCGCATTGCAAAGCGTTCCGAAACGGCAACTACGGAGAGGGTGATTACGGCGTTACCGTTGTCACTTTGAAATGAGCAAAAGGCGAATTTGCGTGCACATATTTACCGAGGGGATAGGCAAGTGATTATTGTTTCAAGTTGTCTTGCAGGCAGGCCGTGCAGGTATGACGGCACGGCAAAGCCGAATGAAAGGGTTATGCGCATGGTGCGTGAAGGCGTTGCGCTCCCTGTTTGTGCGGAGGAACTGGGCGGACTTCCAACTCCGCGCAAACCGTGCGAGATAATCGGCGGAGACGGCATGGATGTGCTTGACGGCAAAGCATATGTTCAAACCGAGGATGGAGCGGATAAAACCGCCGAGTTTATTGCGGGTGCAAATGCCGTGCTTGCACTTGCAAAAGAATGCGGTGCAAAAAGCGCGATTTTAAAAGCAAAGAGTCCGTCCTGCGGCTGCGGGAGAATTTACAACGGATGCTTTCGCGGAGAACTCCGTCCGGGATATGGGGTTACGGCTGCACTGCTTAAAAGGAACGGCATTCACGTTCAAACGGAGGAGTGACGAACGTTATGGAAAACGATAGAACGCTCATGAGCGAAAAGATACTTGTTGTTGATGATGATGAGAAAATCTGCCAGATACTGTCGCTCTATCTTCGCAGCAAGGGATACGAAGTGTTCACCTGTCAAAGCGGCAGCAAAGCAATTACAAGTTTTGAAGAATTCAGTCCGGATCTCGTTCTGTTGGATGTTATGCTTCCCGGGATGGACGGTTGGGAGATACTCAAACGAATTCGAAAGATCAGCAATGCACCGGTGATCATGCTTACCGCAAAGGGTGACACAACAGACAGGGTTCAGGGGCTTGATTGCGGTGCAGATGATTATGTTGTCAAACCATTTGATTCAAAGGAGCTTATTGCACGGATACGAGCCGTGATGAGAAGGTCCGGTCAGCCGGAAGAGATTGAAAAACATATCAAAATCGGCAGTCTTGATGTTGACACAAACAATCGTGTTGTGTATGTTGACGGCAACAGAATCGAGCTTGCACCGAAGGAGTTCGATTTGCTTTGTTATTTTATCCACAATAACGGTAAAGTGCTTACACGAGGACAGCTGCTGGATGATGTTTGGGGCTTTGAGTTCTATGGAGACAGCAGAACGGTTGATGTTCACGTTAAGCGTCTGCGCGATAAACTTGGACAGAGCGATTTTTGGTCAATTCGAACCGTGTGGCGGGTCGGCTATAAATTCGAACGCTTTGATTTACCGATGGACGATGCGGACAAATAAATCATTTGCTTCGGATTATTAACACGGACTTGCTCAAATTCAAAGGCGGCATTGACCGCGAGGGCGGTGCAGCAGGAGGAAAAATGCTCAGAACGCTGTTTTCAAGGATGCTGGCGGCATATCTTTCCGTTATCATCATTGTGTTGATTGCGCTTGGGTTCATGGCAAGCAGCATTTTTCACGATCACTATATAGAAAAAATCAAGTCCGAACTTGTACGTGAGGCGGATGCGATTTGCCGCATAGTCCTTGAAGAATACATGGACGACGCAAAACGCCCCGTTGCAAAAGAAAAACTGTTCGCAATAGTACGTCAATATGAAGCATTGCTGCAGCTTTGTTTCATTGATCCTTCGCTTGGAATAAGAAGCTTCTACGATGAAAAAAATGCATCAAAATGGCAGGCGAGCGAAGAATTCGATGTTGAGACCCTTGCAAAAAACATTGTTTCTCAAACCAATTTCGAATACGGCTATGCTTACGACCTTTTAGACGGATACACAACCGTTCGAACACTCACGGTGACATGTCCGATAAGCACCGCCGAGAATATCACTGTCGGAGCATTGATGCTGCATTACGATATGGACGGAATATACGCATCGCTGAACAAACTGTACATTGATGTTTTCGCCGCTGTAGCGGGTGCAGTGCTGATAACGATTCCTATTGCGTTCATAATTTCGAAGTATATAACAAAGCCGGTATCTCAGATAAACGATGCCGTAACGGCTTTTTCACGGGGGAACTACGACAGCAGAGTTAAAGTCGGAAGAATGGATGAGCTTGGTGAGCTTGGCATCAGTTTCAACGATATGGCGGACAAAGTCTCGGAACTTGAAAAAATGCGGCGCGATTTTGTTGCAAATGTATCTCATGAGCTGCGGTCGCCGCTTTCATCAATTCGCGGCTTTCTCGAAGCAATGGAGGATGGCACGATTCCGACGGACGAACATGAAAAATATATCGGAATCGTTCTTGATGAGACCCGTCGGATGTCCGGAATGGTCAATGATTTGCTTGATATTGCCCGAATTGAATCCGGTCAATACAAGCTTAATTTGTCGGTTTTCGACATAAACGATCTGATAGGCCGCGTGCTGATAACCTTTGAAGCACGTATCACGGCGAAACATGCCGATGTTGATGCTCAGCTTGATTACGAACCGGTGTTTGTTGAAGCGGACAGGGACAGAATCGGGCAGGTTCTTCACAATCTGATTGATAATGCGATTAAGTTTATGCCAGAGAATTACGGTTTGCTCACAATAAAATCGGTCGTCAGCAAACATAAAGTTTATGTCAGCGTTTGCGATAACGGTCCGGGTATTCCAAAAGAAGATATTGCGCATATCTTTGACCGTTTCTATAAAGCTGAAAAAGCACATACCTACAAAAACGGATCCGGAACAGGGCTTGGGCTTTCAATTGTGAAGTTGGTTATCGACCAACATCATGGTGAAATCAAAGCTGAGTCATCGGAAAACGGAACGGTTTTTACCTTCAGCCTGAAACAGGCGCTTCCTCCGCCGAGACGACAGCCTGCGGCGGAGTGAGTGCAAAATAATCATAAAACAAACTTTAACAAATACAAAAGTTAAGGAGGCAATTAATGAACAGCAATCTGAACGAACACGAAGAGAAAGTGAAAAAGCCGATCACTGTGTCATGGCAGGACGGCGATACGACGCATGTGCAAACAACGGTGATCCATAAGCGAGTTCCGTCGGCGGGTGTAATTCTGTTGACTGCA
>UMHM01041675.1_pt1 | contig 12721 bp, 9 predicted proteins | sample 1965501 | NCBI WGS metagenome assembly UMHM01 (sample SAMEA4836095, study PRJEB28245) | human gut metagenome | biome: gut microbiome; material: fecal sample | place: Denmark | collected 2008
ATACCGAGGGAGTATATTTTGTTCCGGCGTTTGCAGGGTTAGGCGCTCCATGGTGGAGATCCGATGTTAAAGCCGCAATTTTTGGTATGACATTGGGTACAACCAAATCTCATTTGTTGAGAGCGGCTTTGGAGTCGATTGCATATCAGGTGAAAGATCTTGCAGATATGATGTCACAAAGTGCGGGTACTCCTTTAAAAGAGCTTAGAGTGGACGGAGGACCTACAAAAAATAATTTACTGATGAATTTCCAAGCCGATATGCTGCAAGCTCCTATTTGCTGTTCTGATGTAGAAGAAGCATCTGCTTTGGGTGCGGTTTTGATGAATGCTCTGGCCCGTAGAAAGTGGAATACTTTTGCTGAAATATTATCATTGAGGAAAGAACAGAAATTAAGATTACCTCAAATGACCCAAACAGATGTAGATGCCTTGTATAAAGGCTGGCAGCATGCTGTTAAAACATTGATAACAAGTAAATAATATAGAATAATAATTTAAACTTTAAATGATATGAAAAACAAGAAAAAATTATGTTTCGGAGTGATAATAGGAACACGTGCTTATTTTAATTCTGCATTAGCTAAGGATGTACGTAAGCAATTGTTGAAAACAATAGAAGAGCAAGGTTATGATTATGTTATTTTGCCGGAAGATGCCACTCCGACAGGAAGCAGCAGCATTGAAACTCGTGAAGATGGAATTAAATGTGCGGAATTATTCCGTCAGAATCGTGACAAGATTGACGGTATTATTGTTTCTTTACCGAATTTTGGTTTTGAAATAGGAATAATCAATGCTATCAGTATTGCTGATCTGAATGTACCTGTTTTAGTTCAGGCATGTGATGATGAAAATGATAAAGTTGATTTGGATAGCCGTCGTGATGCCTTTTGTGGAAAAATTTCTGTATGTAATAATTTATATCAATATGGCATACCATTTACAGATACTACTTTACATACATATTCTATCTATTCAGATCTATTGGCAAAAGATATAAATCGATTTGCAGCTGTTTGTAGAGTGGTTAATGGTCTTCGTCATGCTCGTATTGGAGCTATTGGTACTCGTCCGGCCGGTTTCCAGACAGTAAGAGCCAGTGAGAAAATTCTTCAGGCTACGGGTATAACAGTTGTTCCGGTTGATTTGTCTGAAATATTGGGAGCGGCCCGTAAAATAGAAGATACAGATGCTGAGTTGGTACAGAAAATTGAAGAAATAAAGAAGTATGCAAGAGTTCCTCAGCAATATAGTGAAAAATTGATATTGCAAGCTAAGTTTGGAGTTGCTGTCGAACGCTGGATGAATGCGAATGCTATCGATGCTGTTGCTATCCAATGTTGGGATTCTTTGGAACAGAATTACGGATGTGCAGCTTGTGTCACAATGAGTATGTTGGGCGAAAAACTGATACCTGCTGCTTGCGAAGTGGATATAGCCGGTGCTGTTTCAATGTATGCTCTGACACTTGCTTCTCAGCATCAGTCTGCTTTGCTCGATTGGAATAATAATTTTGCGGAAGATCGTAACAAATGTGTTTGTACTCATTGTGGAAATTTCCCTAAATCATTTATTATGAATGATATCGAACTTGGTACATTAGGTGTATTGGGAAGAACCTTAGGTAAGGTCCATACATTTGGAGCTGTTTATGGAAAAGTAAAGCAAGGTGATTTTACATTCTTCCGTATTTCTACAGATGATACAAAAGGATGCATTAAATCTTATTTGGGAGAAGGTACAATTACAGACGACCCATATGGAATGGATGGATGTATTGCTGTAACAAAAGTTGATAATTTGCAAACATTGATGAAATATATTTGCAAGAATGGTTTTGAACATCATGTTGCAATGTGCCGTGGAAATGTGAAAGATATTCTACAGGAAGCTATTGAAAGTTATTTGGGATGGAATCTTTATGTTCATGAATAAAAAGATGATAATATGATACTTGTAGAAAATTATTTCCTGGCAATTCTTTGCTGTGTTGTTTGCTGTATTTGTTGGGGATCATGGGCGAACACTCAAAAAATGGTTGCAGCAAAAAACTGGAGCTTTGAATTGTTTTATTGGGATTTAACTATAGGCCTATTTCTGACAGCTGCATTAGCAGCTGTCACGTTAGGAAGTATGGGTAGTGAAGGCCGGACTTTTTTTGAAGATATTACGGCTATGGATTGGAATAGCATCAAATATGCTATTTTAGGAGGTATTGTATGGAATTTTGGTAATATTTTTCTGACAGCAGCAATAGCAGTTGCTGGTATGTCAGTCGGCTTCCCGATAGGAGGGGGACTTGCTTGGATTGGAGGTATTATTTTCAATTATCTGCTTATCGCATTTACGGGTCAAGCTTATCCGGGAAATCAACTCTTACTCTGGATTGGAGTAGTTGTTATAATTATTGCCATTTTGATTTGCGGCAAAGCTTATGGAAGACTTTCTTCAGGCAAATCGGGAGTTACTCCTAAAAAAGGAATTCTGTTAGCTGTTATGGCTGGTATCGCAATTATGTTCTTCTATGGATTGGTTGTTAAGTCCCTTGATCCACAATATGTCACAGGGGGAACCGGTACTTTGTCACCTTACACAGGAGTCTTTTTCTTTGCCTTGGGTGTATTAGTCAGTACCCCAATCTTTAATTCTATTGCTATGCGTAATCCTGTATCTGGCAATAAAGTAACAATGAAAGATTATTTTGCAGGCAGTACTCGTACTCATCTGATTGGTGTTTTAGGCGGTTTGATATGGATGGGAGGAATGGTTGTCAGTTTTATGGGAGCTGGAGCTGCAAATCCGGCAATATCATATGCATTGAGCAATGCCTCTCCTGTAGTTGCTATGATTTGGGGAGTGTTTGTCTGGAAGGAGTTTAAGGGAGCGCCTAAAGGTACTAATAGTTTGATTAGTAGTATGTTTATTCTGTTTATCCTTGGTTTAGTGCTGATAACTTTCTCTAACTAAATTATTTATTGTGGGTTATTTGTTTTGGGGTTAGATTTTGCAATTGGAGAGAAATTTTATTGGCTCTCCAATTGTTAAATTATATATTTGTTTATCTTTGATTGTAATCAAGTAATAGCTTTATGGATACTTTAAGAAAATGTTTTTTATTACTAGCAGTTGTGTTTAGTTTCTCAATGAATGCTATGGCTAGTGAGAGTTATGAGAAAAAGAGAGTCATAGTTCTGACTGATATTGAAAATGAGCCAGACGACGCTATGTCATTGGTACGTTTCTTGACATATTCCAACCAATGGGAGGTTGAAGGGCTAATTGCTACTACTTCAGTACATCAGAAAAGAGAGTTAGCCACATGGAGAATTAAAGAGATTGTAGAGGCATATGGAAAAGTCCAACCCAATTTATTGAAACATGAACCAGGATACCCTACAGCTAAATACTTAAAGTCTGTCATAAAGGAAGGACGTGCTGATTATGGTATGCATGCTGTCGGGAAAGGTATGGATTCTGAGGGTTCAGACTGGATTATAAAAACCGTTGATAGTGAAGACTCTCGCCCTGTGTGGGTATTGATATGGGGTGGTCCTAATTGTTTGGCGCAGGCTTTATGGAAGGTCAAAGAAACTCGTTCTGTTCAGGATGTGGAGAAATTTGTAAAGAAACTGCGTGTATATGCTATTTCTGATCAGGATGACAGTGGGCCATGGATCCGAAAAACTTTTAAAGATTTATTTTATATCGTAAGTCCGGGATATCATAAGTTTGGAGGTTATCATTATGCAACTTGGAGTGGTATTAGCGGTGATAAGTTTCATGGACGTTTTGCTGGAGCCGATTATACGATAGTTGATAATCCCTGGTTGGACAAACATATTCGTTGTAAAGGTCCTTTAGGAGAACAGTATCCATTTATGAAATTCTTGATGGAAGGTGATACTCCTACTTTCTTATATCTGATAAATAATGGTTTAGGAAATTCTGAACATCCTAACTGGGGAAGTTGGGGAGGACGTTATGAGTTTTATCAACCTAGAACCGAACGCTGGTTTATAGAGCCTGAAACTCGTCCTTTATGGACTGATGCTCAAGATGAAGCTATGGGTATAGATGGCTCATGGCATACGGGTAATAAAGTCACTATCTGGCGTTGGCGTGAAGCTTATCAGAATGATTTTGTTGCTAGAATGGATTGGACAATAAATGATTATAAAAGTGCCAATCATCCGCCTGTAGTAAAACTAGACTGTGCGAAAGAAATAACTGCTAAAGTTGGTGATCGTATAGATTTAAGTGTCGAAGGAAGTTCTGATCCTGATGGTAACGAATTGTCGTATGAATGGTTTTATTATCCTGAAGTCGGGACATTTAATATATCTACAGCTCGTACTGGAAATCCATTGAAGATAGAAAATGCAGATCAGGCAAAGGCTTGGTTTATCGTACCGAAAACGGAACGTAAAGGAACGATGCACATAATAGTTGCTGTAACAGATAATGGACAACCAGCATTAACTCGTTATGAGAGAGTTATAGTAAATGTTGAATAGGTTGTATGGAAAAGATTAAATTTCTATTATATGCCGTTTTGTGCTTGAATCTTGTTGAGCTTAATGCCCAACAAGATTTGAGCAAACTTTCTTGGAGTAAAGTGGCCAATTCTATGCCGGAAGAATGGTACTCGACAGAACAGGCTGTGCAGATAGCAGATACTGTGCTGGCTTACCAGACAGAAATTGGAGGCTGGACCAAAAATACTGGTTTTCATAAAAAGATAAATCAGAAAGAAATGGCCAGAGTCCGTAAATCGGGAATTGGTGCAACGTTTGATAATGGAGCAACTGTAACGGAAATGCGTTATCTTGCTAAAATCTATAAATTCCATAAAGATGCTAAATATAAGGAAGCTTTTCTGAAAGCTTTTGATTATATTTTGGAAGCACAGTACGATAATGGGGGATGGCCGCAATTTTATCCGGTCAGACCAAGTAAATCTGTTTCTTATTCTGGATGTATTACATTCAATGATAATGCTTATGTGAATGTGATGTATCTGTTGAAAGATATCTATGAAAATAATCCTTGTTTTACAGCTCTTAATTTAGATAATAAAGTTAGACAACAGGCTCGTACCGCCTTTGATAAGGGTGTAAAATGTATTTTAGATACACAGATAACAGTGGATGGGAAGAAGACCGTATGGTGTGCGCAGCATGATCAGCATACGTTGAGACCAGCAAAAGCCAGAGCCTATGAATTGCCCTCTTTTAGTGGTGCTGAATCAGTGAATATAGCCTTGCTCCTCATGTCAATAGATAATCCGACTCCAGATATAATTGCTTCTGTAAAAGGAGCTGTTGAATGGTTTGATACTCATAAAATAGCAAATATGAGGTATGAACGGTATCGCGATGAGGAAGGAGAAAAAGATGCTCGTCTGATTCCGGATACGGGAGTGAATGTTTGGGCACGATTTTATGATCTCGAAACAGGAAAGCCATTTTTTTGTGACAGAGATGGTGTAAAAAGAAGTTCAATTGGTGATTTAGGTAAGGAACGTCGTGGTGGATATTCATGGTATACTTCTTCGCCGGAAAAGGTATTGAAAATTTATCCTAAATGGAAAAAAAAGAATCATTTATAAAAATCATTATTTCACTATAAGTAATATATTAACCTCAACTTTTATCCGATGAAAAAATCTTATATTCTTTGCATGTGTTTCTTTATGACTTTCTTGCTGGCCTGTGCACAACAAGATGTCTCTGAAAAGTATCGTATTTTAGTCAGTACAGATATCGGTGGAACTGATCCGGATGATAATCAGTCTATGGCTCACCTTTTGATGTATAGTGATTGTTTTGATATAGAAGGTCTGGTATCTTCTCCGTCGTTTGGAAAAGGTTCTAAAAAAGAAATTTTGCGAATGATTGATTTATATGAAAAGGATTTTGAGAAGTTGCAGGCTAATAACCGGGAACTGATGACACCTGCTGAGCTGCGTAAACTATGTAAGCAAGGCAGACAGGGTTTGGCTTCTTACAAAGGGTTTGATAAACCTACAGAAGGCTCTGAGTGGATTATAAAATGTGCGCGTCGCGAAGATAATCGTCCTCTTTATGTTTTGGTATGGGGAACATTGGAAGATGTTGCTCAGGCTTTACACGATGCTCCGGATATTCAATCAAAGATTCGTGTATATTGGATTGGAGGTCCAAATAAAAAATGGGGCGTAAACAGTTATGCTTATGTTGCAGAAAATTTTCCTGATTTATGGATGATAGAGAACAATGCTTCTTATCGCGGTCTTATAAGTAATAAAAAAATAGATGATGAGTTTAACAATGAGTATTATGATAAATATATAAAGAATGCAGGGCATTTAGGCGCTGATTTTATCCATTATTACGATGGACTTGTAAAGATGGGAGATACTCCTTCATTGCTTTATATGATGAATGGTGATCCGGCCGATCCTTATAAAGAAAGCTGGGGAGGCTCTTTTGAGAAGATGAGTGAAAGTCCGCGTACAATTTTTACTTCTCATCCTACGATAAAAGATACAGTTGCAGTGTATTCTGTCTTGGAGTTTCGTTTTAATGGGCCTGAACAGAAGCCAGATGCTGTAGGACAAAAGTTTTTTACTTTTCGCATTGATCGTCAAAACTGGGATGGAATATATTTAGGTAATGGAGTGTATGGTGTCAGGTACTCTCCTAAGGCACCAGCTGTATTAAGCTATGAAATTACTTCAGATATAAAAGAACTGAATGGTCTGAAAGGAACGTTTGTCGTTGGAACAGTTTGGCCGGGAAAAAGTACAACAAATGGATATAAATTAGGAGAAAACTGGTATACAGACAAACAAAGTCCAGCGCTTTTTGAAGGAGTATGGCAAGGCAGTAAAACAGTCTCAAAATGGAGAAAAGAAGTACTGACCGATTGGGGAATTCGATGGGGATGGCTTAAAAAGAAATAATTTTAATCTTTATATTTTATGAAAATCACAAATACACATTCTTTAATGAGCACGATTGTTGCAGGTATATTACTTTTATCGGGCTGCAATAGTGGTAAAACAGGACAAACGGTAGGAGGTGAAATAAGCAAACCTCGTGTTATTGTTACTAGTGACGGAGAAATAGATGATGAATGTTCTTTGGTACGTTTCCTTTTGTACGCTAATGAGTGGGATATCGAAGGCATTGTGACATCCAGTTCGCAATACCATTGGCACGGACATAAATGGGCTGGTGATGACTGGATGGAACCTACTTTGAAAGCTTATGCGGAAGTTTATCCGAATTTAGTTAAACATGATCCTGATTATCCTACACCAGAGTATCTACGTCAGCATTGTTTTTTAGGAAATGTAGCGTTGGAGGGGGAGATGGATTCTATAACTGCGGGTTCTCAACATATCGTAAAGGTATTGTTGGATGAAACAGATAATCGCCCGATATGGCTTCAGGCATGGGGTGGTACTAATACGATTGCCAGAGCACTGAAAACCATTGAAGAAGAGTATCCGGAAAAGATGAGAGCTGTTGCTGATAAGATGCGTTTTTTCTTTATTTGGGAACAAGATTCTACGTATCAGGCCTATATCCGTCCACATTGGGGAAAGTTTAATATTAAGACTGTGATATCCGATCAGTTCGAGGCTATAGCTTATCGTTGGAAAATGGTTCAGCCTGAAGAAATGCAGCAATATTATGAAGGGGCTTGGATGAAAGAGAATATTTTACAAGGGCATGGGCCTTTGTGCAGTTCTTATAAAGCCCACGAAAATGGAGATTTTCGTTCAGAGGGTGACTCTCCTGCTTTCTTGCATACGATAAATGTTGGTTTGCGTAATCTGGAGAATCCTTCGTGGGGCGGCTGGGGAGGCCGTTATGTAAAGGTGAGAGAGAATACTTATCTTGATCCTGTACCGGTAGAGGGATATCAATATCCGGAAGGACGTTGGTACGGTGAAAATGGTTGGGGACGTTGTAGCTTACGGCCAGGCAGTACGGCAACTGAAGAGGAACGCCGTATTTATTTCAAGCCGATGTGGCGTTGGAGCAAAGCTATGCAGAACGATTTTGCAGCACGTGCCGACTGGTGTGTGAAATCATATGAGGAGGCTAATCATGCTCCGGTAGTAGTTTTGGCTCATGAAGCCGATCTTATGGCTTCAGCCGGTGAAACTTTGGAGTTGAGTGCTGAAGGAACAAGCGATCCAGATGGAGATAAATTGGCATATAATTGGTGGCAGTATGTAGAAGCTGGATCGTATAAGGGTAAGATCGATTTAAGAAATTCTTCAGATGTTAAATCTTTTATACAGATTCCTGATGATGCCAGAACAGGTGATACCATACATGTAATATGTGAAGTCAGTGATGATGGTGAACCGCAGCTTACCAGATATCAAAGGGTTGTAATAACAGTCAGATAACCATTAAATTATAAGATTATGAAATCATTAAGCTTCTTAAAATTGTTTCTTGTCTCAACTTTATTGACAGGTAATTTGTATGCAAATGAAAAGGACGGAGTTTTAGCCTTTCCTACAGCAGAAGGCTATGGAAAATATACTATAGGAGGTCGCGGTGGCAAGGTATATGAGGTTACGAATCTCAATGATTCGGGTGAAGGTAGTTTGAGAGCGGCTATAGAGGCAAAAGGACCGAGAACGGTAGTTTTCAGAGTATCAGGTACTATTGATTTAAAAAGTGCATTAAATATCAGGAATCCATATATAACTATTGCTGGACAAACTGCTCCTGGTGATGGTATATGCATAAAACGATATCCGTTGAATATTTCTGCGGATGAGGTTATAATACGCTATATCCGGATTCGTTTGGGTGATGAATCTAAAAGATCGGATGATGCCATCAGTGCACGTTATCGCAAGAATATAATTCTCGATCATATTTCTGCAAGTTGGAGCGTAGATGAAACTATGTCAATTTATCATTGTGAGAATATTACTATACAGTGGTGTATGATTACAGAAAGCCTTTCTCAGTCAAATCATACAAAAGGTTCTCATGGGTTCGGTGGAATATGGGGTTCAAATTATAGTACATATCATCATAATCTGTTGGCTCATCATTCCAGCAGAAATCCTCGTTGGGCATCTGGTGGAGGATTTAATGATTATAGAAATAATGTCTTGTATAACTGGGGATATAATAGCAGTTATGGTGGTGAAAAACATCAGGTCGGGAATCCTAAATTTAGTGATATAACAGTCAATTTCGTGAATAATTACTATAAACCAGGTCCTGCAACCGACAAAGGTAAAGTTTCGTACAGGATAGTTAATCCTGGAAGTAGAGGAGAGGGCGATTATGGTAAATGGTATGTATCTGGTAATGTCATAGAAGGTAATAAGGATGTTTCTTCTGATAACTGGAATGGAGGAGTGCAAGTTTCGGGTGGAGATGAGAATTTAGAAAAATTTAAATTGGATAAACCTTGGGATGCAATGAAGATTAATGAACAGACACCAGCTGAAGCTTATGAAGCTGTGTTGGCCGGTGCCGGATGTTGTAAGCCAAAGCGTGATGTTGTTGATTCTCGTATTATAGAAGAGGTCCGTAGCGGGAAGGCAACTTTCGAAGGGGATTCATTTAAGAAAAGAGGACGTATGGCTAACTCGTCTTTAAAAAGTGGTATTATTGATTCTCCGGATGATGTTGGTGGATGGCCTGTATTGAAAACAGCTCCAGCTCCTGCTGATTCCGATCACGATGGAATGCCTGATACATGGGAGTTGAATAATGGTCTTAATCCTAACGATCCTGCAGATGGTAGCAAAATTTCATCTAACGGATATACTAATCTGGAAAATTATTTAAATAGCTTGTGCTTATGATAAAAAGAATATTATTGTTGTTATGTTATATAACTTGTTTGTTACCACAATGTTTGGCAGGGACGAATGAGAAGCAGAGAGTAATTGTAACTTCCGACGGAGAGATTGATGATGAATGTTCAATAGTCCGATTTCTGCTGTATGCGAATGAGTGGGATATCGAAGGTATTATTACTTCAAGTTCACAATATCATTGGCAAGGGCATAAATGGGCAGGCGATGATTGGATTAATCCATATCTTGATGCTTATGAGAAAGTTTATGATAACCTTAAAAAACATGACAAGGATTATCCAACACCTCAATATCTCAGAGAGCGTACAGTACTTGGTAATGTTAAGGCCGAAGGTGAAATGGATGAAGTGACTGAAGGTTCTGAACTTATCGTGAACGTATTGTTGGACGAGACTGACTCACGCCCTGTATGGATACAAGCATGGGGAGGTACCAATACGGTTGCGCGTGCTCTGAAAACAATAGAAGAAAAGTATCCCGAAAAGATGGAATATGTGGCAAATAAGATTCGATTGTTTCTTATTTGGGAACAAGATAATACTTATCAGTCTTATATCCGCAAGAATTGGGGAAAGTATAATATTCTGACAATTATTTCCGACCAGTTTATTACGTATTTTTATCATTGGAAGAAGTTTTTGCCGGCAGAACCACAGAAGTATTTAGTTGGATCGTGGATGAATCCAAATATAAAAAATGGACATGGAGAATTGTGTGCTTTGTATAAAAGTCATGAAAACGGTGATTTCCGTTCCGAGGGTGATTCTCCGGCGTACTTTCATGTGATACCTACCGGGTTGCGTAACGCAGAGCATCCGGATTGGGGCGGATGGGGTGGCCGCTATGTCAAGGTTCGTGAAAACACATGGCTGGATCCTGTTGAAGAGGAAGGTTATGAATATCCTGAAGGACGTTGGTATACTAGCAATGCATGGGGGCGTACACGTTTGAAAAAGGAAATTCCTAATGATTCACTATTGTTGAGCTACTTGAAACCTACTTGGCGTTGGATTGCTCCTTTGCAGAACGATTTTGCAGCACGTGCCGACTGGTGTGTGAAATCTTATGAAGAGGCTAATCATGCTCCGGTTGTCATGTTGGCGCATGAAGCTGATATGCAGGCTGAGGCAGGCAGCAGAATATGTTTAAGTGCTGAGGGTACGAAAGATCCCGACGGTGATAAGCTGACTTATAGATGGTGGCAGTATCAGGAAGCCGGTACATACAGAAAATGTATTGACTTGCAAGATGCAAATGATCAACGTCTTTGGCTGCAGATTCCATCTGATATCCAAAAAGGTGAAACCATTCATATGATATGTGAGGTTTCAGATAATGGAACTCCATCGTTGACTCGTTATCAGCGGGTTGTTATAACAATAAAATAAGGGTATAGAATCGGATAATTATTGAAAGTTACAATTATGAGAATAAAAAAATATATAACAGTTTTTTGGGCATTGGTGCTGTTCTGGCTTTTCACAGGGGCAGGAACTATTATGGCGCAGGATAAAATGTACATGCGCATGGCAGATTCGGAAATGAAGCGTTTCCCTGAAGCTTGGCAAATAGATTGGGCAAAACGTCCTGTATTCGGATATTGTCAGGGGGTGGTTACACTTGCTATGTTGAAAGTATGGAAGCAGACTAAAGATGAGAAGTACTATAAGTATGTAGAAGAATATGCCGATAAGATGGTGAAAGAAGATGGAACCATCTTGAATTATGATTATATAAACGGAAGACGTAATGTCGATATGATTAATGCCGGGAAGATTCTGTTCGATGTGTATGAGCAGACAGGAAATCCCAAATATAAGAAAGCAATGGATTTACTTTACAATGCGATGATGGATCATCCTCGAAATTCGTTGGGTGGCTTCTGGCATAAAGAGGTGTATCCGTGGCAGATGTGGCTCGACGGACTTTATATGGCTTCTCCTTATCTGGCACAATATGCTCAGGTTAACAATAAACCTGAGTTGCTGAACGATGTTATCATGCAGTTCCTTATTGTTGAGAAATTTATGCGTGATCCGGTCACAGGATTGTATTTCCATGCGTGGGATGAAAAGAAAGTACAGAAGTGGTGTGATCCGGTTACCGGACTTTCTCATCATTTTTGGGGAAGAAGTATAGGCTGGTGGTATATGGCATTGGTTGATGTTCTCGATTTTGTACCCGAAAATCATCCGTTGCGAGACAAGCTGCTGGTTATTGCAGACGAGCTGGCTCGTACCTTACCAGAATTTCAGCACGACGGACTTTGGTATCAGATTGTAAATTTGGAAGAGCGTGAAGGAAACTATCAGGAAGCTACGGCTTCTGCTATGTTTATGTACGCTGTAGCCAAAGCTGTTAACAAAGGATATATCGATAGAAGATATAACAAAATTGCAACTGAGGCATATGATGGCATTATGAAAAAGCTGATTCGGATAGACAAGGATGGAACGGTAAATATTACTCAATGTTGTATGGTTGCCGGTTTAGGTGGAAATCCGTATCGTGACGGAAGCTTTGAGTATTATATCAATGAACCGATTCGTGATAATGATCCTAAGGCTACCGGACCTTTTATCATGGGGTGTATCGAATTGAATAAATAAAATTGATATTTTTATTGAAAATTGTTTGATGTATAAACTTTTAATATATATCCTTACAAAAATTGAATATTCTTACTGTGATGCTTGAGGATATAAAACTATTTTGATGTATATAGTCTAATTATGGCTCCATTATTTATGTTTATATAAGTAGTGGAGCTTTTTTTATTGGTTTATTATTTTGTTTGCCTTTCTTATTTGGTTTAAAAAGGTTAAAAATATTTCGTTTGCCTTTGTTTTTGCTTTTTAAATATATATAT
>UMHM01090237.1_pt1 | contig 12719 bp, 9 predicted proteins | sample 1965501 | NCBI WGS metagenome assembly UMHM01 (sample SAMEA4836095, study PRJEB28245) | human gut metagenome | biome: gut microbiome; material: fecal sample | place: Denmark | collected 2008
ACGCTGTTAGGAATGGTGATGGATGTCAAGCCGCTGCAACCGTTGAAAGCACCGTTCCCTATGCTCGTCACGCTGTTCGGGATGGTGATAGAAGTCAAACCTGCGCAACCGCAGAAAGTCTCACCTTCTATGCTCTTGATGCCGCTCGGTATGGTTATGTTCTTCAACGCTGCACACTCATGAAACGCGGTGCTCCCGATCGATGTCAACCCGGCGGGGAGCTCTATGTCGCTCAACCGATCGCAGTTGTAGAAGGCTTCTTGTTCTATCGACCTGACCGTGTCCGGCATTTTCACCGTGACGAGAGATGTGCAATCACGGAATGCCGCCCTGCCGATCTTCGTCACTCCGTCGGGAATGGTGACGGAAGCAAGCCTTTTGCATCCGAGGAACACATAGTCGCCTATCTCGTGCAATGTATCCGGCAATGTGACAGATGTCACCTTGTCGGGCGCATCGAAAACGAATCCGGTGGATAAGCTTTTGTAATAATATCTGTTTGCGTCATAATCGATGGCGGCGACGGAACGCACCGGCTTGCCGTCGATATATTCCGGGATGACCACCTTGCCCGTCTTGTCGATGCGGACGATCTGCACCCCGTCTTCGTAGTCATTGTAATAGAACCCGTCATGATAGCCGTCATATTCCGCGTGCGTGGCAAGACCTGCGGTGACCGCCATCAGAATGAGCGCCACCACCGCAAGAGTGAGGATCATGCCTAAAAAGCTCTTTTTAACTCTCATACATTGCCTCCCGCCGCCGATGTCATCCTCGGCGACGCCACACACATCTCCGCACACTCAAACATATACCCTACCATCCGAACATTGCACATATTGAAGATCCCAATATTCCCATGCATACCCTTTCCTGATAGCATCCCATTCGGTCATCGTGCCCTCAAAAATAATGAATGTTAGATTATCACAATCAGCAAAAGCATCCCCTCCTATGCGCGTCACGCTGTTGGGTATCGTGACGCTGATGAGAGAATCATAGTCCTCAAAAGCATAATCCCCTATATTTGTCACACCATTCGGGATCGTAAGTTCAGTGACAAGTTCGCCGTTAAGATATAGCGCCCCCCCATTACTCAACGGATTGGCATAATAGCCGCCAAAATCTATCTCTGCCCACTTTCCGATATCCGTGATGTTGACAGCCTCGAGAGAGTCGCAATCCGCAAAGGCGTACTCCCTTATGCTCGTCACGCTGTCCGGGATAGTAATCGAGGTGAGAGAGTCGCAATATGCGAAGGCATGATCTCCTATGCTCGTCACGCTGTCCGGGATAGTAATCGAGGTGAGAGAGTCGCAATATGCGAAGGCATGATCTCCTATGCTCGTCACACCGTTCCCGATGGTGACGGAGGTGAGAGAGTCGCAATTATAGAAGGCGTCGCTCCCTATGCTCGTCACGCTGTCCGGGATAGTAATCGAGGTTAGAGAGTCGCAATATGCGAAGGCATGATCTCCTATGCTCGTTACACTATTGGGGATAGTAAGACTTGTGCCATCATATCTGTAGAAGGCCTGACTTCCGATTTCCTTAATTTGCGGTCTTCCACCCCAGCTTATCTTGAATGCACAGCCGTTGAAAGCGCTCTCTCCTATTTTTGTCACGCTATCGGGGATAATGACAGAAGTCATGCCTTTACAACCAATGAAAGCATCCTCGCCGATGTCCGTCACACCATCTGTAATGGTAATTGATTCTATAAAATAACAATCGCTGAAGGCTCCTGCCGGGATACTTTCCCCGGTCACAGTCACATGGCTGAGTGACACAGGTATATAATAGTCAAAATACTCTCTTGACTGATCATCATCATAACCATAAGGTTGCCTGGAAGACGATGCATGGGCGAAGAGTTCCCTGCCAAAAACATAGCCAAGCGGATAACCGATGAGCGGCAATGTCATGGTCTCAAGCGCACTGCAGCCCGAAAAAGCGCCTTCGCCTACGCTCAACACGTTGTCCGGAATGGTGACGGAGGTCAGAGAGGAGCAGCCATTGAAGGCGTAGCTCCCTATCTCGCGCAATGTGGAAGGCAACGTCAACGAAGTGACGGCGTCGGCGTTTTTGAACACGTCAACATCGGCTCGCGCAACGGAACGGACGGGCTTGCCGTCGAGGTAATTTGGGATGACGACATCACCTTCGAGCTCGCAGCATACGATGCGGACTCCGTCTTCGTAGTCCTGATAATAAAACCCGTCCTGCACATCGTCATATCCGGCGTGCGTGGCAAGACCTGCGGTGACCGCCATCAAAATGAGCGCCACGGCTGCAAGGATGAGGTTTATTCCGAAAAAGCCCTTCTTCGACCTCATTCCTTCGCATCGCCTCCCAAGTATCCTAATTTACTGCGCACCATGCCGATGACAATGAAGACACTCGCCGCAAAGCAGATGACGGCAACGGCAAAGAGCGCTGCGACCCAAGGTGCCGTGTACGGCATAAACTCACCCTCGATGCCCCACACTACGATGGCGGCGAGCATGAAAACGCACCCGACCGCCAAAGCCGCCAGGCTCCAAACTTGCAAAGCACGGGCTTTGCGCAACAATTTTCTCTTTTCTTCTTCGAGCGCGGCTTGGCGCGCGGCTTCTTCACGGCGGCGCGCCTCCTCTGCGATGCGTTCCGCCTCGCGCTGTTTTTCCGCTGCTATCCGCGCCGCCTCTGCTGCCAAACGAGCCGCTTCGACCTCTTTGTCGTGCGCAACGGCGGCGGCATTTGCCCTGCTCAATGCGATCGCGCAGCCCATTGCGTCACTGTTTATGCTGTATGCCTTGATGACATCTCTATACTCGGGCATATTGTCCGCGAACTCTGTGCAATGCAAAAACTCATCATAGGTGCGGCATTTCAATTTGGCGAAAAGCAGCAGCAATGTCGCCTCCGCCGAACGCTTTCCGTCGTCATCCTGAGCCAACACCATGCGAGCATAATTTTCTGCGTTTGCAAAATCACCTGAAGCCAAACACAAGGTTGAGTAGTCCAAAACCCTTGCATAAAGTTCCTTATCCGCAGATTCAGGAAAATATTGCAGCAGTTTTACAAAGACCGCTCCGCTTTCTGCGATGACATCGGGAGCGATGGGGCTTTCAAGAAGCGGGGATGGCAAAAATTCACGAATATCACGTTCTGTTCCCTTGTTGTCCATATGCCCTCCTCAATCGCCTTGCGCGCCCGCCTGCGCGCGCATGTACATTAAACATAAGTCGCTCATCTGCGAGACAAATTTTGCCTGCTCCGCTTCCGACGAGCTGGTTTGCAGGATCTTTTCAAACGCCTCTTTATCCCAGCCGCTCCAATCGATGTCACGGATGCGGACATCGTCGCCGGAACCCGTCCAATTCATACGGACGCACAGCGATCCTTTCAGCGCCCTGTTGCACCCCGCATCGAGCGCGAGCGCGCTGTCATACATCGCCTTCGCTTCCGGAAAATGCCCGTTCGAGAGCTCGACATCCGCATAATCGCAACGGCACTTGACATGGAAGTCCGTGCTGCGGTCCGGATGGACGGCAAGGACGCTTTCGAAAAACGATCTGCTGCTCACCATTGCCATATTGGCAAAGTACGGCACATGCTCGCGGATGAATTTGTCGCGATCCGTGAAATCATACCGCACGATGAAGGAGAAATATCGCTCCGCCACTCCGAAAGATGAGTATGCCTTCAAAAAGTCCTTTTCCCATTTGCACAGCAATTTAAGGACGCTTTCCGCATCCGCCTTGGAAACGAGTTCAAGCCCGCTCTCCAACGGAGACAGATCGAGTTCACGGATTTTAGAAAGCTCGGAGGGCGCCGCTTCGTTCGCGATGCAAAAGTCATTGATCAAAGTTTCGCGATCCTGTCCGTTAAGGTCCTTCAATTGCGTGTTGTACCGCTCAGCCAAAGAAAAATAGCAATAGTGCAGGCTATCCCTTACAATAACGAGCAACAAGGCCGCCCGCTCGGCGGCATCGGCGATATGGCTGACCAAGAAGTCCAGCGCATCCGTCTGTTCGTGTTCCACCAACCGCTCGGACTTTATGCACAACAATTTGCGGATGCGCTCTACATTTTCGGAGGCATAATCGCCGCAAAGCAGATAGAGCTTTGAGACCGTTTCGGCATCTCTAGCGGAAAACTCGCTTGCGGACAGCAACTGCTCTATCCTTGTATAGACAAAAGAAAGCAGCCTTTCCGCCGTCTGCTTGTCAACGGCATATTCGATGGCATTCTGCAGGATGTCGATATTTTCCACTATCGCCCCTTTTGACGCACCGATGTCGCCGTTGCCCTTTATCAGGTCATAAAGAGCGGCATCTCTCAGCCTAAGGCACAGTTCCGCAAGCCACACGTCACCGTTCTTTTCGTCCTCACGCAGACACACATCAAGGAAGTCGCGCGCCATGTCAAAAAAACTTTGCCTGAGACAAGCCAATGCCGCGCCAAAATCATCACTTTGCTTGCTCTTTCGGAGACGAGCGCCTTTGCCCACCTCACGCATATTGACGGAAAGACGTGTGCCGCCTGCTTTTTTGCTGGCGACCGCGCTTCCGAGCTCGACAGTCCCGATGCTCTCACCCACCGTCTCATTCCTGCGCGCGGTCTTTTCTATGGTGATGCTGGTGCGTTCCAACACAGGCGGGCGACGCACTTGCCTGACGGCATCCAAAACATCTTCTATTACATTGATGAGGGTGTTGTAACTCGGACGTTTACTGTAGTCGAGGGCTTGTATATCGCGAAGCCCCAGCGGTAGTTCCTTAGGGTTGAAACCCTTGTAAAGGACGATGAGAGAGCCTTGCAATTTCCTTTTTTTGTCCATCGCACGGCGGTACCTCATCCACTCGTTCTGCACCCATGTCTCGGTGAAATACTCTTTTTTGCTGCCGTAAACGATGAGGACTTGCGCTTTGTCCAAAGCATTATAAATGTACGGTTCGTATTTCTCGCCGCCCTGCAACGATTCGGGGCTGAAAAACACCTTATAGCCCTTTTTGAGCAGGTCGAAATATAACTCGCGCATCTCCGCCTTGTCTTCCGTGTCCGCGCCGCCGTCTTCGGACGATTTATGACAAATGAAAATGTCATAATCGATATTCTTCGTCTTTTCATACCATTCGCGCGCGACATCCGCGATGTAAGCGGCGATCTTGATATAGTTTTCCCTGAGCTCGGGCGTCTCGGCAAGTCGGATCGCTTTCTTGTACTCATCGGTGCCGCGCAGATCGTTGTATTCGCTTTTGTAACACGACGGGACGGCACGCCCGTCGGCATCGTGCTCGAGCTTTATGCCGAACTTTGCGCGCACCAACCCCCAATAACCAGCGCTCCAGTCGGGATAATCCCTGATGAGAAGCTCAAATTGACTCTCCGCCTCGTCAAAATCCGGAGAATTTTTGCTCAGATTTCTTTCCGCGGCAGAGAATGCCTCCTGCTTCCTGAAATACGCATCCTGCTCCGCCAAAGACGGACTTTCTTGGACTTGGTACTCCGTGTCGCAGCATTTGCACTTCAGATAAGTACCGTAGTCTCTGAGATTGCCACCGCAAACCTGACATATGCTCGGTTTAAGCTTTTCCGTTCCCATTGTCTACTCTCTCAACCGTTTTCTTCCTGCCACTGTTCAAGGCGTTGCAGATCCTTGCTCTGGACGGAACTGGTGATCTTTTCTAGCGCCATATCGAAATCGTACTGCACGATCTCCTTGATGCCCGTCTTTACGCTGCGCAATGCGGAGAGTTCCTGCACCTCGTCCGTGAGATTGGTCATGTCCGCACCGTTGAAACCTTCCGTCCTCTCGACTATATCGTCGATGTCGATGTCGTGCACTCTGACCTTGCCGGAGCTCTGGATCTTGTTGAGTCTGTTCTCGATCATATACCGCCTCGCTTCCTCATCCGGAAGACCGACGTAAATGCGCGTGCCGAAACGCCCGGGACGCACGAAAGCGGGATCGATGTCCCACGGCTTATTGGTCGCAGCGATGAGGAAGAGGATGTGATCGTTCTGCTCTCCGTATGCTTCCATACCCTGGATCTGTCTTAAGAGCTCGGAACGCAATTGCCGCGCACCCTGGGCCTGCGTCGTGACGGGACAGATGGACTCCATCTCGTCGAAAAAGATCACGGAACACGGAAAACTCCTTGCCTCTTTGAACAGCGCAACCACCGCTTTTTCGGAGTTGCCGATCCCGCCGAGGACAAGATCGGACGGACCCACGGTGCAGAATTTTGCACCAATCTCGTGCGCGATCGCGGCGGCGACCATGGTTTTGCCCGTCCCCGGAGGTCCGTAAAGCAACACCCCGCCGCCGTTCTTTTTGACATATCCTTCATAAAGATGCGGGTTCATGAGAGGCAGCAACACCTTGCGCATGACCACCTCTTTGACGTCGTCCAATCCCGCAACATCGCTAAACGAGATCTTCGGCAACTCATCCCACGCGAATTTATAGCCTTTGAGCGCTCCTGCCGAAGACGGTTGAGGCGCCGGACGCTTCCAGCTCGCCGAGGCTTCCCTCAACAATCTTTCGGCATCCTCAAGCCCGACGGGTTTTGAGGGACGTTGCGGCTCGGGAGACGGGGCGATATCGTCCTCTTCCTCGTCCTCATCCTCGTCTCCATCATCATCTTCTTCGTCCTCGTCGTCGACATCGTCATCGTCGATCTCATCATCGTCTTCAACATCGACTTCTGCGGGATGAGGCATCGCGAACACGGTCGGAAATGTCGCAGCGGGCTGTGGCAGCGCCTTCCCCATGAGCATGCGATATGCCGCATCGGCGCTTCCGCTCTCTCGGAGCACGCGGGCAGCGGAAAGCAACAATCGTGCTTTACGCTCGCACTCTACTCGTTTGGAAATATCCGCTCTGCCTATCTCAACCAGACATTCCGCGGCATCGAGCAAAAGCCGCGCGACTTGTGCGGCGGCTTTCCCTTGCTCCATACCTTCGATCGCCTGCGAATATTTATTGTTGCAGAGGTTTCTCAGTTCCTGTACGGTCATATCAGATGATCTTGTTCTTTTCCGCCTCTATCTCTGCGGAAAGATCGAGCCCGGATGTCATGGGCATCGCACCCATACCCGACAGCTTCGCCCTTGCCGCATCGATCATGGGACGAACGGATGCGATCTCGGCGTCGCTGCGCGCCTTGTTCGCGGGGTTGGAACGCTTCATCGCGCTCGCCATCGTCTTCTGCGAGATCTTGATGCCGCGCATATATTTTGAGATCTTGACATTAGCCTTCTGGATCTTGCGCATGTCGACGCTGGCGGCTTTGCCCGATGCCATCTTGTCGAGTGCGCTCATCGCCATAGTCATGCTGGTCGCGATGGAGTTCGACACATTGATGATGTCAAAGTTCGCCTTGGTCTGGATGAGCCCGCTGATGGAATCGTTGAGGTCGATGAGCGCGTTGACCGCGATGTTGTAGGTCTCGGTGTCGCCGTTGACTTCGGCCTCCGCCGCGATCTTGGCATACTCGTCTCTTTTCTTTTTGAGCTCTTCGATCTGATCGGTGAACACCTGCATCTGCTCTTCTCTTTCCATCTGTTCCACGATCTCTTTTTCCTGCTTGGTCTTAAATAATGCCATTTTTGTTGCCCTCCGTGATGCTGTTGTTGTTATCGATCGTCGCAGCTCTCATTGCCGCGTCGAATTCCTGTTTTTCGCGCTGTTTGCGCATGAGTTCCTCTTTGTATGCGAGCGCGTCCGAACTCACCGACGCCGTCCCGCTGTCCAGCCCGAACACTTTCTCGTCCAATGTCGCCGTCCTGGTGGCAAGCGCCTTGATGTCCGCATCCATGCGCCTCAGGATCGCCATCGCCTTGTCGGGCTCCACGATGACATGTTTGAGTTTGTCTATGTCGAGGAGCACGCGCACTTTGCCGAGTTCTTCGGCGGCATAATCCGTCGCCTCCAACATCTCTTGCGCATTGGCATAGATCATATCTATGAGGTTGTAGCACGCCGAATAGTTGCCGTGACGAGTGTTGAGCATATCGATCTTGCTCTTTGCCGCCTTGATCTGACGATAAAGATCGTTGATGCGTCGCTCATTGTCCTCTCTGAGCATCGCCTGCTCATATTCGGAAAGGTCGCGCTCCACTGCGGAGATCTCGCGCTCCAACCGCCTGTCGTTTTCCGCAAAACTCTCTTTGACTTCCGCAAGTTCGGCGAGGCGCTCGTTGAGTTTCCTGCGATTGCGGCCGACTCTCGCCGCTTTCACCGCTTCCTCCGTGGTGAGCTCCGTCGCGCCGGCGAGCACATCCGTCCAAAGTGTGATCGTATAACACAGATCGTCGACCGCGCCCTCGAGACGGTGCGTCGCGTCTCCGTCCGCAGCTTTCTTAACTTCCGCGATGCGCTGCTCCGCATCCTTTGCGATCGCGCCCACGTTCTCATCACCCGTGCCGACGCTTTCGGCAAGCGCGTCGATTTGCTCTTTCATCCGGGCGATGGCGGCATCAACGGCGCCTTCACCAAGCCGCTCGTTCCGCTTTTTCTTTTCCAAACGGTATACAAGCGCTTTGAGTTCGCCTTCGATCTTGTCTTTAAGTTCGTTGTTGAGTTTTACCGACGGGGAATATTTCCTCATTGCTCATCCTCCTCATTTTCGTCTTCATCATCGGGATCACCCTCTGCATCGCTTTCTTCTTCGTCGGACGCAAGCGCCGCATTCCAACCAGCACGTTCCTTTTCGATGAGTGCGCTCATCTCATCCATCACGTCTTCCACCTCGTCGTCCGTAGGCTCCGCTGTGGCAAGCTCGGGCTTTTTCGGCTGCACGGCATCCGCGGCATTGCTCTGACCGTTGATGCGGGAACGGATCATCTCGAGGTCTTCCTCGTTGACATGTATGACGTTCACGGCAAGATCTTTCACATTCAGCCCGATGTCGCGGAACATCTTCTCACTCCGCAAAACTTCAAGAAAACGGGACCTGAACTCGCCTGCTTTGGACGCGATCTCGAACACCGAGATGTCTGTCCCTGCAAAATAACCGCCTAAAAGCGCCGTCCCGACATTCCTGACGATGGGGAAGGTGAGCTCTCTCAGCTTCTCCGACGTGATGTCGCTCTCGCCCGCAAACGAGGACGCGAGCTTAGGCACGCTGACAATGTCTATGTAATATTGCCCGCTTGCGCCGACGCGGTATGCCTCTCGGAGCCTTTCGTTGTTGATCTGGATGTTTCCGAATCCCCACGCCAGAGGAGTGAGCTCCTTCGTGCGCACGAAAGCGACCCGACATTTCTTGCCGAGGACATCCCTGCCGTAAGAAGAGAGCATCTTCTCCGAACACGGATCTATGCGGCACAACACCTTCTCGTCCGCAAAAACGATCGCGCTGTAACCGTTGGGGACATGCACTCCCATCGAACGATCCACAGTGACCGTATCGGTGTAATGCACGACCGAATTCGAGTTGGTTGAAACGGGTTCAAAAATCTTTTTTTTCATATTGCGTCTCCAATGAACAATTATAAGAATTGGTGTATCAAAAATTGAAACTCGCGAAAAAATTTTTTGCGCAAATATTTATTTAATTTAAAAGAAGCTTTAATTAGCGTCTTCCGGCATCACGACCGAGGACAAAATACGAGAACTCGCACCATACCTGACAGGGATACTCGGACTGCGCACACGCGGGATTGACAACGGGGCGGGGGTGTGAGATGATGGAAGTGTTCGAAGAAGGTGTCGGAGAGGGACGGTGAGAAGTGGCTGTGGCGGACGCGAAGAGCGGCTTGAACAGCGGCGCATCGTCCCGGCGGAGTTTGGCTGTAGCGGACGCGAAGAGCGGCTTGAACGGCGGCGCATCGTCCCGGCGGAGTTTGGCTGTGGCGAGCGGAACGGGTGCTCGGGCGGCGCGTCGTCACGCTTCGGCATCACGAGGGGAAGGATATGAAAAGGCTGAAAAAGGCGGGCATTTGTATTCTTGCGGCGGCGGTGGTGTGCTGTGCAGCGGCGGGGCTTTTTGCGTGCAACGACGAGCAGGCGCCGAAGGAGCTCGCTTACGTCTACGGCGCGGCGGAGACGGTGACTCCGTTCTGGATGAACACCTATGGGGACGAGACCGTGGTGTACAACGAGGTGGTGACTCCCATCCTGCACCCATTCAGCGACACGGCGTACGGCTATCTTGCCTACGAACCGACGCGAGTGATCAGCGTGCGCGACTACACGCTCGGCATTGAATACGACGCGGACGACTACACGGTGGAAGGGCGGAAGATCGGCGTCGATCCGGACGGCGGGATGCCCTATCTCCGCGACTTTTGGCTGGGCGGCAGGAGCATCCCGGAGGAGCTCTCGGACGGCGTCAACCCCACTCTTGCGGCATACAGCGACGGCGGCGGTCTGAACGGCGGCAGTCATGTGGTGAGCGAAGGCAGTCTCACCCGCACAAGGCACCTCGCCGTCACATACGCATTCGACCACACCGAGCAGGCTCTCGGTTTCGAGCCGCAGGCATACACTCCCGAGAATTTCGCGCGGTTCACCGCCAAACTCGAGGCGGGCGAGCCCGTCCGCATCCTGGTGCTTGGCGACAGCATCTTTGTGGGGATGAGCGCCTCGTCCATGGTGGGATTCGAGCCCCAGCTCCCCCCGTTTTTCGATCTGATAAAAACCGAACTTGCCGCGCGCTTCTACGGCGGTGACGCGGATATGATAGAGCTCGTCAACGTGAGCGTGGGCGGCGAGACCTCCGACTACGGCGTGCAGCTCGTCGAGGGCGGCGAGACCGATCTTGCGGGCTTCGACTTCGTGATGATCGGCTTCGGGATGAACGACGGCACCCTCAATGTCGCGCCCGCCGTATTCACGGACAACGTTGAGCGGATGATAGACGGCATAAGGCTGCACTCCCCCGACGCGGACTTTGCGGTGCTCGGCTGCTTCACCCCGAACCCGAGCTCCGTCTTCTTCGGCATCCAATCCTCTTACATCGAGCCCGTCCGCGCACTCGCGGATCAAAAGAACGTCAAGGCATCCGGCTGCACCTATGTCGGGATGTACGACATTTCCGCAGCCATCCTCGGGAACAAACAGCAGGGCGAGACCGTCTTTGACGACCGCTATATCTACATCGACATCTCGGGCAACTACACCAACCACCCCAACGACTTCATGGTGCGGCTGTATGCGGGCAGCGTGCTGGCGGCGTTCCTGCCCTTCGGGAGCGCGGCGCACACCGTCTGAGACGAGCGCCCGAAAGGAGGGAAAATGGACAACATCCTCGCGAAAAAGACCGTCGTCGCGATATGCTACGACTTTGACAAGACCCTCTCTCCCAAGGACATGCAGGAGTTCGGGCTCATCGAAAAGCTGAATTGCTCTCCGGAGGGGTTCTGGCGGGAGGCGGGGGAACTTGCGGAGCGGGAAGGCATGGATCACATCCTCGCCTATATGCTGCTCATCCTGAAAAAGTCCGCGGAAGGAGCTGCCGTGACGCGCGGAGATTTCAGGCGCCTCGGCAGAGACATCGAGCTCTACCCCGGCGTGGAGAGCTGGTTCCGCCGCATCGGGAGAGCCGCAAAGAGCGCGGGCGTCGAGGTGGAGCACTACATCATCTCGGCGGGGCTGAAAGAGATCGTCGAGGGCACCTCGATCGCGAAAAACTTTGCGGGCATCTATGCCTCGTCCTTCCTCTACGACGGCGACGAAAAACCGTATTGGCCGTGTCAAGTGGTCAATTACACCACTAAAACCCAATATTTGTTCAGGATAAGCAAAGGCTGCTGCGACCTCGGCGACGAGGACTCCGTCAACGAGTTCATGCCCGAAGAGGCACGCCGCATCCCTTTCACGAACATGATCTATATCGGCGACAGCGTGACGGACATCCCCGCGATGCGCGTCGTCAAGAACGGCGGTGGCACCGCCGTCGGAGTCTACAACCCCGCGGCGCAGAGCACGGACAGAGTGCAGAAGCTCCTCCTCGACGGGCGCATAGACTTCCTCATGCCTGCGGATTATACAGAGGGCTCCGCGCTTGAAAAACTCGTGACGCAGGTGCTCCGCAAGATGAGCGCCGCCTCCTCTCTCGAGCGCCTGAACCGCGCCCAGCGCAAGAGCGCGCGGGAGGGATGACCGCACTCCGCCCCCAATGACTGCAAAGAGACCGAACGGATGTTCGGTCTCTCTTTGTTTGTTTTTCTTTTTCGGATACGGCTGAGGCGTTCGTCGGGCACCCCCGCCGCCCGAAAGTCATTCCGCGGTCTTGACGGGAGCGCCTTCGAGGTAGGCGTTGAAGTCGTCGTAGACGTAGAAGGACGTGCGGTAGACAGGCTTGCCGGGGATGTGGCTTTCGTAGGCGTTGAACTCGAGGTTCCTCTCCCCGTACGTGTCGTCGCTGATGTGCAGTTTGAGAGTGCCGAGCTCGTAACCCGACAAGAGGTACATCTCAAAGCGGATATATTCCCCGTCCGTCACATAGCTGCCCTTGCCGTCCGTCTCGTAGTCGGAATCCACTTCCAGGGACGCCACTCCCTCGGGCAGGTCGTACTTCTCCACCGTAAAGTGGTGTTTGGCGAGGATGACATTGCTGTCGGAGTCGAACACGCAAGCCGACATGCCCAACACCGACATCGCGACGATGCACACGGCGGCAGCCACCAAAACAGATCTCTTCAACATGGAACTTCCCCTTCCCTGTTTATTCGTTTTTCCGCTTTCGCGCAGAGCGGGCGGAAGATATCCGCTCGCCCGTTTA
>UMHM01051270.1_pt1 | contig 12650 bp, 10 predicted proteins | sample 1965501 | NCBI WGS metagenome assembly UMHM01 (sample SAMEA4836095, study PRJEB28245) | human gut metagenome | biome: gut microbiome; material: fecal sample | place: Denmark | collected 2008
CCACCGCCGCCTCCGGCAGCAGCGGAACCGCCGCAAGCAGCGCCGCCAGCACGCAGCACGCGGCCAGCGCCTTCTTCGGCCAGCGCATCGGCAGCGCGCGCACGTCCGTTTTTTTCAGCCTGTCCGCCGTATCTTCCCGCTGAAGGCGGCAGAGCACGCCGGAATCGCCGGAAAATTCCATCGCGGTCGCCACGCGATCCATCCCGCAGAGCGCGTCCAGCCGCGCGGCCAGCCGCTTCTGCGTCGGGCGATAGCGCAGCGCGTACAGCGCCGCCGCCAGCAGCGCCCATACCGGCAGCATCAGCGCCTCCGGCCTTCCGACCGCGCCGCCGAAGCAGCGCCGTGCCAGCGCGAGCGCCAGCCAAACCGGCAGCACAAACAAGCCGCTGACGCACACCGCGCGCAGCGCGGCTTCCGCGGCCAGCTTTTTTTGAAACGGGCGCAGCGCCCGGCTGATTTCCTTCTCCATCCCGCTTCTCCCGTCGTTCATGCCTCGCGCGCGGTCGCGCTCAGCGCTTTTTCGCCTCGTCTCCGCCATGGTTGGCGGTCATCATCTGCACGACGTATTCCACAAACCGACGCTCCGCGTCCGTCATGGCCACGCCCCGCATGACGGCCATGTTGAAATCCAGCGTCAGCCCCAGATCCTCGATTTCCCGCGTCTGGAGCCGCGCGTTGCTGAGGTTTCCCGGCGGCAGACAGAACGAGATATAGCCCGCGCTCTGGATCAGCTCGACCGCCTGTTCCCATTCCGCGCCGTCGAGCATGATCTGCGGCGGACAGCCCACGCTTTCCAGCCGGTTTTGGAGCTGACGCATCACCTCGGGGTCGCTGTTGACCAAAATAACCTTGCAGCCCCTGAGATCCTCCATGCGCAGCGCCGCCTTTTCGCACAGCGCGTGCGTCGAAGACATCAGCACGCGCAGCGGCGCTTCCCGATGAAAGAGAATCTCCAGCTCCGGATCGTCAATCCGCCCGAAATACAGCCCGATCGTCTCGCGATACTCGTTGAGCGCCTCCTCCAGCTCCTGCAAAGAATAATTGTGCGTGCTCAGCGACATATCCGGGTTGGAGAGCACGAACCGCGAGAGAAAGTTGCGCGGGAAGAAGCTCAGCATGCCCCACGTCATGCAGACCTCTGCGCGCATCTCCCGCTGTGCCGCCGCCTTGCGGACATTGCTGACAATCATCTCGTATTTGCGGATGTAGCGCGGCGCATAGCGCGCCAGCGCCTGCCCTGCCGGGGTCAGCGTCACGCCCGAACGCCTGCGCACAAAGAGCTGAACGCCCAGCTCGTTTTCCAGCCTGTCCATCGCCTTGACCAGACCGGGTACGGAGATATAGAGCTGCTTCGCCGCGGCGTTGAAGCTGCCCGTGCTGCTCACCAAAGAAAAATACTGGATCTGCTTGACGTCCATGCGCACCTCCCGCGTCGCGCGAAATAAGCCTTTGCCGCTGAAAACAGCAAAGCCCGCCGCCTCTTTGATGAGACGGCGGGCCGATACGGCTGATTACATCCTCAGGTCGGTCGGGTCACTGCCCGCCTCCCGCCGGATTTTTTGGAAATCAAGATTAGGAGGTCTTGTGAGAGAACGCGGTCATAATGCCGCCGGTGATGGCCTGGCAGTCAACCGTCGCGCCGGAAACGGCGTCAACGCCCATATCCTGCGTGTCGATGATCTGCTTGGTGAACGCGGCGAACTGCTCGTCGTTCATGAACATGTTCTCGCGGCCCTCGCCCACGGCGATGCCCACAAGCTGCTTATCCTTGATGGTGTAGATGACCTCGAACGGATCATGCAGACCCTGAACCATGACGGAGTAGTCGCCATCCGCGGCCTCAGCCCACGGAGCAGCAGCGCCGCCGCCGAAGGTCGGGGTCAGCTCGGCACGGCCGCCCAGCATGGTGTCCACCGCGGCACGGCCGGAGCAGATCGCCTCATGCAGGTAGGTGCCGTTCTGGTACAGGTTGCAGACCAGGGAGCCGATTTCGCCGGCGGAGTAGAGACCCTCGATCGGCTCGCCGTCCCAGTTGAGAACCTGACCCTTGATGTTGCGGCGCGCACCGCCGGAGCAGGCCGGCATGGACGGCACTTCCTCGACCGCGTAGAACGGGCCCTGCTCGATCTTCGCCATCGTGGTGATGTCGCGGCCGAAATCGGTGTCTTCACCAGCATCGACCATCGCGTTGAACTTATCCACCTCAGCGCGCAGCTTCGCCGGATCCTTGCCGATCTTCTCGGCCAGCTCCTCGATGGTGTCCGCCTTGATGATCCAGCCCTTTTCCAGCTCGACGGAGTTGTCGTCGGACCAGTGATACGGGTTGCGGCAGGTCACCGGCCAGCCGATCCAAGCGTTGACCAGCGGCTGCGCCTTGAAGCAGTTGTCGTCCATAATCATATGAACCGGCTGCTGACGGGCGATCGGCACATCGACGTACTTGCCGTGCTCGTAGTACTTCATGTGCTGGCGCTGATAGGACTTCGCCTCGTTGTAATAACGGGTGCCGTCGGCGGCGACTTCCATCCACGCGCCGTGCGCCATATAGAACTGACGAACGAACGTCGTCTCAAAATCCGGAACCTTGATGCCGTGGAAGTAGCCGCAGGACATGGTCTGGCCGTCCATATGCCAGAGCTGAGCGCCCAGCGCCATTTCCATCTTCACGCCGTCGCCCGTGACGTACGGGGAGCCCGCGTTGTAGATGCGGTCGCCGCCGTTGAACTGGCGGTACATGTCCATATCGCCCTCGTAGCCGCCGGTGGCCAGCAGAACGCCCTTGCGCGCCTTGGTGTAGATCACGGAGCCGTCCGGCTTCTTCACGCCGACGCCCTCCACCTTCTTGGTGATGGCGTCCTGCACGAGGCAGATCACCTGATGCTCGTAGAGCGGCTTCGCGCCACGATAACGGGCAGCCTTGTCAAAGCCGTTCCAGCAGCCGCCGTTCTCGAAGGAGAGGCCGCCGTTCTTGTCGCGGAAGTGACCCGTCGCGCCGACGAAGTTCGCGCCCGGCAGATCCGGGAATTCGACCAGCAGGGTGCCCCAGCGCAGCGCGCCGCCGCCGGAGTAGCCGACTTCGTAATCGACCGGCTCGAGAACCGCCTGAATCCACGGCAGATCCGTCGCGAACTCGTTGGTCAGCCAGTTGAAATCCTCTTCCGGAATGACATGCGGCTCGTTCATCGCGCGCATGTAGGTACGCCAGGTCTCCAGATCGTTGGGGTCAACGAAGATGACGCACTGGCCGGAAGCAATCGCCTGACCGCCCGCATTCGCTTCGTCGGACTTATCGTAAATCACAGCGTCAACGTTGTGGTCGATTTCGTAAGCCTCGATATAAGCCGCCGTGCCCGCCATGCCGTAGCCGCAGATGACGATATCGTGCTCCTCGTCCCACTTCACGTTCTGGCTGTCCAGAACCCACTTGCTGGAATTTTTGTGAGCCGGCTTTTCCTCTTCCGCTTTCGCGTTGAGCACGCCGGCGCCAAGCAGACCAATGCCCGCAGCGCTCATCGCGGTCGCTTTCAGGAACTCCTTACGGGAAATGTTCTTCGCCATGTAAATCCTTCCTTCCTTACATGTGTTTGTCGAACCTGTGAGGGCGGCGCGGCGCACGGTTGCCCCGCGTCCCTTCTTTGATAACAGATTATCACACTCACCCCGGCGTGTCAAGACATATTTCAACCTGTTTTTCACATTGTAGAAACTGTTGGTTTATACGAGACGTCCGACCAATTTGCCATTTTTCCGTGTACGCATCTGCATTTTTTCATGTATCATTCGTCTTTCATTCGTTTTGTTCACGGATATACCCTTTTCGCGCATTTTCCGGATTGTTTGTCATAAACCAAACAGATATACCCGATTTTGCGTGCTTCCCGCCGCCCTTTTTCGATATAAAACCGACACGAAAACAGAAAGGAGAGCCGCCGAACCCTCGCCCGACAGCTCTCCTGTTTTTATGCTTCCTTACGTTTCGCGATGCGCCGTCTCGTCCTCCCCGGACAAGCAGCATTTACTCATTCCACCGGCACGAGCTGGCCGTCCGCGCCGATCTTCATCACATCGTCGTCCATGCCGCCGACGACGAGCTGATCCGCGTCGCTGAGGCCATATTGATCGTAGGCCGCGCGCAGGTCGGAAACGTTGTACTGCATCACTGCCGCGCCGCTCTTGTTCAGCAGGGTCACGGTCGTGATGTTCGTGCGTTCCAGCACCTCCAGCACCCTTTCGTCAAAGCGCATCGTCAGCTTCTCCGGGTTTTCGTCGTTCACGCGCAGGCTGACGCCCTTGCTGCCGTCCGCGCTCCAGCTCAGCTTCTCGCGGAAGTTTTCGCGCGTCTCGCCGACGAACAGGCGCAGGTTGTAGCTGTGGTAGCCCAGATAGAGCTGCTTCACCCAGTACGGGCTGCCGTATACGCCGCCGACAGCGCCCGCCTGACGCTTCATCTCCATCTCGTGGCGGAAGGCTTCCTCGCTCGTGTCCATGGGCTCCGCCGGTTTTTCCTCCTCCACAAGGATGGTCACCGCCTCATATGTGACCTCGTCGTTTTCGCCGACGCACTTAATCAAAACGGTGTATTCGCCCGGCTTCTCCCAGATGGGCAGCGCGGCCAGCTGGCTCTGAATTTCCGCCTGCGTGGTGCTGCTGGTCACGTTGAGCATCGCGTCCGCCTTTTTGCCGTTGACGCTGGTGGTGCCGCTGTTCTTATCCTCGACAACGACGGTGCCGCTGCCGCGGCGCTCACCGGAGAGCACGCCTTCGCCTGCCGTGCCCGGCTTGGCCTCTTCGCTGGTGACGCTTTCCGGCGCGGTTTCGTCGTCGTGATACGTCTCGCTGTCCTCGTCCAGTGCGACGACGGCGGAGATACGCGCGGGAGCCCTTGCTTCCAGCGTCATCAACGCGCCGTTCAGCTGCGGCTTGCCGCCCGCCACGTCGCCGCTGTTGCTGATGACCGCGGTCGAGCCGACGCCGTCTGTCCATCCCTTGAGATCTCCGTAAACCGTGCCGCTCTCCCGGTTGTCAGCGGAAACGTGGCCTTCCTTTTCCGCGCCGACGGCCATGTTGCCGTTGACCTCGCCATTGTTGACCAGATCCACGCGGCCGCCGTCCGTGTAGCCGCCCATGCCGCCGTCAGCCAGGCCGTTGTTGGTCAGGCTGGCCTTGCCGTCGAGGTAGGCTTCCGCGCTCATCGTGCCGGACTCGCCGTTGTTGGTGATGGTGAGCGATGAGCCTTCGCCCTTTGACCAGCCGCTTGTGCGCAGGGAAACGTCGCCTTCGTTGGTCGCGGTGGTCGCGCCGCCCGCCAGCGCGTTGGCCAGAAGCTCGTTCGCGTAGCCTTCGTTTGTGATGGTCGTGGTCGCGCCCTCGCCCAGCGAAAAGCCGTCCAGCGCGTCTTCGACTGTGCCCTGATTCGTCATGGTCATCTTGCTGCCTTTGTCCTGCGCGCTGCCCCTAAATTCGCCCTGAATGATGCCGGTGTTCTCATTGTTCACCGTTGCGCCGTCCAGCGCGTCCACCTGCAGCATCTTTTCCATCGTGCCGGCATTGCTGACCTGCGTATCTTTGAAGGCGTGGACCATAACGTTTCCTTGAACCGTTGTGTTCTCGTCAAATGTGATTTCTTTAATGTTATTCCTCTCGGTGACATTCACATCGACGCTGTAATCGCCCAGCATCTCATCGTTGGCTTCTTCAATCGTGACGCCCTTGAATATAAGGCCATGAATACGATCAGCCAACTGCTTCACCCATGGCGCACCACCGACCATCACGCCACCCTTGATGGTTCCGCCCGTGATGGTTGCTTTTCCATCTGCGTCAACCAGAATGTCGATGTCGTTTTCATCCGGGCTATCGCCCTTTACAGTTGTCTGGCCGCCGTTGGAATGGTTGTTGATTGCCTGAACAACGCTTCCCCACGTTACCGCGCTGGCCGTCATCGGCTGCAAAAACATCGCCGCCGATAGGGCGAGCGCCGCCGCGCGCTTCAAATTCGCCATTTTCCGTTCCTCCCTATAATTAGTTAAGATATATGTTACCCCCCCCCATTCCAAAAAGTCAATATCATTTTCGCAGTTATTTAACAGATTTCGCATCTTTAATTGGTAAGATTTCAGCATTTTGCACAAAAATAAGCGGGTCGCCCAACAAACGTCAGACGACCCGTCCTTCGGGGGATTCCCTTACATATTCTCCCTGACCACGCGCTCGATGTACGCTTTCTGCGCCTCGGTGAGCGTCGGGAACGGCTTTCGGCAGCCGCCGCAATCCACGCCCTGCGTCTTGAGGATGTGCTTGATGGACGGGAACAGCGAGCAGGAGACGAGCGCCTGCATGATGTTGTTCGCGCGCTTCTGAAGCGCCTGCGCCTTCGGGATATCCAGCGCGCTGTACGCCGCCTCGATTTGGTTGAACAGCGGCAGGGTGAAGTTGAAGGTCGAGCCAATCGCGCCGTCCGCGCCGAGGATGCGCGCGCCGATGTATACCTCGTCAAACCCGCCGTAGATGACCAGTTCCGGATTCAGGTCGCGGATGCGCTCCATCTGGTAGAGGTTGAGGCTGGTCTGCTTCACGCCCGCAATCGTGCCGTCGGTCAGCATGCCGCGGATGTGGTCGTCCGCGATATCCAGCTCCACGCCGGTGTTGCCCGGAAAGTTGTAGAGGAACAGCGGCAGATCGACGGCTTCGCGCAGCGCGCCGTAATACGCGCTGATGGCCTTCATGCCGAATTTGTAGTAATACGGCACGGTGGAGATCATCGCGTCGTAGCCCAGCGCCTTGGCCGTCTTGGCGTATTCGATGGCCTCGTCGGTCGAAATCGCGGCGACGGAAGCCATCAGCTTCGTCTTTTCGCGGTTTTCGTATTGCGCGGCGGCCTGCAAGCCCTCCACGCGCTCCTCATGCGTCAGCAGCGGGCACTCGGCGCTGCTGCCGCCGATCAAAAAGCCCTTCGCGCCCTCGGCGATGGTCTTGTCCATCAGCTTGTGGAGCGCGGGCGCGCTGAATCTGCCCTGTTCGTCATACGGGGTCACGGCGGCGACAAAGAAGCCGCCCATATCCTGCATCTTCTTCATGCGAATCTCTCCTTTTTATCCTCGAAACGGCACGAGAACGCCGTGCGTGACGATATAGCCCTCCTGCGCGGCGGCGAGCAGCGGGCCGTCCGCCTTCGCGTCATCGGTGTACATGGCGCGGATTTCAAACGCGCCGACCGCTTCCCCGATGCGGCGCAGCTTCTCCTCGCCCTTGCAGTTTTTGCCGATCAGCGCGCCGGTTTCCGCGTCGCACTTCGTGCCGATGAGCCGCGGCACACCGAGGATTTTCGCCGCGTATTGCAGCTCAAACTCCGGCGACGCGGACGCGATCACGATCGGCAGATCGCGCGGCCGGTCAAAAAACCACCGCCCCAGCTTGGCGCGCGTCCGTTCGTCCTGCCAAAACAGCTCGGCCTCCTTTTCAAGGCTGAACCGCTTGGCCATTTCGCCAAAGAGCACGCTCTTGAACTGCGTCAGATTGCGCCTGCCCAGCGCGAGCAGCACCGATGTGCCGATGAACCGGGGCAGCCCCGCCAGCACGGCGGGATGACGGCGCAGGCAGAACCGCGTAAAATCCACCGTGGAATCGCCGTCGTAAATCGTGCCGTCAAAATCATAAACGTCGATGCGCATACGTTCCTCCGTCCTTGTTTCCGTCGCGGTTAGTATACCATGTTTCGCAAAAAAAGAGAAGGGGAAAACGCGCCAGCCCGGTTTCGCGCGCGCGGGGCGTTTTTCGGCCAAGCGCGCCTGAGCCGATAGATTTATGGTTGGCTTTTGGCCGGTTTCCCGTTATAATGGAGGTAACAACATCAATCAGAAAGGGGCTTGTTTCTATGTCCAATCCGAATATCCCAACGCCGCACATCACCGCCAAAGAGGGCGATTTCGCCCGCACCGTTCTGATGCCGGGCGACCCGCTGCGCAGCAAATTCATCGCCGAAACGTATCTGGAGAATCCCGTGCTGGTCAACGACACGCGCGGCGTTCAGGGCTACACCGGCCTGTACCACGGCAAGCGCGTCTCCGTGATGGCTTCCGGCATGGGCATACCCTCCATCGGCATCTATTCCTATGAGCTGTTCAATTTCTACGGTGTGGAAAACATCATCCGCGTCGGCACGGCGGGCGGCCTGTCCGACAGTGTGAACGTGCGCGACGTGGTGATTGGCCTGTCCTCGTACACCAATTCCAACTTCGGCCGCCAGTTCGGCTTTGACGGCAACGTTGCGCCGTGCTGCTCGTTCAAGCTGCTGGAGCAGGCCGTCGCCGCCGCGCGCCGGATGGGCATAGAGCCAACCGTCGGCCCGCTGTATTCCTCGGATATCTTCTACGACGAGTCCGGCATGTCCGGCAAGCTCAAGAAGCTGGGCGTGCTGGCGGTGGAGATGGAATCCGCCGCGCTGTATCTGAACGCGGCGCGCGCGGGCAAGAACGCGCTCGCCATCTGCACCATTTCGGATCACCTCAGCAAGAACGAATCGCTCGACGCGCAGGCGCGCCAATTCTCCTTCACCCAGATGATGGAAATCGCGCTGGACATCGCGTGAAAGGATGATGCGCTGTGCTGAACCGGATTTTTCTTTCCGCCGATATTGAAGGCACCTGCGGCATCGCCCACTGGGCGGAAACCGAGCTGGGCAAGCCGGATTACGAGCCCTTCCGCCGCCAGATGACCCGCGAGGTCGCCGCCGCCTGCGAGGGCGCGTTCGCCGCCGGATGCGAGGATCTGCTGATTAAGGACGCGCACGACAGCGCGCGCAACCTGATCCCCGCCGAGCTGCCGGAGCGCGTGAGCATCTTCCGCGGCTGGGGCAGCGACATCCACTCGATGATGTCCGGCATTGACGCGAGCTTCTCCGGCGCGATTTTCACCGGCTATCATTCCTCCTCCAATACGGACGCCAGTCCGCTGTGCCACACGATGAATCTGGATAACGTGTCCATCCGCATCAACGGCATTCAGGCCAGCGAGCTGGTCATCAACACCTTCGCCGCCGCGCTTTACGACGTGCCGGTGCTGCTGGTGACGGGCGACTTGGGCGTATGCGAGCAGGCCAAGCGGCTCTGCCCCGCGGTTTACACCGTGCCGGTCAGCCGCGGCTGCGGCAACGGCTCAATTTCGATCCATCCGTCGGAAGCCGTCCGCCGCATTCGCGAAAAGGCCGAGCTGGCCGTCGCGGACGGCGTCGCCCACCCGGAGAAATTCGCCGTCGCCCTGCCGAACAACTTTGACGTTGAAGTGGAGTTTGTGAAGCACAACCGCGCCCGCCGCGCGAGCTTCTACCCCGGCGTGAAGCAGCTCGGCCCGCGCACGGTGCGCTTCTCTTCGGACGCATACTACGACGTGCTGCGGTTCTTCATGTTCTGCTTATAACGCCTTCCGCCGCGCGCGAAAATCCATCCATAAAAAAAGCAACTTGGGCAGATTATCTTTGCCTCAGTTGCTTTTCTTTTGTGTATGCGGCGTTATTCCCTCGCCTTTTCCGCCTTTTCGACGATCTCTTCCATATTCAGCCGATGGTGGCGCTTTTTCGGCGGCGTGAGCAGATACAGCCGGTAGCGCTCGCGCACGTCTTCCACGTCCTCCCGGCTGGCGGGATAGGCGCGCTGGTGCATAATCAGCGTGTTGGCGCTCGTGCGCTTGAAGTGCATCTGCCCGTAGACAAAGCCGTGCTGCGGGCAGACGGAAATCGCCAGATAGCGCTCCCGCCCGCCGTCAAACCACGGCGTATCAAACGCGGTTCGCTTGCCGCAGGCGGGGCAGGGCAGGCTCATCAGCCGCTGATCCGCCAGCGCGTCCGTCTGAAACATGTACGGCGTGGGCAGTGAGCGCAGCGCGGAGGCGGCAATGCGGCTCTCCTTTTCCAAAATGTGCTCAAGCTGCATGCGCCGCTCGGGCGCGAGCGCCGTCACCGCCCGATCCACAATGGGCAGCAGCGCCGCCGTACATTCCGCGTCGTTCACCGCGCGGTGCGCCGCCACATCCAATTCGACGTTCATCAGCTCCATCGCCGCGTGCAGGTTCATCTGCTTGTGCTCCCCGCCGAGGCAGCAGAAGCCGAAGACGAGCTGCGCGTCAATCGGCGGCGCAAACGGCATCGGGGTCATAAAAAACGCGGCGTTGCGCTTGAGCACGGGATAATCGTCCCGCCCCCACGTCACAAGCTGCGCATCCTCGCCGCACCACGCGATAAAATCGCCGAAGACATCCGAAAACGAGCGCCCCTGCGCAAGCTCCTGCTCGGTGATGCCCGTCACCTGCTTGATATGCTTATCCAGCCGCTTATACACGCGCGGGCGAATCAGCTCGCTGAAGCGCGAAACCACGTTCCCCGCGCGATCCACGCGGCACGCGCCGATTTCGATGATCTCGTGCGGCATGCGGTGGTTCGGGTTATAGCCGCTCTGGTTCCATTCCAAATCAAAAACGATGATATTTTGTATATCCTGACTGAGCAAAGAAAACATGTTCCACATCCCATTAAACGCAAATCCGTATTCTTTTTTGCTTTGCAGCACATCCTATTGTACCGCATCGGCCTCCATTTTCATAGAGGAAATTCTGTTTTGCGGCCATTTTGACCAAAACTTTCCATGCGCATCGGTTGAATCTCCGCGCGTTTTCTGCTATGATTACCCGTAAAAGCGGGCTGAGCCCGCCTTCGCTTCCGCCAAAGTCGGCAAAGCGTCCAAGTCCTGCTCACGCGGGCGATTTTACGCGATTTCTTATACGTTCACGTTAAAAAGCGGGCTGAGCCCGCCTTCGCCTCCGCCGAAGTCGGCAAAGCGTCCAAGTCTTGCTCACGCGGGTGATTTTACGCGATTTCTTATACGTTCACGTTAAAAAGCGGGCTGAGCCCGTCTTCACTTCCGCTGAAGTCGGCAAAGCGTCCAAGTCCTGCTCACGCGGGCGATTTTACGCGATTTCCTATACGTTCACGTTACAAACCACGAGGGGAGATGAACACGGATGAATCTTTTCGATATTCTCGGCCCGGTGATGGTCGGGCCGAGCAGCTCGCACACGGCCGGCGCGGTTCGGTTGGGGCGCATCGCGCGCAGGCTGCTGGGCGAGGGCACGCCGTGCAGGGCGGATATCACGCTGTTCGGCTCCTTCGCCGCGACCGGCTGCGGCCACGGCACGGATCGCGCGCTGATCGCCGGTCTGCTGGGCTTTCAGCCGGATGACGAGCGCATCGCGGGCAGCTTCGGCTGGGCGGAAAAGGCGGGGCTGTCCTTCTCCTTCGCCACGTCCCACGTCGGCGGCGAACACCCGAACACCGCGCGCGTGGATCTGGTCGGCCGGAGCGGCAAAACCCTGTCGATGACCGGCTCGTCTCTGGGCGGCGGGCGCATCATGGTGGTGGAGATGAACGGCCTGCGCGCCAACTTTTCCGGCGACCTGCCCACGCTGATCGTGCAGAACATCGACCAGCCCGGCCACGTCAACGAGGTCACCGGCATGCTGACCGAGCGCGGCATCAACATCGCGACCATGCAGCTCTACCGCGACCATCCGGGCGGAAACGCCGTAATGATTATCGAGACGGACAAGGCCGTTCCGCCGGACGGCCTCGCGTGGCTGGAACGCTGCGAGGGCATCACGCGCGTGACGTTCATCGACGCGGAGCGGGAAGAATAACAGGGGGGAATCGGTATGGCCATTGAATCGCTTCAGGCGCTTGTGACGGCAAGCGAAAACCGGGATATCTGCGATGTCATCATCGAGAGCGACTGCGTGGATCGCGGCGTGACGCAGGCGGAATCCCTTGAAAAGATGCGCGGCCTTTACGCCGCCATCCGGCGCGCGCAGCGCGGCTATGACCCGAAGCTCCGCTCCGCCAGCGGCATGGTCGGCGGCGACGGCGAAAAAATGCGCGCCTATGTGCAGCGGGGCAAAACCATCTGCGGGGATTACATCGGCGGGGTTATCGCGCAGGCGCTGGAGATGGGCGAAAGCAACGCCTGCATGAAGTGCATCGTCGCCGCGCCGACGGCGGGGAGCTGCGGCGTTCTGCCCGCGGTGCTGCTGCCGTATCAGCAGCGCGAGGGGCTGAGCGACGAGGCGATGGTGCGCGCGATGTATGTCGCGGGCGCAATCGGTCAGGTCGTCGCGGCCAAAGCGTCCATCGCGGGCGCGGCGGGCGGCTGTCAGGCGGAAATCGGCACGGCCAGCGCGATGGGCGCGGCGGCGCTGTGCTATCTGGGCGGCGGCGACGCGCAGGCCGTCTGCCACGCGGCGGCCATCGCCATCAAGGCCATGCTCGGGCTGGTCTGCGACCCGATTGCCGGGCTTGTGGAGGTTCCCTGCGTAAAGCGCAACGCGGCGGGCGCCGTGATCGCCATGTCCAGCGCGGATATGGCGCTGGCGGGCATTCGCTCGGCTGTGCCGCCGGACGAGGTGATTCTGGCGATGCGCGAGGTCGGCGACAAGATGGACGTCTCCCTCAAGGAAACGGGCGTCGGCGGCGTGGCGGGCACGCCCTTCGGGCAGAAGATCGCCGAAAAGATGGGGATGGCGTAAACTATTATACGGCAAAGGGCTGCCGCAGAAGGCCATATCGGTCTTCATGCGGCAGCCCTTTATGATGATGCGCGTTTATCCGGCGA
>UMHM01055948.1_pt1 | contig 12646 bp, 9 predicted proteins | sample 1965501 | NCBI WGS metagenome assembly UMHM01 (sample SAMEA4836095, study PRJEB28245) | human gut metagenome | biome: gut microbiome; material: fecal sample | place: Denmark | collected 2008
TGCCGATTTTGGTGAATCAGTGCACCACGGTCACCGTGCATTCGGCGAAGTTCACGATCTGGCGGGACACCGATCCCAGGAAGTGCGCGTCCAGCCCGGACAGGCCACGCGAGCCGACCACCAGATGGCTGGCGTACCGCGAGGCCGCGATCAGACCTTTGGATGCGGGAATATGGAAGGCGTTTGTGCTGACCTTGACGCCATCGGGAATCCGGGCCTTGGCCATCAGCTCAGAGAGAATCTCCTCGGCGCGGCGTTGACCGACCTTCACCGGTGCCACGGCGTTCTCATAGCCCGGAATAACGCCCAAATCCTTGAGCTGCCAGCAGAACATCACATGCAGCGGCGCGTCGTGCAGTCGTGCTTCTTCCAGTGCGAAATCGAACGCACGGCGGGAAGTCTCGGAACCATCCACACCAACCACCACCGGGCGGCGAGCCTCCTCAACCACCGGCTGAGGCTGCGTGTAGTGAACGGGCTTGTCTCCCGGAGTCAGGGCGTTGGCAATGGCCTCGGTCACGGTCTCATCCTCGCTGCCGGCGATGCGCACCACGGTCACCGGCACTTCGGCGGCCTCGGCCAGCGAAGCGGACAGGGACCCCATGAACCAGCGGGCCATACGGCTCAGCGAGCGGCGGCCGACCACGATCTGCTGCGAATCATGGCCGATCTGCAGCAGGGCCGAAGTACCGGAGGCCTTCACCGAGGTGAGCTTCAGATTCGCCGGATCGAAGTCGATGCCTGCAGCGGCCTTGTCGACCCACACACGCAGCTCGTTGGCAATATCGTGGCGGACCTTGGCCCAGGCCTCGTCGCTGTCCGGTTCGGACCCCATATCCCAGGAATGCGTCCAGCCAAACACGGCGTTGACGCTCTGACCGGTTAACGAGGCCTCCTCAAGCGCCCACTTCAGCGCGGCAAAGGATTCATCGGAACCATCCACACCGACAACGATGTCGGGCTTGGTTGCAGCTTCACTCATTTCGAGCCTCCTTGTAATCGACTACGGGTGAATCTAGAACCAGCATATCGTTTTCTTCTCCTCTCACGGCGCAATTCGTGGAATCCGATGAATAAACGTCATCGTGAATCGGTAGAGTAAGACGGAATGTCAATTGAGGAAGGACAAGCATGTTCGAACGGTTTACCGACCGTGCACGGCGCGTGATCGTGTTGGCGCAGGAAGAGGCGAGGGCCCTTCAGCACAACTACATCGGCACCGAACACCTGCTGCTCGGCCTGATCCGCGAAGGTGAGGGTGTAGCCGCCAAGGCACTCGCCTCGAAGGGCGTGGAGCTGGATGCCACCCGCAAGCAGGTTGAAGAAATGATCGGCAAGGGCAACGCGGCTCCGAACGGGCACATCCCCTTTACTCCGCACGCCAAGCAGGTGTTGGAGTTTTCGCTGCGTGAAGCCCTGCAGCTGGGCCACAGCTACATCGGCACCGAGCACATCCTGCTCGGCCTGATTCGCGAAGGCGAAGGCGTGGGCACCCAGGTGCTCATCAAGATGGACGTCGATCTGGGCGAGTTGCGTAGCGCGACCATCGATATGATTCGCGGCAACTCCGGCACCGGCACCGGTGACGGCAAGGGCGACTTGGCCAACGCCGGCGGCGTGACGGACAAGCAGAACAAGTCCGGTTCCGCCATCCTCGATCAGTTCGGCCGCAACCTGACCGCCGAAGCCGCTGAAGGCAAGCTGGACCCGGTCATCGGCCGTACCAACGAGATTGAGCGCGTTATGGTCGTGCTTTCCCGCCGCACCAAGAACAACCCGGTGCTGATCGGCGAGCCCGGCGTGGGCAAGACCGCTGTGGTCGAAGGCTTGGCCCAGAAGATCCAAGCCGGCGACGTGCCGGAAACCCTGAAGGGCAAGCAGGTCTACTCGCTGGACCTCGGTTCCATGGTGGCCGGCTCCCGCTACCGTGGTGATTTCGAGGAGCGCCTGAAGAAGGTGCTGAAGGAAATCAAGACTCGTGGCGACATCGTGCTGTTCATCGACGAGATTCACACCATCGTGGGCGCCGGCTCGGCTGACGGCGCGCTGGGTGCCTCCGACATGTTGAAGCCGATGCTGGCCCGTGGCGAGCTCCAGACCATTGGTGCCACCACCACCGACGAGTACCGCAAGTACATCGAGAAGGACGCGGCTCTGGAACGCCGTTTCCAGCCGATTCAGGTGCACGAGCCGACCATCGCCGAGACCATCGAGATCCTGAAGGGCCTGCGTTCCCGTTACGAGAACCACCACCACGTGACCATCACCGATGGCGCGCTGCAGTCTGCCGCAGAGCTGTCCAGCCGGTACATCCAGGACCGTAACCTGCCTGACAAGGCCATCGACCTGATCGATGAGGCCGGTGCACGCCTGCGCATCAAGCGCCTGACCGCCCCGCCTGAGCTCAAGGAACTCGACGAGAAGATCGCCAAGATCGCCGCCGACAAGGACGAGGCCATCAAGGGCCAGGACTTCGAGAAGGCCGCCGAACTGCGCGACAAGCAGGAGAAGCTGGAAGCCGATCGCAAGCAGAAGGAAGACTCCTGGCGCGAAGGCGAGTCCGACGTCAAGATGGTCGTGGACGAGGACGTGATCGCCGAGGTCATCAGCTCCACCACCGGTATCCCGGTGTTCAAGCTGACTCAGGCCGAGTCCAAGAAACTGCTCAACATGGAAGCCGAACTGCACAAGCGCATCATCGGCCAGGACGAGGCGGTTTCCGCCCTGTCCCGCTCTATCCGCCGTACTCGCGTGGGTCTGAAGGACCCGAAGCGCCCGTCCGGTTCGTTCATCTTCGCCGGCCCCACCGGCGTCGGCAAGACCGAGCTGGCCAAGACGCTCGCCGAATTCCTGTTCGACGATGAGGACGCGCTGATTCGCGTGGATATGTCCGAGTTCTCCGAGAAGTACGCGGCTTCGCGACTCTTCGGTGCGCCTCCGGGATACGTCGGCTACGAGGAAGGCGGCGAGCTCACCGAAAAGGTGCGCCGCAAGCCGTTCTCCGTGGTGCTGTTCGACGAGATCGAAAAGGCTCATCCGGACATCTTCAACACGTTGCTGCAGGTGCTCGATGACGGCCACCTGACCGACGGTCAGGGCCGCAAGGTGGACTTTAAGAACACCATCATCATCCTGACCACCAACCTCGGTACGCGAGACATCGCCAAGGCCGCCAACACGGGCTTCAACCTAGGTGCCAACAACGAGTCCAGCTACCAGCGCATGAAGGACCAGGTCAGCTCCGAATTGAAGCAGCAGTTCCGCCCGGAGTTCCTGAACCGTCTGGACGACATCATCGTCTTCAAGCAGCTCACCGAGCCGCAGGTGCGCCAGATCGTGGATCTGGACGTCAAGCAGCTCAACGACCGCCTGTTCGACCGTCATATGTCGCTCGAACTCACCGACGCCGCCAAGGACCTGCTCGCGCAGAAGGGCTTCGACCCGCTGCTCGGTGCCCGTCCGCTGCGCCGCGTGATTCAGCGCGACATCGAGGACGCCATCTCCGAGAAGATCCTGATGGGCGATCTCGAAGACGGTCAGCGCGTGATTGTGGATGCGGAAGGCGAGGGTATCCTCGGCGAATTCACCTTCAAGGGTGAGGAGTTCGAGGAGCCGGCCGCCGCCGATAAGCCCGCCGAAGACGGTGCCGCCACTGATGGCGAGACTCCAGCCGACGCCACTCCGGCCACTGAGCCGGCCGAATCCGCTCCCGCCGATTCCGGTGACGCTCCGCAGGAGTAGTCCGTTTCGATAGCGTAGCTAGCGCATACCAGCAAAGCTCCCCTTGACAGGGGAGCTGTCAGCGAAGCTGACTGAGGGGTAGACCTGCGCACACATGATGTGCACGTTTGTGGTCTACCCCTCAGTTGCCTCTGGCGACAGCTCCCCTGTCAAGGGGAGCTACTGTTTGTGTCGGATTATTACAGCAGGGCGAGTCCGGTGTCGATGGTCTCCTCGCGGGTAAACAGCGTGCGGCCGGCGCGCACCGAACGCAATACCGAGCAGCGCTCATACACGGCGTTGAACACGCTATCGGCGTCCAGCACAATGAAGTTTGCTGGCTTGCCCGTTTCCAAGCCGTACATATCGCGCAGGCCCAACGTAGTGGCACCGTTGACGGTCAGGAACTTCAACGCATCGTCGATTTCTTCAAAGCTCATCATCTGTGCCAAATGCAGCACATAATCAAGAATGAGCATCATATTGCCATTGCCCAACGGGTACCACGGGTCCTGCATTGAATCCTGGCCCAATGACACATTGACACCCGCCTCAGTGAGCTCCTTGACTCGCGTGATGCCACGGCGCTTGGGGAAGGGATCCTGACGGCCCTGCAAATACAGGTTCTCGGTGGGGGCGCAGGCGAAGTTGATATGCGCCGCCTTAAGCAGCTTGGTCAGGTGGAAGAAGTAGGCGTTGTCCGCCGATCCCAGCGAACAGGTGTGGCTGGCGGTGACCTTCGGGCCAATGCCAGCCTTATATGCCAGCGCCGAAAGCAGCTCCACGTAACGGGAATTCGGATCATCCGTCTCATCGCAATGCACGTCGATGAGCTTGTCGTATTTCGAAGCCAACTCAACTACCGTGTGCATGGAATGCTCGCCAAACTCACGGCACTGTTCGAAATGGGGGATGCCGCCCACGCAGTCGGCACCCATCTTGAGTCCTTCCTCCACCAGCTCGGCACCCGATTCGCCATGCGGGCCCTCGTAGGAGTACATGCCCTCCTGCGGGAAGCTGACGATCTGGAGAGTGACCGTATCCTTCAATTCCTCCTTAAGCTCCAGCAGCGCCTTTAACGAGGTCAGGTTCGGGTCGGTCACATCGGCATGGGATCGAATGAGCTGCACGCCATGCAGCATTTCTTTCTTAATGCCGATTTTCGCGCGCTGCTTGATCTCGTCGACCGTCAAGTCGGACTTGGTCTCACTCCATCGCTGGATGCCCTCAAACAAGGTTCCGCTTTCATTCACCGCACCGGGCTTGCGGGCCGTGAATACGTAATCAAGGTGCAGATGCGTATCGCAGAACGGTGGGCAGACAAGTTTGCCGCCCAGATCGACCACCTCAATGGCCGCCAGATCACCACCCTGAGCCTCATATTGTTGCGCGAGTCCGGGGCCGAATGCGGTGAACACACCATCCGTGACGAGAATGTCCTGCAATGGCAGGGTGCTTGCAGCCGTGCTTCCGGGTTCTCCGGTGGCGATATGTGCGTTGGTGAACAGTGTGGTAGTCATCGTCGCTCCTTCAACTGGTGTGTTGCCGAACGGTTACGTGAACCGACTGCCCGCGTAACCAACTGAGGTTATTGTCAACAGCACGCTTTGCGGTGAGGTTAACCGGAACGACCGGTGTTCCGCGGGGGAATGGACAGATTGTATGACTGTATCGATTCGCAGTGTGCTTCATAACACGCAGTTCAAACGAGCCGATCCTGTGGTGGAGGTCGAAGGCAAAGACCTCGATACGCCAGTGCGATGGGTGTTCACCAACGAGCGAGAGGATGTCTCCAGCTTCCTTTCGGGCGGTGAGATGCTGATTATCGAGGGCAACGCTCTGCTCGCCGCCGATTGGCACGGTACGCTAGGACAATATGTAGCAAGCCTGGCACAGGCTGGTGTCGCCGCTCTGGTGGTCGAACTGGTGGAGGGTGTGGTGCGGATGCCGGACGAACTGGTGTCTGCGGCCAGGCTGCATGGGTTGACGTTGATTGGTTTGAAATCTCGCGTACCTTTTGTCGACATCTGTCAGAGCGTCAATACCGCTATCGTGCACGAACAGATGCACTTGCAATTGGAGGTGGACACAATGTCCACTTCATTACGTGAGGGATTGTCCCGTACCGGCAATATCGAGGCTGTGGCCGAAACCATTGCGTCGCTGTTCGGCGAAAGCGTCGCCATTTTCGATGGTGACGGTCTGTTGGCCGCTCGAGCGGGTCGTGCGTTCGATGCCGGCAACGAATCGAGCGCCGTCATCGCCCTTGAAAGTCGCTCCCGGCCGGTGGGAGCATTGGAGATCACGCAACGCACCATGACTTCCGACGCCACGATGCGTCGGGCCATCGCCACCATCGTGTCTCCGGTGGCCGCCCTTTATATTGACGGCGGTGCGCGCATGGGCATGATGCATCATCTGAGTATGGGTCCGGCCGACGGCGTGCACGTCAATACATTTGAGGCGCAGGAAGCGCATGCGATGCTCGAAGCGCTGGGTTTTGCCGGATCATGCATCTATATGCCATTCGCTTTTCGGTTCAGATCGGTGGTGGAAGGCATCAACCATGTATCGACGATGGTCGAACGGTTCGAAGAACTGTCGGGATGCGCCGTCTCCTGCATGCTGGAAGGTGACTTGATGGTCGGATGGTGCTCCACCACCGATTCCTCAGACGGTGCGGCCGCATTCGGACGCCATTGCATGGATGCGCTTGCCGTACTGGAAGGCGACGGTATATACGTGGTGCATGGCCGAGTGGCATTGGACACGGTGACGCTGGTCGACGGGTTCGCGGTATTGCGTGACATCGCCAATCATGAACCGGCATACGGGCGAGTCGTAAGTACCATGTCCGCACTCGTCGACCGTTTCGTCGCATCCTCTGATATGGACAAGGCGATGCGCATGCTCGTGGTGCAGACCATCGGATTCGAGGTCGCCGCCTCCCCGCTGTTGCTGGACACACTGTGCGCCTGCTTCGACAACCTCGACAGCAAAACCGGCGCGTGCGAGCAATTGGGTATCAGACGGCAAACCCTGTACAACCGACTGGACAAAGTGACACAAATGGTCGGCGTCGACTATAACGACAAACCGAACTGGGTGATGCTGCTATTCGCCGCCAAACTCACGAAATCATGGCAAGAACAGCATGGTGAATAATACGGCAGTGCCACTGGGCAACCTGTCCACTTCTACGCCGAACTGGTTAATCGACGATTCACGTTTCAGCAAATACTCAAGGGCATAGTCGAGGCTATCGCGGCGCTGGTCGACCTGCTGCGAAACGGATTCCCACTTGAATCTCATTCAGTCACACGAACAGCACATCCTTGAAAGGACGGTGACATCATGAGTTCCGCAACGATTACTACATCTGCACGACTGATGAATTCCACCCCGCAAACTGAAGAACAGGCCATGGTCAGAAAAGTCGCGGTATCTTCCTTCCTCGGCAACTTCATCGAGTGGTTCGACTACGCCTCCTATTCGTACTTCGCCACCACTATCGCCCTGGTGTTCTTCCCAACCGACAATCACACCGTCGCCATGCTGCAGACCTTCGGCGTGTTCGCGCTATCCTTCATCCTGCGTCCAATCGGCGCACTGTTCTGGGGTAGCTATGGAGATAAGAAAGGCCGTAAAGCCGCACTGGCCCACTCGATTATGTTCATGTCCGGTGCGAGCTTCCTGATCGGCTGCCTGCCGTCTTACTCGGTGATTGGCGTTGGCGCGCCGATTCTGCTTCTACTGCTGCGCATGGTGCAGGGCTTCTCCGCCTCCGGTGAATATGCCGGTGCGGCCACGTTCCTCGGCGAATATGCGCCCACTTCAAAGCGCGGCATCTACTGCTCGCTGATTCCGGCTTCCACCGCTATCGGTCTGCTCGCCGGTTCTACTCTGGCCACGCTGATGACCGCCAACATGAACTCTAGCGCGATGGTCGGTTGGGGATGGCGTGTGCCGTTCCTGCTGGCCGGCCCGCTCGGTCTGATTGTGCTGTACATCCGCGCCAAGCTCGCTGATTCCCCGTCTACCAGTCGATGAACGATGCGCTTGAGTCCAAGGGCGCCGCCTCCGCCGACGGTCAAATCGCTGCCAAGAGCGGCATGTTCGCCCCGCTCGCCGAGTTGTTCCACAACCATCTCAAGGCTCTGATCATCAGCTTCGGAGCCTGCGTGCTGAACGCGGTCGGCTTCTACACCGTGCTCACCTACCTGCCGACCTATCTGTCTGACACCGTCGGCATGGACGCCCCCCAGTCCGGCACCATCACCACCATCTGCCTGGTCGCCTACGTGTTCATGGTGTTCGGCATGGGCCACATCTCCGACAAATTCGGCCGCAAGAAGGTGCTCATCGGCGCTTGCGTGGCGTTCATCGTCCTCACCGTTCCTGCCTTCCTCATCCTCAACACCTCCCAGTTCTGGCCCGTGCTGCTGGTTGAGCTGGCAATGTGCGCCACCCTGACTGCCAACGACGGTACCCTGTCCAGCTACCTGACCGAGACGTTCCCCACCTCCGTGCGCTTCACCGGATTCGCGTTCAGCTTCAATCTGGCCAACGCCATCTTCGGTGGTACGGCCTCGTTCATCGCCACTGGCCTGATTGCCCTGACCGGTTCGTCCATCGCCCCGGCCTGGTACATGGTGGGCGTTGCGGCCATCGCCTTGGTCGCGATGATCCTCTCCCACGAAAACACCGACAAGGATCTGAATCACATCTGATCTCCTCAGCTCCGGCTCCTTCCCCGAGGGAGCCGGGCGTATTCATCGACCATCCAATCCACCACCAACCTAAAGGAGTACTGCAATGGGTAGCAACCGCCGTATGGACCACATGACCTGGCCGGAATTCAAGGAGGCGAAGACTCGTCCCGTCATCGTGCCGATCGGTTCGACCGAACAGCACGGCCAGCATCTGCCCATCGGCACCGACGCGGTACTCGCCACGCGGGTCGCCGAAGATCTGGCGGAACGCATCGACGGCACCGTGCTGCCCACCCTGAGCTACGGATACAAGTCCAAGCCGCTCTCCGGTGGCGGGCCGCTGTTCCCGGGCACTATCGACATGAACGGCGTGACAGTGATCAACCAAATGCACGACGTGCTGAGCGAACTCATCGCCGATGGCTTCACCAAGATCGTCGTCATGAACGCGCATTTTGAAAACGAGGCGTTCATCGTCGAGGCCATCGACCTGGTCACCCGCGAAACCGGGGGAGTGGCCACCATCGTGGAAACCAATTGGTGGGACCCGGTTCCGCAGTCGGTTATCGACAAGGTATTCGATGGATTGGTGTTCCCCGGCTGGGCATTGGAGCATGCGGCCGTCACCGAAACTTCGTTGATGCTCCACTATGCGCCGGAACTGGGTGCACATGGACCGTATGGTCGAGGAAGCCGGTGCCACGGCGAAATCCTATGTCCGCTACCCTGTGCGCCAAGGTGACGTTCCCGCTCACGGCGGACTCGCCAATCCGGCCGGCTCGAGCGCCGAACGCGGCCGTCTGATTGCCGAGGCGTGCGTGGATGCGGTAGCTGAGATCTGCGCCGAGGAATTTGGCGAGTAATCTCCTCTTGCTGACGCATTCGTAGTGACGCGGGTTGCAAAGGCCTGACCCTGATAGTATGGGGTCAGGCCTTTCCCATCCCAAGACGCCGCTAAGAATTCACCTGAGAGTCGCCTTCCTAGGCATGGCCGTTCAATCGACGATTCTAGCGTGACTGGTGTGAGCAGGAATATGAAGAACCGGCGGTGGGCCGGCAAGCGATCGGGGATCGCTTTTGGTGCAGTAGCGCTTATCCTTACGGCTCTGGTGGTTCCTTATGCTTGTGCGGGAACCACGGGAGCCGTTCCTTTTTCCGGCGATAATCCATCTTCCGGCACCCGTACGGTGACCATCGCCGACATCACTGATTTTCACGGGCATATCGAACGTGGTGCGGACAACGCCACCGCCTTCACCGTGGCCGACAGCCATAATCCCGGCAATATGATTCCGGTATCGACCGGCGATTTGGTGGGAGGCTCCCCGTATGAGTCGGCGGTGGAGAAGGACCAACCCACGCTGGATATGGCCAAAGCGTGGGGATTGACGATTTCGGCGGTAGGCAACCATGAGTTCGACCGCGGTGTCGCCGATTTCAACAATCGTATCGCTGATCCCAGCAACGGCATCGACTGGCTGTGCGCCAACGCGTCTGCCGCCAATAAGTCGCCTGACGGACTGCTGAGCCATGTACGTGACTCTACGATTCGAACGGTGAACGGCAAGCGGATCGGTTTCGTGGGCGCCCTTACTGATGCGCTCGGCTCGGTGGCCACTCCGCAGATCACTCGTGATGCCGACCTTGACGAACGGGCGGTGGACGCGATCAATCGTGTGGCCCGTGAACTCAAGCGCTCCGGAAAGGTGGATGCGGTGGTGGCCTTGCTGCATGCCGATGCTTCAGCCGCCGCCGATATTGGGCGAGATGTTGATGTGGTATACACCGGTCACAGTCACGCGATTAAGCATGGTACGACCGCGGGTGGCGCGCCTATTTACGAGGCGGGCAGCTTTGGGCGGAACATGGCCGTGCAGGATTTGATCATCACCGGTGCCGGGCGTCGCGCCACGGTGCGAGTGGCCGACGTTGACCTCGGCAATGGCACCAGCCATACGGCGGTTGACGGCGTGCTGGGCGTGGATGGGCTTAATGCGCATCCGGCGCAAGCCGCTTGGATGTCTGCCGGTGCTGAGGAGAACGATGAGGTATCGCGCGCGCAGCATATTTACCAGGCGTCGGCAACATATGCGAACCATACCGGCAGCGCGGTGATTGGCACCTTGGCCTCCGGCGTGAATTTCGACAAACAAGGTTCGGACAAGCACGGGAATACGGTCGGTGTGCTGGTGGCGGACGCGAACCGAGAGTCAATCATGAAGCATGTGTATGCCGGAAATCGCTTGCCGGTAATCGGATTTTCGAATAATGGCAGTCTGCGGACTCCACGGCTTGATATGAATGGCGATGGCAAAGTCACCGTGCGCGAGGTGGATAGTCTCATGGCCTTGCAGTTCAAGGCCGCGCATGAGACGCTCACCGGGCGCGATGTGAAGAGAGTGCTCGCCGAGCAATTTCGCCGTGACGATGGGCGACTGGAGCGGCGCTGGCTCGGCATCTCCTCGAACGTGACGTATCGGTATGCCGAATGCGGTACGGCTGGTGAGAGCGGCAATGCCGATGCCGGCGTTGATACTGATTCCGGCGCTGATACCAACGCTGACGCTGACGAGTGTGCTGCCGACGAACATGCGGCGGTTCGTATCGCGAACCTCGCCGTTGACGGCCGACCGATTGCGGACGATGACCTGGTGATTATCGCGTCCAATTCATATCTGCTTCAGGGCGGCGACAGTTACCCCGCCTTCCGTGCCGGAACCAATTACGGCGAGCTGGATATGCCATACAGCCAGCCGTTGCATGAATATCTGGCCGCACATCAAGGGCTCACGGCAGTTGTTGCAGTACCGGTAGGGACTCAGGCGTAAGACACCAATTGCTGGGGGACTGAGGAACTATGGGGTGAAGTTATGAGTATAGGGCAGGAGAAAACGGCATAAATATGACGACGCTCCCCTCGCTGAGGGGAGCTGTCGCCGTAGGCGACTGAGGGGAGCTTGCGGTATAACCGTAAACTCCCCTCAGTCAGCCTTGCTGCCAGCTCCCCTCTCTGAGGGGCACCTGGCGAGACCCTTACTTGATGGCGTTCAACCACTGCTCCTTGGTGGCCTTCTCGGCTTCGAGCTTGGCCTTCTTCTTCGGGTCGGATTCGGCCGCGATCTCGGCGTCGAGCTCGGCGAGCTGGGCGTTGAGCTGCTCCTCGAAGCTGGACTTGCGGGCGTCGGCCTCCGGATCGGTCTGCTTCCAAGCGGCATCCTCGATGGCCTTGATCTGCTTGTCAACGGCGTCGAGACGGTTCTCGATGCGGCGCATATCGTCACGCGGCACGTAACCGATCTGATCCCACTCTTCCTGAATCTTGGCCAGCTCCTGGCGGGCCTTCTTGGCCTCGGCGTCGGTCTTCACCGGCACCAGAGCCTCGGCCTTGACCAGCAGAGCCTCCTTGGCAGCCAGATTCTCCTTCTCGGAGGAGTTGATCTGATCGCGATCGGCCTGACGAGCGTTGAAGAAGGTGTCGGCGGCTTCGCGGAACTTGGCCCACAGCTCGTCGTCCTCGTTACGGCCAGCGCGGCCGGCCTTCTTCCAACGGTCCATCAGATCGTTGAACTTGCGGGAAGTCTCACCCCAAGCGGTGGAATCCTTGAGCTCATTGGCCTCGGCGATAATCGCTTCCTTGGCTTCCTTGGCGGCCGTGCGCTCGTTGTCGCGAGCCTGAGCCCACTTGCGGCGAGCCTGGTTGAAGGTGGTACGGGCGGCGGAGAAGCGCTTCCACAGCGCCTCGGCCTCCGGCTTGTCGATGCGCACGGTGGTGCGCTGGTGGTTCTGCCACTCGTCGAACAGGTTACGGAACTTGTCGGCGGTGGAGCGCCAGTTGGTGTTGTCGCCCAGAGAAGCGGCCAGTGCTTCAGCCTTCTCGACAATGGCGGTGCGCTCGGCAACGGCCTTGGCCTGAGCGGCCTTGCGTGCCTCGGCGATTTCGGTCTTCTTGGCCTCGCCGGCGGCCTTCAGCTCCTCGTACTGGGCCTTGAGTGCGGCAAGATCGCCCACGACGGCCGGCTCGGAGGTTTCTTCACCCAAGAGCTTCACGGATTCGTCGATTTCACGGGCCTTGATGTTCGGGGAAGCCAGACGGGTGGCCAACAGATCGAGCTTGGCCTTGAGATCCAGGAAACGACGGGCGTACAGTGCCAACGCCTCTTCCTTGGAGACATCCGGGAACTGGCCCACCTCGCGCTCGGCGTCGCCATCCTTGA
>UMHM01009631.1_pt1 | contig 12600 bp, 10 predicted proteins | sample 1965501 | NCBI WGS metagenome assembly UMHM01 (sample SAMEA4836095, study PRJEB28245) | human gut metagenome | biome: gut microbiome; material: fecal sample | place: Denmark | collected 2008
ACACTTATTCTAGAAAAAGAAAATAAGAGGGAAACATCTCTTATATCACAGATACCACATAATCATAAATTATTTACTCTACGTTTTTCTCATCGTACGTTTAGAATAGTTATGAACATACTTGTTGCTTTCACAATGATTATATGTGCATACAGCTATAATATTTATGGACATTATAATGCATCTTATGAACAAAAAATCAATACGATTGCTTCGAGAGATTTAACTGTATATAAGGAAAAGATGAGTAATGACTATTATTCATATAATGGTTCAGAATTTCCTATGACACAATCAGATTATAAAAAGATTAAATCTGTAAAGAATATTGAGAGTGTTAAATGGCGTTATGAAAAAGAATACAATGATGTTATGATACTTGGATTAGATACTGAAACTCAATTGAAATATCAAGAAGCAAAACTTACAGGAAAGAAATGTAATCAAACAATAAATCTAGTGAGTATGCAGGTATATGAGGATGAAGATGATTATACAAATTTAACTGTAAAGCACAATGATAATAAAGGTGTATATATAAGTAATCAGTTATTATCTAATCAGGATATTTCAGTTGATTCAATCAATATGGATGATCTTAAATTAAAGTTCTATTTACCTATTCCTATGTATGATGCATCAGGTATTACACAGACAGGTATTGATTTAGAAGGTAGTGAATATGTGGATGTTAATACTGTCCTTGTGGATTTAGTAGAGGTAGAACTACCTGTAAGAGGTATATTAAAAGAAGGAACAGAAATAAGTTCAAATTCATATAGTGGTACTAGGAGTATTTATGTCCCACGTAGTGTTATAAATCAATATAGGAAGACATATCATGCAACACAATCAAAGGTATTATATGGTGTGCCTGGTGAAGAAGGAATGGATTATACATATTATGAAGGATCATTACCTTCTACTTATACAATGAGTGATGTGGATCAGGTTGTTGTAGAAACACCTTGGAAACCAGGTGCTTATACTGTAAGAGTAGATAGTCTGAAGAATATAGATAAGGTGACACAGGAATTAGAGACACTAGGCTTTAATGTAGAAGGTGTATTTGTGGATAATAGTGCAATCAATAAACTGATTAGTAATAATCAGAAGGTACTTATACAGTTTATGATCATTGTATTTGTATTATTGTATGGATTCTATTTCTACCTCAAATACCTCATTCTTAAGGAAGAAAAACAGACAAGAGATTTTCTATATAACTTAGGTTTTACTACCAAGAGAATAAGCAAGAGTTTTAGTCTTACTTATATCAAAAATTCTCTTATTTTAGCTGTTTTAGGAATAGTATTACTAGAAGTCTTTATAGAGTTTGTTATAAGGATACATATATATAGTTTGATTATACCTGTAACTAAAATGCTGATATTATTATTCTTTATTGCAGCATTCATCATAGAATTCTTTATTCCTGCATTTATTCAAATGATTATGAAAAATCAAAAGGGACTGTAATGAATAGGTAGTATTTATTACTATCTTGAGCGTTATAGCTCTTTTTTTCTTGCCCTTAAACCTTACTTTAGGGTTAAAATGAATGTAAGGAGGATATGTATATGAAGAAATTAGGATTTGGTTTAATGCGTCTACCATTACTAGATCAAAATGATGCAGGCAGCATTGATATTGAAGAAACTAAAAGAATGGTGGATACATTTCTAGAAAAAGGATTTACTTATTTTGATACAGCCTGGATGTATTGTGCCTTTAAGAGTGAGGAAGCGACTAAGACAGCTTTAGTAGAAAGACATCCAAGAGATTCTTTTACACTAGCTGATAAGCTTCATGCAGGTTTTATTGAAACAAAAGAAGATAGGGATAGAATCTTCAATGAACAGTTAAGAAAAACAGGTGCAGAATACTTTGATTATTATCTCTTACATGATGTAGGAACAGATCATTATAAGAAATATACAGAATTGGACTGTTTCACATGGCTGAAGGATAAGAAAGAAAAAGGATTAGTAAAACATATTGGTTTCTCTTTCCATGATAATGCAGACTTATTAGAACGTGTCTTATCTGAACATCCAGAAGTAGAATTTGTACAGCTTCAGTTGAATTATCTAGATTGGGAAAGTGAAGGTGTACAGTCACGTAAATGTTATGAAGCTGCAGTGAGACATCATGTTCCTGTATTTGTAATGGAACCAGTAAAGGGTGGTACTCTCGCAAATGTACCTGATGAAGTAGAAGAGACATTCAAGTCTTATCATCCAGATATGTCTATTCCATCTTGGGCGATTCGTTTTGCGGCAAGTTTAGATAATGTACAGGTAGTTTTATCTGGTATGAGTAATATGGAACAGCTATTAGATAATACAGGTTATATGGAAGATTTTAAGCCTTTAAATGAGGAAGAACAGACACTGATTAAGAAGGCTGTTGATATTATTAATAGTAGTATTGAAATTCCTTGTACTGGCTGTTCTTATTGCACAGAAGGTTGTCCAATGCATATTGCGATTCCTAAATACTTCTCACTCTATAATGCTGATAAACAGGAAGTAGCGACTAAATCATGGAGACCTCAAGGAGAATACTATACACGTTTAACACATACATTTGGTAAAGCAAGTGAATGTATTGGATGTGGGCAGTGTGAAGCAGCATGTCCACAGCATCTTCCAATTATTGAGAACTTGCAAAAAGTCGCAGAATACTTTGAAAAATAACTTTTTCTTAAACATCATGGTAAAATGGTATCATGATGTTTTTTTTATAGGAGGAATTTATGAGGACACTCTATGTAACAGATTTAGATGGTACATTACTAGAACCAGATAAATCGATTAAACCAGAAAACTTAAAACTTATAAACCAACTCATAGATGAAGATGTGAATATCACCTACGCGACTGCACGTTCTCTTATTACCGCTAAACAGGTGATAGGCGATATAAACTTTAAGCTTCCTGTCATTGTCCAGAATGGGACATTTATACTCTCACCTAAAGGAGATATGATCCTAGGAAACTATTTAGGAGATTCTATATTAGATACAGTAAAGAATTATGATATCTCACCTATTGTATATTCTCAAATAGGAAAGAAGAATTACTTCTCTTATATTAAGGATAAGATGAGTGCAGGAGTGAAAACTTTTGTGGATGATCATTTAGATGATCCTAGAAATCATCCTGTGAACACTTATGAAGATCTCTATGAGGGGATATATTCTATTTATTATTGATCGATGATTATGGTAAATTAAAGCTTCTCTATGATTTGTTTAAGGAAGACTATTATGCTGTCTTTGATCAGGAAATGTATTCTCATGATTGGTGGTTAGAGGTTATGTCTCCTGATGCTTCTAAAGCGAATGCGATTAAATACTTAAAACAGAAGCTACAATGTGATGAAGTGGTTGTATTTGGGGATGGAAAGAATGATATAGAAATGTTTGAAGAAGCTGATTATAGCTGTGCTGTAGAAAATGCGGCTCCTGAGCTTATTAAATGTGCAGATGAAGTTATCCATATAAGTGTTCCTCAGTATATAAATCAAAGAAAAAAATAAATTGTTTTTTTGAAATTTTTTTGAAGTCGAAAAAATGGCTTAAATATCGCAAAAAGTGAAGATAAGTATTGTATTTTTTAAACTGTAAGCACCTTTGTAACATTGACTAATGTAAGCGTTTATGATAAAATTTTCACTAGATGAAAAGTTAGTCATCAAAGGTATTGTATAGGAGGAAAATATAATATGAGATTTACATTACCAAGAGATTTATATCATGGCAAAGGTGCCTTAGAAAACCTTAAGAACTTAGAAGGTAAGAAAGCTATTGTCTGTGTAGGTGGCGGAAGCATGAAGAGAAATGGCTTCCTAGATAGAGCTGTTAAATATCTTGAAGAAGCCGGTATGGAAGTTAAATTATATGAAGGTATCGAACCAGATCCATCAGTAACTACAGTTATGAAAGGTGCTGCAGTTATGGAAGAATTCAAGCCTGACTGGATCGTAGCTATGGGCGGAGGTTCACCTATCGATGCTGCAAAAGCTATGTGGATTAAATATGAATATCCAGAAATCACATTCGAAGAAATGTGTAAAGTATTTGGTATTCCAAAGTTAAGAAAGAAAGCTCATTTCTGTGCAATCCCATCTACAAGTGGTACTGCAACTGAAGTTACAGCTTTCTCAATCATTACTGATTATGATAAAGGTATTAAATATCCAATCGCTGACTTTGAAATCACTCCAGATGTTGCTATCGTAGATCCTGACTTAGCTGAAACTATGCCAGTTAAATTAGTTGCTCATACAGGTATGGATGCTATGACTCATGCAATTGAAGCATATGTATCTACTGCAAACTGTAACTACACTGATCCACTTGCTATTCATGCAATTGAAATGATCCAGGCTAACTTAGTTAAATCATATAGTGGTGATATGAGCTGCAGAGATGATATGCATGATGCACAGTGCTTAGCAGGTATGGCATTCTCTAACGCATTATTAGGTATCGTACATTCAATGGCTCATAAGACTGGTGCTGCTTTCGTAGACCAGGGTGGACATATTATCCATGGTGCAGCTAATGCTATGTACTTACCAAAGGTTATTGCTTATAACGCTAAAGATGAAACAGCTAAGAAACGTTATGGTGTAATTGCTGATTACATGCACTTAGGTGGAGAAAATGATGATGAAAAGGTTGCATTATTAATTAAATACTTAAGAGGTATGAATGATGAATTAAATATCCCACATAGTATCAACCACTATGGTGCTGATGGTTTACCAGCTGAAGTTGGATTTGTACCTGAAGATGTATTCTTAGAAAGATTACCAGAAATCGCTAAGAACGCTATTGCTGATGCATGTACAGGTTCTAACCCACGTATTCCAACTCAGGAAGAAATGGAAAAATTATTAAAGGCTTGCTACTACGATACAGAAGTTGATTTCTAATGTGTAGAGATAAGAACGGTCTTACAGAAGAAGAATTTTTAAAAAGCTATAATCCTGATAAATATCCTAAACCTTCACTGACAGCTGATATTTGTATCTTTGCTCATTCTGATGTGACAGAGATTCTATTGGTTAAACGTGGTGGACATCCTTATATAGGTAAATGGGCACTGCCTGGTGGCTTCGCTAATAAGAATGAACCGATTGAAAAGACGGCTTCAAGAGAACTTAAAGAAGAGACAGGTATAGAAGGTGTGTCTATGAAGCTTGTAGGTGTTTATAGTCAGCCGGGAAGAGATCCTCGTGGATGGGTTGTATCTACTGCATTTTATGCAGATGTAGATAAGAAGAGTATTCATCCAGAAGCTGGTGATGATGCCAAAGAAGCAAAATGGTTCACTATTGTTGATGAAACACATTTAAGATGTGGTGATATCAATATAGGTATGAATGATCTTGCCTTTGATCATGCTGATATTATTCATGATGCTATAGATAAGGGTCTGTAGAAATACAGATCCTTTTTTTACACACTGATATAGTTTAAAACTATGGTACCCTATTTTATAAAACTATAATCCTACTAAAACAGTAGATATTATCGTGTTTTGTGTTGACGTGCTTTTTATGTGGTGCTAAGATGAAACCACATCAAGAAAAGACAGTGAAAAGAAGAGTACTGTAATGAAACTTATACAGAGAGTTCCGTTAGCTGAGAAGGAATAAAGGGAAGTTATAGGAAGATGGTCTTGGAGTTGCATGGCTGAAATGTAAGTCATGACGGGAGCGCCCGTTACAGCGATAGAGTATGCATGTACTCGAAGAGGTTATTAAGGTGACTTAATAATGAATTTAGGTGGTAACACGAAACATTACGTTCTCGTCCTATTATATGGATGAGAACGTTTTTTATTTAAGGGAAGGAGAGAAAACATGATCCACTTAGAACATGTTACAAAGACTTTTAAGATTAAAGATGGCGATGTCCATGCTGTCAAGGATGTCAGTCTGAATATTGAAGAAGGGGAAATCTACGGTATTATTGGTTTCTCAGGGGCTGGTAAATCTACATTAGTAAGATGTATCAACCTATTAGAAAAACCTGATAGCGGTGCTGTTGTATTTGGGGATAAAGATTTATTAAAACTATCCGATGCAGATTTAAGAAAAGAAAGAGAAAAGATTGGAATGATCTTCCAGCACTTTAATCTTTACAACAGTCGTACTATTTACGACAATATCGCTTTTCCATTAAAACATCTAGGCTGGAGTAAAGATAAGATTCAAAAGAGAGTCTTAGAATTACTCGAACTTATCGATTTGGTAGAAAGAAAAGATTCTTATCCAAGTCAGTTATCTGGAGGACAGAAACAAAGAGTTGCAATCGCAAGAGCGCTTGCCAACAATCCTAAAGTACTTCTATGTGATGAAGCCACAAGTGCTTTAGACCCTCAGACAACACAAAGTATTCTTCAGCTTATTAAGAAAGTAAATAAAGAATTTGGCTTAACAGTTATTTTAATTACTCATGAAATGGCTGTAGTCAAGGAAGTATGTGATAAGGTGGCAGTCATGGAAGATGGTCGTGTGGTAGAACAGGGCAGTATTGTTGATATCTTCTCTAATCCACAGCATCAAATTACTAAGAACTTTATCGCTACTACAAACAATCTTAATAAGATTGATGAATTGATCAAAGACAATCATCGTATTACACAGTTAAATGAAAACCAGCAGATGGTGAAATTACAGTATCAGAGTTCTAATACAGATGTCGCATTAATTTCAGTATTATCAAGAGATTACAATGTAGATTGTTCTATTATCTTTGGGAATGTAGAAATTATCCAGGGACAGCCAATTGGTACACTTATTACAATCTTTACAGGTGAAGATGTAGATATCAAGAAAGCATTAGAATTCACAAAACAACAGGGAGTTAAAGTGGAGGTGATTAAACGTGGTAACTAAGCTATTTCCAAACGTTATAGAGTTTGCTTCAGATTTCCCACAAGCTATTATTGATACATTATTAATGTTGGTAATCAGTGGTTTAATCTCAGTGGTTATTGGAATCTTATTAGCAGTTATTGTAGTAGTCACTAGAAAAGATGGTTTAAAAGAAAATCAACCAGTTTTCTGGATCTTAGATAAGATTATTAACTTATTTAGATCTATTCCATTTATTATCTTAATTCCTACTGTAGCTGTACTCTCTCGTGCTTTATTTGGTACAACAATTGGTATCGAAGGTGCACTTGTTCCTCTAGTTATAGGAACAGCACCATTTGTCGCAAGACAGATGGAATCAGCCATTATGGAAATTGATCCAGGAATCATTGAAGCAAGTATTGCGATGGGACTCAGTACAAAAGAAATTATCTTTGATGTTTATCTAAGAGAAAACATTCCAGGGATGATCAGAGGTCTTACAATTTCATTTATTGCGTTAGTCGGACAGATTGCGATTGTTGGTTCTGTTGGCGCAGGCGGACTTGGTGATATGGCGATCAGATATGGTCTACAGAGATCAATGGGAGATATCACATTCGTCGTTATTATCTTAATTCTTATTTTAATTTCAATTGTTCAGGCAATTGGTGACAAACTCGTAGAAAAAACAACACATTAATTAATACATTGGAGGAAAATATTATGAACAAAAATATTTTAAAGGTATTTACAGCAGGTCTTTTAGCTTTCTCATTAGCAGGATGTGGAAGTAAGTCAGATTCTAAAACTATTACAGTAGGCGCAACAACTTCACCTCATGCTATTATCTTAAAGCATGTCCAGCCAGAATTTGAAAAAGCAGGATATAAATTAAAGATTAAGGAATTCTCAGATTATCCTAACATCAACCCATCTACTTCAGATGGTTCATTAGATGCAAACTTCTTCCAGCATCAGCCATACTTAACTTCTTACAACAAAGACAAAGGTTATAAGAAGGGTGATGATGGATATTTAGTATCAGTAGGAGCTATCCACTTTGAACCTTTAGGATTATATTCAACTAAATATAAAGCAGTATCTGATATTAAAGATGGTGCTAAGATTGCAATTCCTAATGATGCAACAAATGAAGCAAGAGCTTTATTATTACTTGCAGATAATGGTGTTCTTACATTAAAGAAAGATGCAGGTGTAACTGCAACTAAGAAGGATGTTGTATCTTACAACAAAAAAGTTGAATTAGTAGAAGTAGATGCTGCACAGGTAGCTTCTAAATTACCTGATGTTGATTTCGGTATTATTAATGGTAACTATGCTTTAGATGCAAAAGTAACTGATAAGATCATCACTTCTGAAGATTCAAATTCTGAAGCAGCAAAGACTTACCAGAATATCATCGCTGTAAAAGAATCAAACAAAAACAATAAAGCAATTAAGAAACTTGTTGAAATCTTAAAGAGCGATAGCACTAAGAAATGGATTGAAAAGAAATTTGGTGTATCTGTAAAACCTGCAGAATAATGAATTGAGGCGGTCAATTGACCGCTTTTTATTTATCTAGAAGAGTATTTCTTATATAATAGTTTTAAGGAGGTCAATTTTATGGAATTTGATCAGTTATTAAAAGAAAGATATTCTGTTAGAAAGTTTTCTAATCAGAAGGTTGAAAAAGAAAAAATAGATAAAATATTAGAAGCTGCAAGAATAGCACCTACAGCTGTAAACTATCAGCCACAAAGAATTCTTGTAGTAGAAGATCCAGATAATCTTGCAAAACTAAAGGGATGTACTAGATATCATTTCCATGCACCTCTCGCAATGATTTTATGTTATGACAAGAATGTATCATGGAAGGATATGCATAATAGAGAATGTGGTGAAGTAGATGTGTCTATTGTGGCTACATATATGATGCTTAAACTCTTTGATTTAGGATTAGGGTCTACTTATGTAGGTTCTTTTGATTATAAGGAGTTAATCAAACAGTTTAATATTCCTGAAAATTATGTACCAGTGATGATCTTACCTATTGGTTATCCAAGAGAAGATTGTGTACCTGGACCAATGCATGATAAGAGAAAACCAATCAATGCGATTGTATCTTATGAGGAATATACACAGGGGGAATAATAATGGAGTTATTAATAAAACAATTAGAAGAACTTATTTCACCAAATGAATGGTTTGTGACTAACTTGTCTAATGCAAGTGCGTTATTCATGGATGCAATTGATGATTTAAGCTGGGTAGGTTTTTATATGATGAGAGCAGGGGAACTTGTCTTAGGTCCTTTCCAGGGTAAAGTAGCATGTACACATATTAAAGTAGGTAAAGGGGCCTGTGGTGTATGTGTACAGGGAGATCAGACAATTCTTATTGAAGATGTGTCTACATTCCCTGGCTATATTGCCTGTGATGCAGAAGCGAAGTCTGAAATTGTAGTTCCTTTACATGATGAAGAAGGTAAAGTGATTGCGGTATTGGATGTTGATTCTAATAGTTTAGGTCGTTTTGGAGACAAGGAACAGGAATTATTTGAGGCTCTTGGAAAAGTATTAGAGAAATCATTATGGAGCGAAAAAGCAGACGTTTAAGTTATATTTTGAGACATCATCCAGAAAGCATAGGTATTAAACTTGATGAACATGCTTATGGTGATGTGCAAAAGATATTAGAAGCGTTAAATATCACAATAGAAGACTTAGATATGATTGTGAGAGAAGATGAGAAACAGCGCTATTCATATAATGAAGATCATACAAGAATACGTGCGAATCAGGGACATTCTATTCCTGTGAATGTAGATTTAAAAGAAGTACAGCCACCTGATATTCTTTATCATGGTACAGCGACTCGTTTTGTACCTTCTATTTTAGAAGAAGGTATATTAAGTCAGACACGTCTTTATGTTCATCTTTCTCAAGACAAAGAAACCGCAACGAAGGTTGGTTCAAGACACGGGAAACCATATGTCTTTACTATTGATACTAAACAGATGTATGAAGATGGATACAAGTTCTATCTCTCAGAAAACAATATCTATCTTACAAAGATTATACCTACAAAATACTTAAAGGCTTCCACTTAAGGAAGCTTTTTTGTGCTATACTTGTTGAGAGAATATGAAGGAGGGGTTTTATGACTCTAGATGAATTAAAGATTGGGGAAAGTGCTACAGTGACTTATGTAGGAGGCTCTGGGTCATTAAGACAACATTTCCTAGATATGGGTTTAATACCAGGTTCTGTTGTAACATTGGAAAAATTTGCTCCAATGGGTGATCCAATGGAATTACGTATTCATGGCTATGAGCTAACATTACGAATAGAAGATGCGAAAAAGATTGGAATAGATATGACTTCTAAAGGTGTAGAAGATCATACACCTATTCCACCTATTAAACACCATATTCATCCAGGACTCGGTGAAGGTGGTAAATATCATGATAAAGAGACTGAACATCCTTTATCAGAAGGAACACAGATTACCTTTGCGTTAGCAGGTAACCAGAACTGTGGTAAAACTACATTATTTAATCAATTAACAGGTTCTAATCAACATGTAGGGAACTTCCCTGGTGTCACTGTTGATAGAAAGAGTGGGTCTATTAAAGGACATCCAGAAACACTTGTAACTGATTTACCAGGTATTTATTCTTTATCTCCTTATACAAGTGAAGAATTAGTATCTAGACAGTATATCTTAGATGAAAAACCTAAAGGAATCATCAACATCGTAGATGCAACAAATATAGAAAGAAACTTATATCTCACTATGCAGTTAATGGAACTAGATGTACCAATGGTTCTAGCACTGAATATGATGGATGAAGTAAGAGGTAATGGTGGTTATGTTCATCTAAATAAGATGGAAGAACTATTGGGTATCCCAGTTGTTCCTATTTCTGCTGCTAAGAATGAAGGTATTGATGAACTAGTGAATCATGCTATCCATGTAGCGAAATATCAAGAAGCACCTTTAAGACAGGACTTTTGTGATGAAAATGATGAAGGTGGCGCAGTACATAGATGCTTACATGCCATCATGCATTTAATTGAAGACCATGCGCAAAGAGCTGGTATTCCATTACGTTTTGCGGCTAATAAATTAGTAGAAGGCGATGCAAGAGTAGAAGCAGCCTTAGACCTTGATACAAATGAAAAAGAAATGATTGAACATATCATTTCACAGATGGAAGAAGAAAGAGGATTAGATCGTACAGCCGCTATTGCGGATATGCGTTTTACCTTTATTAATAAATTAGTTAAAGAAACAGTAGTTAAACCACATGAAAGTAAAGAAAGAGAAAGAAGCCGTAAAATCGATGAAATCTTAACAGGTAAATATACAGGTGTTCCTGCTTTTATCGTTATTATGGGGCTAGTATTCTTTTTAACATTTAATGTATTTGGTGCCTGGGGACAGTCACTTATGGAAATGGGTGTTGATGCTTTGACTCAGGTTGTAGATAAAGGACTCACTGCTTGGAATATTAACCCAGTATTACATTCATTAGTTATTGATGGTGTATTCCAGGGTGTTGGTTCTATTATTAGTTTCTTACCTATTATCGTTATTTTATTCTTCTTCTTATCATTATTAGAAGATACAGGATATATGGCGCGTGTTGCCTTTGTAAGTGATAAACTACTTAGAAAGATTGGTTTATCAGGAAGAAGTATTGTGCCAATGTTGATTGGATTTGGATGTTCTGTGCCAAGTGTTATGGCCAGCCGTACACTCCCTTCAGAACGTGACCGTAAGATGACAATCATGTTGACACCATTTATGAGTTGTACTGCAAAGCTTCCAATCTATGCATTCTTTGCAGCTGCATTCTTCCCTAAACAAGCTGGACTTGTCATGGTAGGCTTATATATCTTTGGTATTGTGATGGGTATTATTACAGCTCTTATTTCTAAGCGTTTCTTATTTAAGGGTGAAGCTGTTCCATTTGTGATGGAACTTCCTAATTATCGTATGCCTAGCGCAAAGACTACTTTCCAGTTATTATGGGAAAAAGCTAAGGATTTCTTACAAAGAGCTTTTGGTATTATCTTTATCGCTTCTATTGTCATTTGGTTCTTACAGAGTTTTAATTTAAGACTAGATTTAGTTTCTAATTCACAGGATAGTATTCTAGCGATGGTTGCAGGATTTATTGCGCCAATCTTTAAACCTTTAGGTTTTGGTGATTGGAGAATTTCTACATCACTTATTGCAGGATTTATGGCTAAAGAAAGTGTTGTTTCTACACTCTCAGTATTATTTAAAGGAACAGAATCTTTAATGACAATACTTACACCTCTAGGGGCATTATCACTCTTAATATTCTGTTTATTATATACACCTTGCGTGGCAGCTATCGCTTCTATTAGAAGAGAACTAGGTGGTCCATGGGCTGTGAAGATAGTCATCTTCCAGTGTGTCATTGCCTGGATTTGTGCCTTTATCGTACATACTATTGGATTACTCTTCATATAATTATTTTTCTCAAAATAGTTGTAATGTTTGATACATTTATAGGAGATGAGCGTAAAACCCATTACCTTTAGGTGATGGGATATAAGCGACAAGAAATTATATATTTTACTGAAATGATGATATTACATTAGAATATGCGATATAATAGGTACATGGAGAACATCTCTCTAAATCTTTAGAAAGGAGAAATGCTATGTATCTTACAGTAAAGCAACA